>WBZU01001355.1_pt1 | contig 18455 bp, 17 predicted proteins | sample 5204311 | NCBI WGS metagenome assembly WBZU01 (sample SAMN12344359, study PRJNA552823) | activated sludge metagenome | biome: Activated sludge suspended growth; feature: Nitrification reactor; material: Wastewater; isolation source: activated sludge from nitrification reactor of wastewater... | reverse complement strand
TACCCGCTCGCCCAGGGCGCGGAGGCGCTGCGCGACCTCGAGGCGCGGCGCAGCACCGGCAAGCCCGTGCTCGTCGTCCGCTGACCGATGGCCCGCCCGGACCGCGACGCGCTCCCCGAGTGGCCGCCCGGCACGGTCGCGATCCTCTCCACGCGCGGCGCGGCGCCCCACGCGATCCCGGTCTCGACCGGGGTGGTCGCCGGCCCGCGCCTGGCGCTCATCGCGCTGGCCCGGCGGCGACGGTCGCTCGAGCACCTGCGCGCGGACCCGCGGGTGGCCCTCACCGTCCTCGCCGGCGGCGACATCGCCCTCACCGCCCACGCGCGCGCGTCCATCGTCCAGGACCCGATGGAGGTCAGCGAGCGCGTGGCCGCCGTCGCGCTGCGCGTCGACAGCATCCAGGACCACGGCCAGCCCCGCTTCGTGATCGAGGAGGGCGTGCGCTGGCGCTGGACCGACCCGGAGGCGCAGGCGCGCGACGAGGCGATCCGCGCGGCGCTGGCCGGCCTCGCCGCCGCCGCCGGGGGATAGGCTCCGCGCCATGCGACTGGCCACCTACCTGCCGCCCGGGGCCGACGCGCCCGTCGCGGGCGAGATCCGCGGCGACGAGGCCATTGCGTTCGCCGACGGCGCCACGGTCCGCGGCCGCCTCGCCGCCGGCGACCTCACGCCGGCCGACGGCCCCGCGGTCCCCCTCGCGGACGTCGCGCTGCTCGCGCCCGTGCCGCGGCCGGGCGCCATCTACGGGATCGGCCTGAACTACGCGGCCCACGCCGCCGAGACCGGCGGCGAGCCCCCGCCGCAGCCGATCGTCTTCACGAAGGTGCCGAACGCGAGTGCGCCGCCCGGCGGGCCGGTCGTGCGTCCGCGGGTCGTTCGCCGGCTCGACTACGAGGCCGAGCTGGTCGTCGTGATCGGCCGCGACGGCGGGGTCGGCGGCTACGCGGTCGCCGACGACGTGAGCGCCCGCGACCTGCAGCGCCGCGAGCCGCAGTGGACGCGGGCCAAGGGCGCCGACACGTTCTGCCCGTGGGGGCCGTGGATCACCACGCCCGACGCGGTGCCCGATCCCGAGGACCTGCGGATCACCTCCCACGTCAACGGGGAGCTGCGCCAGGACTCCCGCACCAGCGACCTCATCTTCGGGATCGAGGCGCTCGTCGCCTTCCTGTCGGAGACCTGCACGCTGGATCCCGGCGACCTCATCCTCACCGGCACGCCGAGCGGGGTCGGCATGGCGATGGATCCGCCGCGGTTCCTCGAGCCCGGCGACGTCGTTCGCTGCGAGATCGAAGGCCTCGGCGCGATCGAGCACTCGGTCAGCGCCGGATGAGCTGGCGGCGTCTGCGGCGGCGGCCGGCGCTCGGCGGCGGCCCCTTCCCCTACGATGGGCCTTCGCCGCTGGTCGTGCTGCCGACGAATCAGTCATGAACGCCGCCGAAGGGTCCGCCACGGATGGATCGAGCCTCGGGCAGGATCTCTCCCTGCTCCTGGCCGTGCTGTCCGAGATGGAGGAGGCGGTCACGATCACCCGCGTGCGGGACCAGCGGCTGCTCTTCGCGAACCGCGCCTTCGAGCGCCTCGTGGGTGCGCCGCCTGGCGAAGCGACAGGCCAGTCGCTTTGGAGCATCGTGCCGCTCGGCAGCGGCTTCCGGGAGCGGCTCGAGGAGATCGCGGGCCAGCTGAGCCGGACCGGGCGGTGGGAGGGAGAGGTCCACGAAACCGATGCCGGGGGCCTGCCGACATTGGCGTGGCTGCGCATCGTGCTGCACGACTCCGCCGACCACGGGCCCGTGTGGATCGCGGTCCGCCACGACGTCACCGAGCGCACGCAGGCCGAGACGCGATTCCGCGCCCTGGTCGACAGCCTGCCGGCGGTGGTCTACGTGGCCGACCAGGGCGCCGAAGGCCGCTACCGCTTCCTGAGCCCGCAGATCGAGAACCTGATCGGCTTCACCGCGGGCGAGATGCAGGCTGATCCGACGCTCTGGAGGCGGAGGCTCCATCCCGACGACGCCGAGCGCGCGCTCGAGTCGGAGGCCGCCGTGACGGGGACCGGGCCGGCTTCCCTCGAGTACCGGATGCTCGCGCGGAGCGGCGATGTCGTCTGGGTGCAGGATTCCGCGGTGCTGCGCGCCGGTGCGCCGGGCGGCCCGGCCCAGTGGCACGGCGTGCTGATCGACGTCTCGGATCTCAAGCGCTCCGAGCGTGCCGCTGAGCAGGCGCACCGCGCGACCATCGAGCGCCTGGCCGTGGCGATCGAGCACCGCGACTTCGAGTCGGCGGCGCACATCGAGCGGATGGGCCGCTACTGCGAGCTGATTGCCCGCGAACTCGGGCTGAGCCAGGAGCGCCGCGAGCTTCTGCGGCTCGCGAGCTCGATGCACGACGTGGGCAAGATCGGCGTGCCCGACGAGATCCTGCTGAAGCCCGGGAAGCTGACCCGGGGCGAGCGCCTCCAGGTGCAGCGCCATGCCGAGATCGGGTTCGACATGCTCCAGGGCGGCGGCTCCGAGCTGCTGGAGCTGACCGCGATGATCTCGCTGACCCATCACGAGCGGTTCGACGGGCGGGGCTATCCGCGCGGACTGGCCGGGGAGGACATCCCGCTCGAGGGGCGCATCGCGGCTGTCGCCGACGTGTTCGACGCGATCACGACCGACCGCGTCTATCGCCGGGCGTACTCCGTGGACGAAGCCCTCCGGATGATGGAGGCGCAGCGCGGCGGCCACTTCGATCCCGTCGTGCTCGACGCCTTCCTGCGCGTGGCCGACGAGATCGTCGCCCACGTGCCCCGGGCGGAGCTCCCCGAACCGGCGGGCGACGAGCCCGCCGGTTCGGGCGATGAAGGAGCGGGCGGGTGACTCAGCCGGTCGGCAGCAGGCCGCCGTACGGGTCGGCCTGGGCGCCGCCGTACGGGTCGGCCTGGGCGCCGCCGTACGGGTCGGCCTGGGCGCCGCCGTACGGGTCGGCCTGGGCGCCGCCGTAGGGGTCGGCCGGCGCCTGGGACTGGCCGCCGTACGGATCGGGCTCCAGGCCGTACGGGTCCGGGCTCACGCCGCCGCCGCTCCCGTCCTGGCTCCCGTCCTGCGGCGCGGCCGGCGCCGTCGGCTGGGCGCCCTGACCGGACTTGAGCTGGCCGATCACCTCGGCGACGGTGTTCGACGGGATCGCGAAGCCGATGCCGACGTTCCCGCCGCCGCCGCCCGAGCCGCCGCTCGAGACGATCTGGGAGTTGACGCCAACGACCTTGCCGCTGCCGTCGAGGAGCGGGCCGCCGGAGTTGCCCGGATTGATGGCGGCGTCGGTCTGGATCACGTCGGAGATCGTGCTCCCGTCGGGCGACTGGATCTCGCGGTGCAGCGCCGACACGACGCCGGTGGTCAGGGTGTGATCGAGGCCGTAGGGGTTGCCGATCGCGTAGGTCGGGTCGCCGACGGACAGCTTGGAGGCGTCGGCCAGCTCGAGCGCGGGGAGGCCGGAGGCGTCGACCTTGAGGAGGGCGAGGTCGTGGGAGGCATCGGTGCCGACGACGGCGGCCGGCTGCGCGCCCGACGTCGTGCCGACCTTGACGGTCACCTGGCCGGCGCCCTCCACCACGTGGGCGTTCGTGACGATCAGGCCGTCGGAGGACACGACGAAGCCCGAGCCGGTCGACTGGCCCTGCTGGGTCGCGGCGGAGATGTAGGCCACGGACTCCTTGGCGCGGTCGTAGACCCGCCGGGCGCCGGCGTCGCGGGTGGAGATTGGCTGGGAGGCCGGCGGCGGCGTGGCCGCGGTGGTGCCGGCGCTGGCGTCGGACTGGAGCTGGAGGGCGAGGACGCCGCCCCCGGCAGCGATGGCCGCCGCGGCGAGGGCACCCCCGAAGAAGGCTTTCGAGTTCATGCGTCCAGCCTGCAAGGACCGCCTTTGCGGCGGCTAAGGCCGGTCGTGAACCGGCGTTTAGTGCTCGGAGATGACCCGGTCGATGAGGCCGTACTCGGCGGCCTCGGCGGAGGTGAAGAAGCGGTCGCGCTCCATGTCCTCGTTGACCTGCTCGACGGTCTTGCCGGTGTGCTTGGCGTAGATCTCGTTCACCCGCTGGCGGATGGCGAGGATCTCGCGGGCGTGGATGTCGATGTCGGTCGCCTGGCCCTCGAAGCCGGCGGACGGCTGGTGGATCAGGATCCGGCTGTTCGGCAGGGCGAGGCGCTTGCCGTGCGCGCCGCCGGTCAGCAGAAGCGAGCCCATCGACATGGCGATCCCGAAGCAGATCGTCTGCACGTCGGGCTTGATGAAGTTCATCGTGTCGTAGATCGCCAGGCCGCTGTAGATGTCCCCGCCGGGCGAGTTGATGTACAGCGAGATGTCTTTGTCCGGGTCGGCGGACTCCAGGTGCAGGAGCTGGGCGATGATCAGGTTGGCGACCTGGTCGGTGACCGGGGTTCCGAGGAAGATGACGCGGTCGTTGAGCAGGCGCGAGTAGATGTCGTACTCGCGCTCGCCGCGGGCGCCGCGCTCGATGACGGTGGGGATGAGCGGCATGGCGGCGGAGTCTAGGGAAGCGCGCCCGCCGGTCCCGCCGCGGCTGGCCGACGGGCCCGGACCAGCCCGGCCGGTAGCCTCGTGCGGGTGCCCGCCGACGCCCCGCCCGCCCTCGAGCTGCGCCGCCTCACCAAGCGCTACGACGACGGCTTTCTCGCCTTGGAGAACTTCGATCTCGTCGTCGGCGACGGGGCCTTCTTCGGGCTGCTCGGGCCCAACGGCGCGGGCAAGACGACGCTGATCAGCGCCGTCTGCAACCTCATCCGCGTGACGAGCGGCGAGATCCGGGTGTTCGGCCACGACCACGCCGCGCCAGCCGGGCGGCGGGCGATCGGCCTCGCCGAGCAGGACGTCAACCTCGACCGCTTCCTCACCGTGGAGGAGACGCTCGTCTACCACGGCGGCTACTACGGCCTGTCCCGCCAGCGGGCCCGGGCCCGGGCCGCGGACATGATGGAGGTCTTCGACCTGCACGCGAAGGCCGACGTGCGGGCGCCGAAGCTGTCGGGCGGGATGCGCCGGCGGCTGCTGCTCGCCCGGGCGCTGATGCACGAGCCGCGGATGGTGATCCTCGACGAGCCGACCGCCGGCGTGGACTTCGAGCTGCGGCTCGAGCTGTGGCGCTACATCCGCCGCCTCCACGACGAGGGGACGACGATCCTGCTCACCACGCACTACCTCGAGGAGGCCGAGGAGCTCTGCGAGGAGATCGCGCTGATCCGCGGCGGGCGCCTCATTGCCCGCGACTCCGCCAGCCGGCTGCGGGAGCAGTTCGACGCCGCGACCCTGGCCGACGTCTACGTCAAGGCGATGGCCGAGGCCCCCGACCTCCCGCTGGGAGACCCGGCCTGATGGCCGCGCCCGAGGCTCCGGCCGGCGCGCGCCGGCGCGGGCTGCTCGCGCTCACCGGGCGCGAGGTCCTGCGCGTGCTGAAGCTCTGGACGCAGACGATCGCGGCGCCGGTGATGTCGTCGTTTCTCTTCATCCTCGTCTTCGGCCTGTCGCTCGGCGGGCGGATCAAGCAGATCGAGGGCTTCGACTACGACCAGTTCATCGTCCCGGGCCTCATCACGATGGCGATGGTGCAGGCCGCCTACGCGAACAACTCCTCGTCGATCTTCCAGGCGCGCTTCGACCGCTACATCCACGACATCCTCGCCGCGCCGATGCGGTCGTGGGAGATCAACCTCGGGATGTCGCTCGGCGGCGCGATCCGGGCGCTGCTGATCGGCGGGGCGCTGCTCGCGCTCGCGATCCCGGTGACCGGGGTCCCGGTGCACCACCCGTTCGAGCTGGCGCTGGCGGTGGCGCTCACGCTCGTGCTGTTCTGCTCCCTGGGGATCGTCGTCGGGATCCACGCCCAGACCTTCGACCACCAGTCGTTCGTCAACAACATCGTGATCCTGCCGCTGACCTTCCTGGGCGGCGTCTTCTACTCGATCAGCCTGCTGCCCTCGCCGTGGGAGGAGATCTCCCACGTCAATCCGCTCTTCTACGTCGTCAACGCGGTTCGCTACGGATTCCTCGGGACCAGCGATGCGAGCATCGGGCTCTCCCTTGCCGTCGTCGCCGTCCTCGCCGCGGCGACGGTGGCCTGGAGCTCGTGGCTGTTCGCCACCGGGCGCAAGCTGAAGGCCTGAGCTCGGCGCCGGGCGCCGCTACAGCCCGGGCAGGTGGTGCGAAGTGAAGCCGGCCATCGAGCGGGACTCGGTCGTCCAGCGCGAGCCGGCGATGTGCAGCGCGCTCGTGTCGAAGCGCAGGCCGGCGACGATCATCCAGACGTGGCCGGTGCTCGTGTACCAGGTAAGCCACTTGCCGTTGCCCGGCACCCCCAGCTTCGACCAGCCCGCGGCCATCGTGTGGTTGAGCAGGCCGGCGTTGATGAAGGCGAAGCTCAGCGATCCCGAGCAGTCATAGCCCGTGTCGTACAGGCGCGCGTGGCCGCCGCCCCAGACATAGGGGAGGTGGGCGATCGCGTTGCCGGCGGCGATGAGCTGGCGGACGACGAGCGGCGCTCCGATCGGCGCGACCGCCTCGCCCTGCGGCGTGACGTAGGCGGTGCGCGGCGCCACCCGCTCCATCTGACGCAGCTCCTGCTTGATCTCCGCGTCGCTCGGCGCCCCCGGGGAGGGGCCGGCGGCCGCCGTGCCGGCCGGCGCGACGGCGAGCGCCGCCTCGGGGTCCTGCTGAAGGCCCGCGGGCACCGTGCCCGCGGCGGCGCCGCTGGCGGCCGAGCCCTCGCCGCGCGCCGCCCCGTCCCCGAGCTCGGTGACCGACGGCGTCCCGACGTCGGGCTCGACCGCGCGCGCGTGCGAGGAGACGACGGCGACGGATCCGGCGGCCTCGCGGTCGGCGACGACCGTCTTCGCGGCCTCCCGGCTGCCGTCCGCGGACCCGCCGCAGCCGGCGGCGCCGAGCGCCGCGGCGCAGCACAGCGCCAGGCCGGCAGCGGGCAGGGAGGGCAGGCGCGCGGTCATGCGGCAGGGATGATGGCGGATCGCCGGGCCGGCACAACCCGGTCGCGGCTGGACGCCGGCGCCCGGCGCCTGACATCCTGGCACCGGCGTGGTCCCGCTCAACGTGCCCAACGTGCTGACGGTCCTGCGGATCCTCCTGGTTCCGGTGCTCGTCGTCGCCCTGCTGGGCGAGACCGCCGGCGGGGACCTCCTCGCGGCGATCATCTTCTGCGTGGCGTCGGCGACCGACTTCGTCGACGGCTACCTCGCCCGCCGCCGCGACGACATCACGACGTTCGGGAAGCTCATGGACCCGATCGCCGACAAGCTGCTGATCGTCGCGGCGCTCGTCTCGCTCGTGTCGCTCAACCGGGTCGCGGCCTGGGTTGCGATGGTAATCATCGCGCGCGAGTTCGCGGTGACCGCGATGCGGATGGCCGCCCAGGCCGAGGGCATCACCGTCTCGGCGAACATGTTCGGCAAGGTCAAGACCTGCCTCCAGATCGCGATGATCCTCACGCTCATCATCGTGCGCGACCCGAGCCCGTGGGTCGACGCGCTGATCTACGTCACCGTCCTGGCCACGGTCGCCTCGGGCGTCGACTACTTCTTCGACATCCGGCGGCGCATGGAAGCCGCGCGGGAGCGCCGCGAGGCGAAGAAGGCCTAGGCCGGGCCGCGGGCGCCGGGCTCGTCGACGTGCCGGCGCGCGCGGGTGCCGGGACGGGCCGGGCGGCGGGTGCGCGAGGCGCAGTCCCTGGGCCGGGGTGCGGGCTGGTGCCGGCAGGTTCCTCGTTCTCAGCCCGCCGCCGCTCCCGCGCGTTCCGATCCAGAAAAGCTACGGCAGCGGTGAAGAACCTGGATGAAGCTCCGGCGCGTGCCCGCCGTCCGCCCGTGTGCGCCTACGCGGCCCGGCCCGCGTCGAGCCACTCGCGCATCGACGTGTGGTGCGCGGCATGCTCGCCGGTGGCGAGCTCGTGGCGCAGCTCGCCGAGCGTGCCGAACCGCTCGGCGACCACGTTGTGCTGGTGGATGGTCTCGAGGTTCTCCTGGCGGGAGAAGACGAATGCGCCGTCGCCGAGCTCGGTGAACGCGGCGACGACCCCGCCGATCATCTCCCGCACGCAGTCCTCGACGAAGCGCGGCCGGCGGTGGGCCTTCTCGACGACCGAGCCTTCGTCGGCCCGCTTCATGAGCTCGTAGATCTCCGACGACATCGAGTCCTCGACGATCCCGAGCAGGATGGCGGCCTGCACCTCGCCGGCGCTTCCCTCTGGGAAGCCGACGTGCAGCGTGCCGAGCCCGCGCTGGTTGTGGGTGGCGACCGGCACCGCCTCGAAGACGCGCCGGATCTCGTCGTCGGTGAAGCCGTCGGCCAGGAGGCGGCCGCGCGCGGACTCCTCCACCAGCCCCTGGGCGCATGGGCACGCGGTCATTCCCTGGGCCTGCACGCCGGTGAGCCGGCGCGTGCCGGCCTCCGAGGCGACCGCGGTGCCGTAGAGGGTGTAGATCTCCTGCGTCTCGATGCCCGAGACCGGGGCGGGCTTGTGCTCGGGGAAGCGCGCCTCGAGCCGGACCTCGGCGCGGCGGGCGCCTTGGCGGTCGCGCACGATCGTGGCGACGCGCTCGGCCAGCGTCTCGGCCTTGAACGTCGCCTCGCCGAGGATCACCTCGCCGATCGCCTCGTTGACGACCTCCTCGAAGCGCGACATGTGCGCGCCCTTCTGCTCGGGCCCGAGGTCGACGAAGCAGTCGAGCTTCGCGTAGAAGAGCTGCTCGCTGCCGTCCTGGCGCAGCCGGATGACCTTCTCGACGTTTGTCACGCCGACGCGAGAGAGGCTGACGCGCACGGATGGCGCCTGGCTCTGCACGTCGGTGGCCGAGAGGGTGGTGGCAGTGCCGTCGGGCATGAGGGTCAAAAGCGTAGCTGGGCGGCGGGTTCGGTCTGTCACGCTCTCGCGACGGGTGTGCTATGACTCCCGCGGTCGGCTGTGGACCACCCCGTCTACGTACGAGGGATCAGACTGGTTCAAGCCCCGTCGCGGCCGAGCCGCGAACGCTTCCGCCCAGGGAGCAGAACATGAGGGATCAGGAGGGGAATGGGGCCCGGAGGGGATCCATTCCATGGATACCGCTCTGGGGGAGGACGGACAGGCTTGACCAAGCAAGCGCAAGCGTTGCTCGCGGATGAAGCACCGATCGTCGAGATCGAAGAGCTGCGCCACCTCATCAGCGAAGGGCAGGAGCGCGGCTACCTGACCTTCGAGCAGATCGCGACCTGCCTCGAGGAGATCGAGGTCACCAAGGAGCAGGTCGTCGAGCTCCATCAGCATCTCGTGGATCAGGGCATCGACGTCGTCGGTGCCGACGGACGGCCGGCGACGTCGGAGAACGGGAAGGTCGAGGCCGCCACGCAGGCCGCGGCCGAGCCGCAGCCCGACACGCCCAAGAAGCCGCAGATCGACCTCACCGTCGAGCCGAGCCTGGACTCGCTGCGGCTGTACCTGCGGTCGATCGGGCGCGTCCAGCTCCTGACGGCGCAGGAAGAGGTCGCGCTCGCCAAGCGCATCGAGCGCGGTGACATGACCGCCAAGCAGCAGATGGTCGAGGCGAACCTGCGGCTGGTCGTCTCGATCGCCAAGTCCTACCTCGGGCGCGGCCTGACGTTCCTGGACCTGATCCAGGAGGGCTCGCTCGGACTCATCCGCGCGGTGGAGAAGTTCGACTACCGCCGCGGCTACAAGTTCTCGACCTACGCGACGTGGTGGATCCGCCAGGCGGTGACGCGCGCGATCGCGGACAAGGGGCGGACCATCCGCATCCCGGTCCACATGGTCGAGAAGCTCAACAAGGTCGTGCACGTCGAACGCCAGCTCGTCCAGCAGCTCGGCCGCGAGCCGACGCCGGAGGAGATCGCCCGGGAGCTGGAGTGCACGCCGCGCGAGGTGCGCGACATCCTGCGCATCGCCCAGCAGCCGGTCTCGCTGGAGAAGCCGATCGGCGAGGAGGAGGAGTCCGAGCTCGGCGACTTCGTCGAGGACCAGACGGCCGAGTCGCCGTTCGAGCTGGCGTCCGAGAACCTGCGCCGCGAGAACGTGCGCAAGGCGCTCGCGGCGCTGCCGGCCCGGGAGCGCGAGGTCATCGAGATGCGCTTCGGCCTGTCGGGCGGCCAGCCGCGCACGCTCGAGGAGGTCGGCCGCGCGTTCAACGTGACGCGCGAGCGCATCCGGCAGATCGAGAACCACACGCTCAAGAAGCTCGAGGCGCTGCCCGAGGCCCAGCGCCTGCGCGACGCCTCGTAGGGAGGGGCAGGCCGGCGGGCGGCGCGCGCCGCCCGCCGGGTCCGTCCGGTCGCCGTGCCGAAGTCAGCGAAAGCGGCGTTCTCGTACAATCCACCGCTCCCCGGGGGGATTCCTGAGCGGTCAAAGGGGATGGGCTGTAAACCCATTGGCTCTGCCTTCGCAGGTTCGAATCCTGCTCCCCCCATCGCAGTGCGGGCCTGGCCGCCGCAGGCGGGCCCGGCCAAAGCCGGCGGGATTCCGGCCGGGCTCAGCGGACGAGCGTGACGGACCTGGTGACCGTGCCGGACTTCGAGCCGCCGGTTGCGGCGACGCGCAGGCCGGCACTGACCTGGCCGGCGCGCCGGAGGGCCGCCCGGTAGCGCTGGGCCACCTTCAAGGTCACGGTGCGGCCTGCCGGCCCGATCCTTCCCTGCGCCGAGGCCAGGTTCACGGCCGTCCGGCCGATCCCCAGCTTGCGGGCTTGTGAGCCGCCGACATACAGCGTGGCCTTGACGGTCCCGGCCCGGATGAAGCTGGCGCTGAAGCGGTAGCCCGTCGCGAGCAGCGCCGAGATCCGCACGCGCGAAGGCGCGCTCACCTGGAGCGGCGCCGGTGCGACGCGCCTGACGACCTCGCACATGGTCCGGTCCACGACGTCCACCGAGTCCGCCCGGACGATGTCGGCGCCGAAGCCGCACTGCGCCTGGTCGAGCTGTCCGTCGCTGATGAAGATCTGGTCGTTGCCGTCCTCCAGCGCCGACCCTCCGTCGCCGTTCACGCTGTCGCGGCCCGGCCCGCCGATGACCGTGTCGTTGCCGCTGCCGCCGTTGACGGTGTCGTTGCCGGGGCCGCCGTCGACGACGTCGTCGCCCGTGTTGCCGGAGAGGGTGTCGCCGCCGTCGCCGCCGTACACGGCGTCCTTGCTGTCACCGGCGATCACCGTGTCGTCGCCAGCCTCGCCAAAGATGGTCATCCGCGCGTCGACGAGTCCGGCGACGATCGAGTCGTCGCCTCCGCCGAGATGCACCACGGCCCGCGTGTAGTCGGGCAGGCCGGTGGGCGTGAAGTCGGGCGGACCCGAGTCGAACGGCGGACACACCACCTTCGTCGGATCCACCTCCCGGCAGCCCGGGCCCGCGACGATCCCGCCGCTGTCCTCGACGTAGCGCTGGGACAGGAGGTTCCCGCCGAAGCTGACGTTGTTGCGCTCCGAGCCGCCGACGATCTGCAACGTCGTGCCCGAGAGGGACGCTCTGGTGGTTGCGCCGGCCGGCGCGGCAGTGCTGACCAGCGCGACCGCGGCCAGCGCGAACACCATGGCCGCAGTTCGACTCGGCTTGAAGGCACGCATCACGGAACCTCGCTCTCGGTTGGGCCTCTCGACCGCCGTCTGGGGCTCCCGAAATGCCTGATCTCGATGAGAGCACGTTGGCGCGTTCGCGTCATCCGGGCGGGCCACCACCGCCACCTCGTGGTTGTCCGCGCTCTTTCGCCCGGGCGGCTGCGGGCTGCGCTCGGGCCCAGGGCCGCGATCTGCCGCCGGACGGCTGCCGGCGGCCTGCGCTCAGCCGAACCCGCCGAGCTCGTCCAGCAGCGGCGGCCTGGCGAGCGTCCGCCCGCCTTGCTCCCCGAGCCGGGCGAGGTCGGCCAGCCACAGCGTGAAGTAGGTGCCTGTGACCGCCGGGACGGTTGGGTCGTCGACGCGCCGGGCCGCGTGGGGGAAGGCGGCCGCCGGGCGGCGCGGCGGCACGGCCGGGACCGAGGCGTTGTCGGTCGGACCCGGGTCGCGGACCGGCTGGGCCTGGGCGCCGACGCGGGCCATGTCGACCGGGCGGCCCGCCAGGCCTGGCGCCGGTGCCTGCCGGGGCTGCCGGCGCTGCGCGGCCGTGATGCCGCGGAACCGGCCGACGTAGGTCCGCGCGGAGCCGCGGCGCGGGCCGGGGCCGTTGTCGACGACCGTGAAGATGATCCGCTGGGAGGCGCGGTCCCAGAAGAACTCCGGAACGATCCCGTCCCGGAAGTGCGTGAGCCGGCGGATCGCCTTGGTCCGGACGTCAACGGCGTAGAGGTCCGAGCGGAAGTCCCGGCCCACGAAGTCCGACAGGAACTGCAGGGTCTGCGTGGAGCCGGTGTCCGGGGCGTCGAAGCCCGTCCGCGTCGCCGTGGCGACGACCTGGTCGTACCAGGAGCCCTGAGGCCCGGTGCGGTTGGACATCATGATCACGGTCCTCATGTCCGGGGTGAAGACCGCCTGCTCGTTGTAGGCCGGGGTGTCGTCGCTGATCTGCGTGACGCGCGGGCGGGCGGGGGAGGCGCCCCTGCCATGCAGGCGCAGGAAGTAAAGCTGCATGTGGCCCCAGCCGGGCGGCGCGGCCTGGAACGGCGACGCATGCCCGCCGGCGGCCGAGAACAGGAAGCCGCTGCCGTCGGGCGCCCAGGGCTGGGTCTCGTAGGCGCCGTAGGGCCGGGCGACGACCCGCACGTTCCGCAGCGCCGGCACGCCGCCCCGCACGGCGAAGTCGCCGATCAGCATCGCCCAGGTCTGGCCGCCCTGTGCGAGCGGATGCGCCTCGGTGTGCGTCCAGGCGACCTGCCGTCCGTTCGGGGACCAGAAGGCGTGGAAGTTGTCGTAGGGCACGCCGCTGGTCGCGGTGTACGGTGCGCCGCCGCCGGGGTCGCTGGCCGTCGTCAGCCGGCGGGCGTGCGAGCCGTCGGGGCGCATCGCGTAGAGATCGCCGCCGTAGCCGCCGAAGCCCGGCCGGCCGGTGTGCACAGGCTGCTGGCCGTAAGAGGCGAACAGGATCCAGTCCCCCTGCGGGCGCTCCTGGGGGAACGCGTTCTGGCCGGCCACGGTGCGGCAGGTCAGGCAGGCCTGCCGGGTGCCGTCGACGTTGCCTCGGTAGATCTGGGAGGTCCCGGCCGCGTCAGGCTCGCCCGACAGGACCTGGCCGTCGCGCGTCCACGACGGCGCCTGGCCGAACCGGTGCGCGAGCCGCGTGACCGTGAACGGCGCGCCGAAGTACGGTCCGATCAGCGGGCGCCGCGCCTGGGCCGGGCTGGCCGGGAGGGCGAGGACGAGGGCTGCCGCCAGCGCGACCCGGCGAGCCGCGCTGAGGCCTGTCCCTGCGCCTGGATCACACGTCACGAACACCCCTTTGGCTCCGAGGGCCGAGCCTACCGGCGATGCGAGGCTTCGGCGGCTGGATCCCGAGTGCCTGCGTACGGTTCCCGGATTGGGCCGTGCGGGCGCCGTCGAGGGCCGCCGTCCGGGCGTTCCGCGCCGCTGCCGTGGCTGCCGGCGGGTTCGACGACAGCGCTCCCGGCCTGCGCCCGCAGTACGGCGAGCACTACTACGCCGCGTTCGTGCGCGACGCCGCCGGCAACCGCATCGAGGCCGTCTGCCGGGTGCCGCCGCACTGACGAGCGCGGCGGCGGCCCCGGCGCCGGGCGAGGCGCGCCGCGTCTCCGCCTGACCCCCCATTCCTCGGGGGGCGGCGGCCGGCAAACGATGTGGGTCTCCGCACTTTCGGCGCGGGCCGGCCCGACCTACCGTCGCCGGCATGCTCGAAACGAACCTTCCCAGGTGGCTGAGCCGGGCGGCCGCCGTCCGCTCGCTCGCCCTGGCCGGGCTGGCGCTGGCGGCCACCGCGGCCCCCGCGTCTGCCGTCCCGGCTTCGGCGGACATCGGGCGGCACGCCGACTACGTGCCCGGCCAGGTCATCGTGAAGTTTCGGCCCGGCCTGCCCGCCGGCGAGCGCGCGGACGCGCTGCGCGATCGCGGCGCCGCCCAGGCGCGCCGGCTGCCCGGCGGCTCCGCCGTCGTGGCTCGCCTCCAGTCCGGGGAGCCGGTGCTGAGCGCCGTGCGCGCATTCCGGCGCGACCCGCGCGTGGCCTGGTCGGAGCCCAACGTCGTCCGCCGCGGCGGGGCCCTGCCGAACGACCCCTACTTCGGCCGCCAGTGGGGCCTGCGCAACACCGGGCAGGCCGTGGAGGGCACGACCGGCACGCCGGGCGCCGACATCGGCGCGCCGGCCGCCTGGGACCGCACCACCGGCTCCCCCGGGGTGAAGGTCGCCGTGGTCGATTCCGGCATCGCCTTCGGCCAGCCCGACCTCGCCCCGAACCTCTGGCACAACCCCGGGGAGTCCGGGGGCGGCCGCGAATCCAACGGCGTCGACGACGACGGCAACGGATACGTGGACGACTGGCGCGGGTGGGACTTCGTCCAGCAGGACAACGACCCGTCCGACCACTACGGCCACGGCACGCACGTGGCCGGCACGATCGCCGCCCGCGGCAACGACGGGACGGGCGTCGCGGGCGTGGCCTGGCAGGCCTCGCTGATCCCGGTCCGCGTCCTGGACAACCTCGACGCCGGCACCTGCGCCGACATCGCCGCCGGCATGGCCTACGCCGTCCGCGCGGGAGCGCGCATCGTGAACCTGAGCGTGGGCTCCGCCCGGGCCTGCCAGGCCGAGCGCGACGTGATCGAGAGCGCGCCGAACACGCTGTTCGTCGTCGCGGCGATGAACGACGGGATCAACGTGGACGCCACGCCGATCTATCCGTGCGCGTACCCGTCGGCCAATGTCGTGTGCGTCGCGGCAACCGACTCGAGCGACCGGCTCGCGAGCTTCTCGAACTTCGGCGCACAGAGCGTCGACCTCGGCGCCCCCGGCGTCAGCATCTTCAGCACCTTCCTCGCGTGGGGCCCGAAGCAGTCGCTCTTCACCGACGGCTTCGAGACGCCGCTGGCCGGCCGCTGGATCACCGGCGGGACTCCCGACACGTGGGTGCGCACGCCGTTCGCCGGCGCCCGCACCGGCGGGTACAGCCTCTCGAACGCGCTGCTGGGCACGTCGGCGCGCGGCACCGACAACTGGGCCCGCCTGACCCAGGGCCTCGACCTCACTGGCCGCCGGGACTGCGCGGCCAGCGTGTGGCTCACCGCGCGGCTCGGCTCGTTCGATCCGTCCCAGCCCGTCGAGTCCCAGGACCGGCTGATCGCCGAGACCTCGCCGGACGGCACCTCCTGGGACCGCCGGCCGGACCTCGTCGTCGGGTCGATCGCCGGCTATTCGCGCTGGCTCGTCGATCTCTCCCAGCTCGAGGGCCGCGCGGCCGGCGGCCTGCGCTTTCGCCTCGTGGTCCCCTCCGGCGGCACGAGCGGCGGCGCTTCGCTCGACGACGTCGAGGTGCTCTGCGTGCCGCCGCTGGCCAGCTCCACCGGAGCCGAGGACGAGTTCGCGTTCGACTTCGGGACTTCGATGGCGGCCCCGCACGTGGCCGGCGCCGCCGTGCTGCTGCTCGCGCTCGACCCGGGGCTCACCGCCGCCGGCCTGAAGGAGCGCCTGCAGCGAACCGCGGATCCAGTCCCGGGCCTGCAGGGCCGGACCGTGTCGGGCGGGCGCCTCGACGTCGCCCGGGCCGTGGCGGTGCCCGTCGTGCCGCCGCCGGCCGGCCCGCCGCCGGTCAAGCCGCCGCCGTCAGCATCCTGGGCGCTCGGGATCGATCTGCGGGCGCTGGCCCGGTCGACGGTGGCGCGGGGGCTGCGCGCGGCCCTGCGGGCGGGCGCGTTCCGCGCCGACCGGCTCCACGCCCTGAGCCCCGGCCGCTTCACCTTCGAGGTGCGGGGGGCCGGCGGCCGTCTGCTTGCGAAGGGCACGCGGGCGACGGGGCGGCCGGCGATCTGTCCGGTGTCGGCGCGGCTAACGCGGGCCGGACGCTCCGCGCTGCGCCGCGCCCGCCGGGCCCGGCTCACCCTCGTCCTCTCGTTCTCGCCGCGGGCCGGCCGCCCGCTCGTGCGCCGATTGACGGTGACGGTCGGCCGATGACCGGCGGGCACCCGGCCAGATTCCGGCGCCGGAGGGTCCGGCGCCCCGTCCACACGCCAGAAGGCCAGGAGGCCAGCATGCAGACCGCAGTTCGCACCCGTATTCGCCGCGCGGCGGCAGCCGCGCTCGCCCTCGGAGCCCTCGCCGCGCCGGCGAGCCCGGCCCACGCCGCCGGGATGACGCTGAAGCTGTCGTCCCCGCCTCTGGCCGTCGGCCACACCGCCATCCTGCAGGCCACCGGGACGATGCCCGTCGAGGACATCGAGTTCCCGTACTGGTTCAGCCTCGTGGCGATCCCGGCCAGCGCCACCAGGACCTGCCCGGCCGACCGCTGGGTGGGCGTGCAGTTCACTTCGGGCGCCCACGGGTCCGTGGTGGTCCTGTCCCAGGGCGAGCGCCCCGATGCGACCGGCGCCTGGTCGATCCCCGTCGCGATCACGCCGAGTGCCGCCGGCGATGTGCTGTTCTGCGGCTACACCGACGACGGCGAGACCAACACGCTCGCCGGCGCTTCGCTGCTCGCGACGATCCGCGCGGCTCCGCTCCGTGGCGCGGCGGCGATCCGGGCCCAGGCCCTGGGCGAGATCAGGAGCTGCCTCGCCCTGCTGGCCCGCTCGCAGGCCGGCGGCTGCCTGCGGCGCGCGATCACCCGCGCGAACGCCCGCTGCCGGCGGGTGCGGCCCCGCTCCGCCCGCCCCGGGTGCCTGCGATCGATCCGCCGCGTCAAGGCCGCGTACCGCGCCTGAGCTCACCGCGCGGCCCGTGCCGGCGGGCCGGGGCCGGCCACCAGGCATCATGGAGGGGTGCCTGCGCCTCCGAAGCGGCAAGCTCGGCTGCCCGTGCTCCTTCCGTTCCTGATCGTCGCGGTCATCGCCGCCGGCGCGATCGTGGCTGCCGCGCTGGCCCAGAATGGCGATCCGCCTGCCGGGCCCTGCCGCAGCGGCGCGGCGAGCGCCACGGCTGCGAGCCGCTGGGCCGCGTTCTACGAGCGGGCGGTTCGGGCCGACCGGGCCCGCCTGGCCGATCTGCGCCGCCGGGGCGCGCCCGCGTCGACGCAGCGGGCCGTCGCGCGCCAGCTCCGCGCCGATGCCGCCGCCGCCCGCCGCGCCGGCCGGGGCCGCCTCGACATCGGGTGCAGCCGGGCAGCGGCGGTGCCCGAGCCCGTCGGGCCGGTGCCGGCGGCCGCCCGCGGGCGCGCCATTCCGGTCGTCGGGCTCACGGCGAACTCGCAGGGCGTCGGACCGGATCTCGGCGCCCAGCAGGACCGGGCCGTGGTGGCCGGCGCGGGCTGGCTGCGCGAGGAGTTCGCCTGGTCGGCGATCGAGCCGCGCCAGGGCGCATTCGCGTGGCGGCACTACGACCGCGTGCTCACCGCGGCGGCCCGCCGGGGCCTGCGCGTGCTCCCCGTCCTCACCGACGTGCCCGGCTGGGCGGGCCCGGCCCAGTTCGCGATTCCTGAGGATCCCCGCGCCTATGCCGCCTACGTCGCGCGCGTCACCGCCCGCTATGGGCCCGACGGCAGCTTCTGGCGCGCGCACCCCCGCCTGGACAACTCGCTCGCCCCGACGTACTTCGAGATCTGGAACGAGCCGTACTACACGTTCTTCAGCAACGGCCAGGTCGACCCGGCCCGCTACGCGCGGCTGTTCGCGGCGGCGGCCACGGCGGGGCGCGCAGCGAACCCGGCAGCGAAGTTCATCCTCGCGGCCGAGGCGAACGTGCAGCCGACCGCGGGCCCATTCGCCGGCGTCTCGGTCGACTGGATGCAGGCGATGACCGCGGCCGTTCCGAACCTGCCGAGCCTCGTCGGCGCCGTGTCGGCGCACCCCTACAGCGGTTCGGCCCCTCCGGGCGTGCCGCTGGACAGGGCTCCGGACGGGAAGTTCCTGCGCGTCGGCACGATCCGCCGCGCCGCGCTGGCCGCCGGCATCGACACGCCGATCTGGATCACCGAGATCGGCTGGTCGACGTGCGCGGACAACCCCAGCTACTGCGTGTCCGAGCGCGACCAGTCGCGCAATCTGGGAGCGATGTTCAGCCTGGTGCGCACCAAGCTCCCCTACGTGGAGGCCGTGCTCGTGTACCACCTCGACGACCTGCACCCGACGAACCCGTCGGACAAGGAGCCGTCGTTCGGCCTGACGCGGCAGGGCGGCGCCCCGAAGCCGGCCTGGAACCAGTTCCGCGCCGCGGCCGCCGGAGGCTGACGCACCGCTCCAGGTTTGACTGCGCCGATGCGCCGATCTAGCGTCGGCGGATGGCTCCGGCTGACGCGATCCGAACGACGTGCCCGCGGGACTGCTACGACGCCTGCGGCATCCTCGTCCTGCGACGCGACGGCGCCATCGACCGGGTGCGCG
>WBZU01001354.1_pt1 | contig 18459 bp, 18 predicted proteins | sample 5204311 | NCBI WGS metagenome assembly WBZU01 (sample SAMN12344359, study PRJNA552823) | activated sludge metagenome | biome: Activated sludge suspended growth; feature: Nitrification reactor; material: Wastewater; isolation source: activated sludge from nitrification reactor of wastewater... | reverse complement strand
GATCACCGCCGCCGGCAAGGCCTCCTCGCCCCAGGCCAGCACGGCGAGCGGCAGGCCGATGTTGCCGGAGTTGTTGAACATCATCGGTGGCGCCAGCGTCTTCGGCTGAATGCCGATCAGCTTCGCCAGCGGCCAAGCGAGCAGGCCGCAGGTCGCCAACACGAGAAAGCCGCCGAGCGCCAGCGGCGCATAGGCGGCGAGGTCGAAGGACTTCCCGGCCATCGCCGCGAAAACCAGGGCCGGCACGAAAACGTCCATGTTCAGCCGGTTGGCCACCGCCATCTCCGGCTTGTGGTGGCGGGCGTAGAAATAGCCGGCGGCGACGATCCCGAAGATCGGGAAGAGGATGGCGACGAGCCGGAAAGCCAGGCTGTCCGGCGTCACAGCACGTAGCGCGACAGATCCTCGTCGGCAGCCAGTTCTCCCAGCCGCTGATTGACATAGTCGGCGTCGATGGCGACCGCTTCCAGGCCGGCCTTGCCGGCATCGAAGGAAACCTCCTCGAGCAGTTTTTCCATGACTGTGTGCAGACGGCGGGCGCCGATGTTTTCGGTCTTCTCGTTGACCTGGAAGGCGATTTCGGCCAGCCGCCTGATGCCATCCGCGGCAAATTCAAGCCGCACACCCTCGGTCTCGAGCAGGGCCTCGTACTGCCGCGTCAGGCAGGCATCGGTCTGGGTCAGGATCGATTCGAAGTCGCTGACCGACAGCGAATCGAGCTCGACACGGATCGGAAAGCGGCCCTGCAGTTCGGGGATCAGGTCGGACGGCTTCGCCAGATGGAAAGCGCCGGACGCAATGAACAGGATGTGATCGGTCTTGATCATGCCGTACTTGGTCGACACGGTGGTGCCTTCGACCAGCGGCAGCAGGTCGCGCTGCACGCCTTGACGCGAGACGTCGGCGCCCTGCATCTCGGAACGGCTGGCGATCTTGTCCAACTCGTCGAGGAAGACGATGCCGTTCTGCTCGACCGCCCTGACCGCCTCGAGCTTGACATCCTCGTCATTGACCAGGCGTGCGGCCTCTTCGTCGGTGAGCAGCTTCAGTGCTTCCTTGATCTTCAGCTTGCGCGACTTTTTCTTGCCGCCGCCGAGGTTCTGGAACATGCCCTGGATCTGCTGCGTCAGTTCCTCCATGCCGGGCGGCGCAAAAATCTCCGCCTGCATTCCCGGAGAAGCGACTTCGATCTCGATCTCCTTGTCGTCAAGGTCGCCCTCGCGCAGCTTTTTGCGGAATTTCTGGCGGGTCGCACTGTCTGTTGCGGTCAACTCGGAATTTTCGGCAAAAAAGCCGGGGCCGCGCGCCGGCGGCAGCAGCACGTCGAGAACACGGTCCTCGGCCGCATCCTCGGCGCGTCCCCGCATCGCCTTCATGGCGCGCTCGCGCTGCGACTTGATGGCCATGTCGACCAGATCGCGAATGATCGTCTCGACATCGCGACCGACATAACCGACTTCGGTGAATTTGGTGGCCTCGATCTTGATGAACGGGGCGTCGGCGAGCCGGGCCAGGCGCCGGGCGATTTCGGTCTTGCCGACGCCGGTCGGGCCAATCATCAGGATGTTCTTCGGGGTGATTTCCTGGCGCAGCGGCTCGGCGACCTGCGCCCGCCGCCAGCGGTTGCGCAGCGCAATGGCGACCGCCTTCTTGGCATTCTTCTGGCCGACGATATGCTTGTCCAGCTCGTGGACGATTTCCTGCGGGGTCATCCCGGCGCCGCTACTCATTCCAGCACCTCGATCGTGAAATTGCGGTTGGTATAGATGCAGATGTCGCCGGCGATTTCGAGCGACTTGGTGACGATCTCGGACGGCGCCAGATCCGAGTTTTCGAGCAGGGCGCGCGCCGCGCTCTGCGCATATGAACCTCCGGAACCGATGGCGACGATGCCCTGCTCCGGCTCCAGCACGTCGCCGTTGCCAGTGATGATCAGCGACACTTCGCGGTCAGCCACCGACAGCATGGCCTCTAGGCGGCGCAGGGCACGGTCGGAGCGCCAGTCCTTGGCCAGTTCGACCGCCGAGCGCAGCAGGTTGCCCTGGTGCTTGTCCAGCTTCGCCTCGAAGCGCTCGAACAGGGTGAAGGCATCGGCGGTGCCGCCGGCGAAGCCGGCCAGAATGCGCCCCTGATACAGACGGCGCACCTTCCTGGCGGTCGCCTTGATGACAATGTTGCCCAGCGTGACCTGCCCGTCGCCGCCCATGGCGACGGAACTGCCGCGGCGCACCGACAGGATTGTCGTGCCGTGATATTGCTCCATGTTTCTTCCTGATGTTAGGACTTGGGGACGATGATGCGGGCGAACTTGTTGAGGCCGACCACGGCCATCAGTTCCGCCACCAGATGATTCGGGCTGCGGATGATCACTTCCTTGCCGATGGCCTTGAAGGGCGACAGGCGATTGACCAGTTGCCCGGCGGAGAAGAAGTCGAGCCGCCGTACGCCCGAGAAGTCGAGAACGACATGTTCCTGAAGGTTGAGGACGGCGATCAGGTCGTCGAAGCGGCTGTTCCTGATCTCGCCGCTCAGGTAATGCGCATTGTCCGTGCGCTTGGCCGGCTTTGCCACTGGGAGGGTCGGTGCCGGAACGGCTTCCCACGACGGTGGCGAACGTTCGAAGGTGACGGCAAAGTCGATGGCGCACTGCTCGAAGTCGTCCTGCGTCCCATAGCGCTGCAGCAACTCCAGCAACAGCAGCCAGGTCCGGGCATTCCGGGCGTCGCCCGGAGTCAGGCGACCGCGCAGGCGCGGCATGATGCCCTCGACCTGATCGAGGACGATCACCGCACCCTGGCGGCGGGCACTCATCAGCAGGTCGGCCAGGCGGCCGGCAAATTCATCGTCGCAGCCAAGCAGCCGGCTGCAATCCACCCGCAGCGGCCGCTTGTCCCTGAGCGCATTGGTTAAGGGCGTCAGCGCGTTGATGTCGTCCGCAGTCAGCAAACCCTGCAGCTCGCAAACCGTTACGGCGGGTCCGGCCGCAGCCACCTTGGGCACCGTCTGAGGCTCGGCCCAGGCCGGGGGCGACATCTCACAGGCGTCGACAAAATCCGCGGCCAGCTTGTCGAAAGCATCGCGATCACCGCTCAGCAATAGGAAATCGAAAAGCATCTGCCACAGCCGCAGGCCCTCCGTGCCGGGATAAGCCCCGAGCAGCGACTCCAGCAGGGGACGGACGACAGCGTCCTGGCCATTGGCATACAACACGGCGACCTGCTCGACATCGGCCTGGATCGAGTCGGCACCATGGTCGACATTGATCCCCATGACGCTCGAATCGGTGAATTCGCGTTCGAATTCCGAAAGTATGAGATCCATCTCGGCCTTTGTTTTCGGGACCCCCGGCTTCGCGGCCGGCTGCTTCGCCCCGGAAACGGACTGGGCTCCGGGCGTAAATTCAAGATCGGGCAGCGACTCCGGGGCCCTCGCGACCTCTTCCGGCGCTCCCGGCGGTGCGGACTGCCCCGCGGTCGGTGCAAAAGCCGGCTTCGGGCGCATGATCTCGCCCTGCGGTACCTTCTGACCCTTCTTCTTGAATAGCGAAAAGACCATACTCACCTCGAATGCAGAACCCGTCTTTTAGCACGCCACAACGCGTCATGCAATGATCAGGCCCACAGCGATGAGCAGCAGTGCCAGAACCGGCCCGAAAGGCTGGTCCAGCCAGAGGGCGAGCAGGAAGGCCACAATGTACCCGCCCTGACCGATCAGCGCCACCAGAACGAGTCCGCCACGCCAGCTTCGGGCCCGCCGGAAGGCGATCCACGCCGGCACGAAGACCAGCGCGAAGGCGTCCATGACGCCCATGGCCATCGTCGCCAGCGCGAGCGTCAACTCCGCGACCAGGTCGAAGCCGAAGACCACGGGCCAGGCGCGCAGACGGCGTGCACTGAAATAGCCGGTCGAGGTTGCGGATTGGCGGCGAGATCGACGTCGGTGGCCACCTGTGCGCCGCACAAGGCGGCAAACAGCGCAGCCATGGCAAATGCCTTGTGCAAACATGGAATTCTCCTGAAAACGCAAGAAACGCGACCGGCGCTCAGGCTGTTGCGGTCGACAGATGAAAAGGAGGCGTTTTCAGCGAGTTGTCTAGCAGCCTGTCGGACATTCGTATGAATTGAGAGAATCTGATGGACGAAACGACGCAAAGACAGGCATGGCCTTTCACCCCATAGACAGAGATACGGATTACCTGCTACCGTCATCGGTACAGGAGTGGCTGCCGGACGCTCACCTGGCGAGGTACGTGGTGGATGTAGTGGAAGGACTGGATCTTTCTGACCTGGAGCGTGCCTACGCTGGACGTGGCAGCGACGCCTACCATCCGGCGACGCTGTTGTCCTTGCTGATCTACGGGTACGCGACGGGGACGTTCTCCAGCCGCAAGATTGAGCGTGCCACCTACGACTCTCTTACATCGCTTGCAATCGCCATCCAGACCACGACACCCTGGCCACCTTCCGGAAACGATTCGGCAAGGAGTTCAGCGACGCCTTTGTCCAAGTGCTGCAAGTGGCCTGGGAGAACCGACTCTCGACGTTTGGCACGGTCAGTTTGGACGGCTCGAAGATTCACGCCAATGCCAGCCGGCATAGCGCGCTGTCGCACGGATACATCGAGAAGATCGAAGCCCAACTCAAGGCGGAAGTCCAGGAGATGCTGGAACTGGCGGAAGCGGCAGATCAGACCTCCGTACCTGATGGCGTGAGCCTGCCCGAGGAGATCGAACGACGGGAAGATCGTCTGGCCGCCATAGCGGCGGCCAAGGCGAAGATCGAGGCGCGGGCAAGGGAACGCTACGAGCGGGAGAAGGCCGGGTACGACGCGAAGATGGCGGCACGCGTCGCCAAGGAAGCCCAGACGGGCAAGAAGCCCGGTGGGAAAGAACCCAAGGCACCCGATCCGACGCCGCGTGCCGAGGATCAGGTGAATCTGACCGATGACGAATCACGCATCATGAAGGTGGCGGGCGGCGGCTTTGAGCAGTGCTACAACGCCCAGGACGTGGTGGATACCGAATCGATGCTGGTGATGGTGGCGCAAGTGACGGACGCCGCCAACGACAAGGAACAGGTTGCGCCGATGGCGGAGGAGATTCAGGCGTTGCCGGCTGGACTGAACCAACCGGCGAACATACTGATCGACAGTGGCTACTTCAGCGAGAAGAACGTCACCCTCTGTGAGGCCGCCCAGATTACCCCGTTGATCGCGGTCGGTCGCGAGGGACATCATCTACAATGGCGGGAGCGCTTTACCGAGCCGGGGCCGCTGGCGGCGGAGGCCACCCCGGCGGAGAAGATGAAGCACACGCTCAAGACCAAGGCTGGACGTGCGCTCTACGCGCTGCGCAAGCAGACCGTGGAACCGGTCTTCGGCATCATCAAGTCGCTAATGGGTTTCCGCCAGTTCTCAATGCGCGGATTGGCGAGTGTCCAGAACAAATGGACGCTGGTTTGCCTCGCGTGGAATTTGAAACGCATGGCCGTATTGCGTCCGCAGTAACAGAAAACAGAGGAATTCGTGCGTCCAACACCAAAATTCGCCAGTTTTAAGCCGTTCCGCCCAGGTTCCAGTGACTGCGCCGGATCAAGTCCGACAGGCTGCTAGGCCCCGCTGCGGTGCGGCTGGAGGCGGAAAAGCACCGCGCTCGTGCGCACACAGCGTTTCGGAGACAACCGGGAACAACGGCGGGTGGCAAGGCAGCCAGCGACAGCAGAGTCATGCCGAGATCGTGCGTGGCGAGGAACAACTCGCAGGCGTGGCCCGCACCCTGCTGCATTGTCCACCGCTTGGCCGAAGGCATGCGCCCCCAGCGGCCAGTTGGGCGAACGGCGGAACCGCCCTGACCGTCACTCCGGCGGAACGCCCGCCGCAGCTTGCGGCGCCACGCCATCTAAAGCTTGTAGATCCAGCTCGCGATCACGAAGTAGTTGAGGACCCCGAGAATGTCGATGGCGGTGGTGACGAACGGACCGGTGGCGACCGCCGGATCGACTTTCAGGCGCTGGAAGATCATCGGCAGAAGCACAGCCAGCAGGGCCGCGCCGGTCATGTTTCCGAGTATGGTCAGACCGACGACCTGGCCAAGCTGGAGGCTGTTGTGCATGAGATAGCCGTAAAGCGCGAGGATCACGCCGTAGAACCCCCCCAGCACGAGACCGACGCGCAACTCCTTGAACACCAGCGGCACCGTATCCCTGACATCGATCGCGCCGGTCGCCAGACCGCGCACGGCAACGGTGGCGGACTGAACGCCGACGTTGCCGGCCATGCCCATGATCACCGGCAGGAACGCGCTGAGCACCAGCACCTGGCCCAGTATTTCCTCGTATTGTCCGATCACCGCCGTCGCCGCCAGGCCGCCGATGAACGCGGCCAGCAGCCAGGGCAGGCGGATCCCGGCGATCTTGAACGCCGAGTGGGTCAGCGTCTCCGACTCGCTGGTACCCGCCATTTTCAGCATGTCCCGCGTCGTCTCTTCCTCAATGACGTCGATCACGTCATCGACCGTGACCATGCCGACCAGGACATTGTCCGCATCGACCACGGGGATGGCGAGCAGGCGATACTTGTCCACCAGCAGGGCGACGGTGGTCTGGTCGGCATCGGTCGTCACCTTCATCACGCGCCGGTTCATGATGTTGTGGAGCACCGTGCTGGGCCGCGACAGCAGCAGTTGCCGCAGCGAGACGACACCCACCAGCCGGCCATCCTCGTCGGTCAGGTAGAGATAGAAGACCATCTCGACGGCTTCGCGGCTGCGAATGTTCTCGATTGCCTGCTCGACGGTGAGGCTGTGCGGCAACGAGAAGATGTCGGTGGTCATGATGCCGCCGGCGCTGTTCGGGTCGTACTTGAGCAGGGTTTCGACTTCCGACTTGCTATCGCGGCCGAGCAGGGCCATCAGCTCCACGCGCTGCTCCTCCGGCAGATCGCCGATGAGGTCGGCGAGGTCGTCCGGAGGCAGGTGCTCGAGCAGGCTGGCCAGCTGATTGACGGTCGACTCGGTCATAACCCGCGTCCGCAAGCCCGGAGTCATCTGGCTGAAAACCTCGGCCGCCATTCCCTTGTCGCCAAGCGCATGGAAGATGTCCACCACATGCTCGGGCGGCAGTTCATCGAGAATCGCCGCCATGTCGGCGGGGTGAATCCGTCCCATCATCTTCTGCAGCGAAGCGCGGGCATCGCGGTGATAGAGTCGGTCGATGGTTTCGACAAGCCGCTTCTTCTTCGAGTCGTAGGTGTTCGACGTGACCGGCTTGGTATCTACGTTGATGTGCATCTTGATTCCCCTAATCAATGTGCGTGCAGGACGATTCGGCGTATTGGTGCAAACGCGGCGTAAACGCAGTCAAAACGCAGTGTAAACGCAGGAATCTATGGGGTCCAGCGACAATTCGCCTTGAGGGGAGATCTACCAGCCTCCCGGAGCGGGCTCAGTCCGCTTGGACCAGCAAACCCTTGAGATACTCGCCTTCCGGGAAATTCAGGGCCACCGGATGGTCGGCCGACCCCGTCAGCCGGCGGACGACGCGCGCGTCGCGACCGGCATCGTGCGCCGCGCCGGCGACAATCTTCTGGAACAGTTCGAGCCCGATGCCGCCGGAACACGAGTAGGTCATCAGCAGACCGCCCGGCCTGAGCAGGCGGAAGCCAAGCACGTTGATGTCCTTGTACGCTCGCGCCGCGCGCTCGGCATGGGCGGCCGAGGGCGCGAACTTGGGCGGATCAAGGACGATCAGGTCGAACATCCGGCCTTGCTTGCGGAAATCGCGCAGCGCCTGGAATACATCGGCCTCGCGCCACTCGGCGCGTTCGGCCGGCAATTGCGGATTCAGCGCCAGATTGGCCTGCGCCTGCGCCAGCGCCGGCCCCGAGGAATCGATCGAAAGCACGCTCGCCGCGCCGCTGGCCAGCGCCTGCAGAGAAAAGCCGCCGGTGTAGCAGAAGCAGTTGAGCACGTCTTTGCCCGCCGCCAGTTGGCCGAGCAGGGCGCGGTTGTCGCGCTGGTCGAGGTAGAAACCTGTTTTATGGCCGCCGACGATGTCGACCATCAGCCTGACGCCGTTTTCCTCGATGCTCGGCGGCGAGTCCGGCGCCACGCCATGCAACCAGCCGGTCGCCGGCTCCAGCCCTTCGAGCCCGCGCACGTCGGAATCGGAACGCTCATAGATGCGCGCGCAGCCGGTCGCCTTGAGCAACCCGGCGACGATCGCCTTGCGCCACTTGTCGGCGCCGGCCGAGGTCAGCTGGACGACGACGGTGTCGCCATACTGGTCGGCGATGACGCCCGCCAGGCCGTCCGACTCGGCGTGGATCAGGCGCCGCCCAGACTGGCCGCACAGTTCCGGCAGCGCCTGGCGGCGCGCCACGGCGGCGGCGATGCGACGCTTGAAGAAGGCGTCATCGACCGACTCGTCGGGATCGAAGGTCCAGAAGCGGGCGCGAATCTGCGACCGCGGGCTGTACGCCGCCCGGCCCAGCGGCCGCAGGTTGTCGGCCAGCACCTCGACGGTGTCGCCCGGCCGCGCGCGGCCTTCCAGGCGCCCGACGGCTCCGGCAAACAGCCACGGATGGTGCAGCTTGAACGCGGAACGCTCCTTGCCCGGCAGGAGAATGATCTGAGCCATGTTTTCTCGACTTCAAAAGCAACAAGCCCCGGTCACCTCGCGGCAACCGGGGCCTGGAAAAACCCGGCGGCGGCTCAGCCGCCCAGCGCCTTGCGGTTGCGGGCGTGACATTCGGCGGCGTAGATTACCTTGAACAGGGTCTTGCCAGTGCCCTTGAACAGGCGCTTGCTGGATTTTGAAACGCAACGGCGCTCCAGGGAAGAACGGCGGGTACGGTTGATGGCCATGACTAACTCCTTGAATCCGGCGATTTTTCGAAACGCGTAATCATAGACGCCGACGCACAAAAGGTCAATTGACGCCTGATTTTCCGGCTTTTCTGCCGGTCGACCGCAAACCCGCAGGTCAGGTTGCCTGTGGCTCAAGAATCCTTGGTGTGCGGCAAGTCGCTAGCGTTTGGCGCGCGGATGGGCGGCGTCGTAGACCTTGGCCAGATGCTGGAAATCAAGATGCGTATAAACCTGTGTCGAAGCAATGCTGGCGTGACCGAGCATCTCCTGCACCGCCCGCAGGTCGCCCGACGACTGCAGCACGTGCGAGGCGAACGAATGGCGCAGCATGTGCGGATGGACGTGACGCGGCAGTCCGGCGCGCAGGGCGTGGCGTCCGAGCCGGTCCTGGATGGCCCGGTGACTGAGGCGCGTGCCGCGCTGGCTGACGAACAGCGCACACTCGTCCTCGGCGGCAAGCTGCGCCCGCAGCACCTGCCACGCCGCCAGCGCCTCGCGCGCCCGGGAGCCGACCGGAACGATTCGCGCCTTGCTGCGCTTGCCGAGCACCCTCACCTCGCCGTCCACCAGCAGCGATTCCAGGGCAGCGCAATCGAGGGCGGCAAGTTCGGCAAGACGCAGTCCCGAAGAATAGAACAACTCGAACATCGCCACGTCGCGCGCTTCGAGCACGGGATCGTCGTCTCCCTCGGGGGCCAGCAGCGCCGCGGCCTCGTCGACCGAAAGCGCATTCGGCAGGCGCCGTGGCGACTTCGGCGGGCGTACCCCATCGCACGGATTGGCGGTCAGGGCACTGTGCTGGCCGAGCCAGCCAAAGTAGCCACGCCAGGCCGACAGCATGCGCGCAAGCGAGCGCCCGGACAGACCCTGTGCGTGAAGCTGGGCGATGAAGCGGCGGATCTGCTGCACCTGGAGTTCGCCCGGTCGGGCATCGCCAGCCAACGCCAGCAGGCGCGTCAGGTCGCGCCGGTAGTTGCTGATGGTATGCGGCGACTGCCGGCGTTGTTCGGCCAGTTCGGCCAGATATTCGTCAACCGTCGCCGTCGCGGTCACTGGGCGGGCTCGGCAACGCGAATCAGCGCAGCCGAAACCATTTCGCCGATCCGCTCGAGATAAAGCGTGCCCATCTCGGGATAGAAACGCTTGGCGTCCTCGCTGCCGAGCGCCAGCATGCCGATCGTCGTACCGCCGTCGCAGAGGGCGACCAGCGCCTGCGAGCGAAGATGCGCCGCCTGCTCGCCGAACCAGGCGCCAGTGCCGAAACCGGAAGTCGAACCGCAGTAGGGATGCGTCAGCGTGTCGGCGAAAACCTGCAAATCTTCGGCAACCGCGGCAAATTCCGGCAACTCGGCGATGCCCTCGGGTTTCTTCCACAGGCGCAGGGCGACATGCGGAACCGAGAAATCGTCGCGCAGATGAAATCTCAGCAGATGGATGACCGCCGAAAAGGTTTCGACCGCAATGAGGCCGACCGCCAGGCGATGCACCTTCTCGCTGATCTGGTCGTTTTCCTCGCCGAAGGCGATCAGCTCGGCCAGTTTGCTCTCGGTCTCGCGGTTCTTGTCGCGCAAGGTCAGCATCTGCCGCTCGGCCAGCGAAACCGCCCGCCCCCCATGCGGGTGCGGAACGAAAATCTGCGCCATCAGGTCGGCATACTGCTCGAAGAATCCGGGATTGTTCTTCAGGTAATCGGCAACATCTTCGGGAAAGGGCGCACTCATAGTTCTATTTCTCCAGTGAAAACCGTAGCAGCCGGGCCGGTCATCAGCACCGGCCGATCCGTGCCGCCCCAGGCGATGTTGAGATCGCCGCCGCGCGTTGTCACGCGTACCGGCGAATCGAGCAGGCCGCGCCGGATGCCGGTCACCGCCGCCGCACAAGCACCCGTGCCGCAGGCCAGCGTTTCGCCCGCGCCACGTTCATAGACGCGCAGCCTGATGGCGTGGCGATCGACGACCTGCATGAAGCCGGCATTGACCCGCTGCGGGAAACGCTCGTGGCTTTCGATCAGCGGGCCATGCACGTCGACCGTTGCGTCGTCCACGCTGGCGACGACGTGCACGGCATGCGGATTGCCCAGCGAGACCACGCTGATGTCCAGCGTTTCGTCGGCGACGTCAAGGGAGTAGATCACCACATCGTCGTCGTGGACGAAGGGAATCTCGCTCGGCAAAAAGCGGGGGATTCCCATGTTGACCGTGACATTGCCGTCTCCCTCGAGGCGCGGGGCGATGATGCCGCCCAAAGTCTCGACGCGAATCTCGCGCTTGTCGGTCAACCCCTGTTCATGCACGAAACGCACAAAGCAGCGGGCGCCATTGCCGCACTGCTCGACCTCGCCACCATCTGCGTTGAAGATGCGATAACGGAAATCGACCTCCGGTTGCGTCGCTGCCTCGACCAGCAGGATCTGGTCGCAGCCGATCCCGAAATGGCGATCGGCGATATAGCGCAGTTGCTCGGGCGTCAGCGAAACCTGCTGGCGGATGCCGTCGACGACAACGAAATCATTGCCGAGACCGTGCATTTTGGCGAATTCAAGTTTCACGACGCGCTCCCCATCAGGATTCGAAAAGGATAGCAGAGACAGATGCTTATCTCAAATTGCTAAAGCTTCTTCTCCATCACGTAATCATCCATGACGAAGCCGCGACCGATGTCGTCGACGATCGACTCGCGAACGACGAACCCGTACTTCCTGTAGGAGCCGATGGCCTTGGCGTTGCGCTTGTTGACCGCGAGAATCACGCACGGGTAGCCGAGCTTCCGGGCACGCGCCGCGACATGTTCGATCAACTGGCCGCCGACCCCCTTGCGCTGCACTTCCGGATGGATATAGAGCTTGTCGAGCTTGAACTCGCCCCGGCGGATCTCGCTGAAGGCAAAGCCCACCCGGCGCTCGCCCTCGAACGCCTGGTCCAGCCACTTGTCGGCATCCTCGAGATCGTCGTAGAGCCGCTCATGGCCATAGCGCTGCTCGAGCATGAAGTCGATCTGCTCCTGGGTGATGATGCCCGGGTAAGTGGCCTGCCAGATTTCGCGGGCAAGGGCCGAGATCGCCGGGACGTCCGGCGGGGTGACGGGGCTAATTTGGATATTCAGGCTGTTTGTCATTTGTAGAACCTCTGCTCTCCGGGTGGCCGGGTCTTGAAACGCTTGTGCAACCAGAAATACTGCTCCGGCATGCGCAGTACCTGGCCTTCGATGAAACGGTTGACGAATGCGGTATCGGCCTCGACGCTCTCGCCGGGGTAATTTTCCCACGGCGGCATGACTTCCACCTCATAGCCATCCGCCACCTGGCGCGTGATGCACGGCACCACCCGGGCGCCGGTTAGCCGCACCAGTCGCGAGAGGGCGGGAATGGTCGCCGCCTGGACCCCGAAAAAGGGCACGAAGATCGACTCCTTGCGCCCGAAATCCATGTCCGGCAGATAGTAGAACTGATAGCCATCCTTCAACGCCTTGAGAATCCGGCGCATTCCCTCGTGGCGGGAGAGCAGGATCGTATCGCTGAAACGCTTGCGGCCATCATAAAGCAACTTGTCGAATACCGGGTTCTTCTGCTTCGAATAGACGCTGCACGCCGTGACGAACATGGAAAGACGCGTGGCTCCGGCATCGAGCCCGACGAAATGTGGACAGAGCATGATCACCGGACGGCCGCCGGGATCGTTCAGGTGCGCGACGCCGGTAACGCGGATGATGCGCTCGAGGCGCTCCTTCGCTGCCCACCAGCCGAGCGTGCGGTCGAGCACGGCGCGGCTGAAGGCGACGAAATGCGCCCGCGCCAGCTTCTCGCGTTCGGCCTGCGGCATTTCCGGAAAGCACAGACGCAGGTTGGTCAGCGTGATGTCGCGCCGGGCGCGCGCCAGGACGAAAAGCAGCCGCCCCAGCCCCCAGCCGAGCGCGCGCAAGATGGGCAATGGCAGCCAGTGGAGGAGCCAGAGAAAGGCGACCAGAAGGTAAGAGAACACCACTTTCATTGTCCGCCCCCCTTTTCCGGCGGCGGCTCGGCGCCGCCCGGGCGCTTGTAGCGGTTATAGCCCCACAGATACTGGGTCGGACATTGATAAACCAGATGCTCGACTTCATGGTTGATCCGTTGCGCGCGCTCGATCGTGTTGCCCTCCAGCGCCACCTGCGGCGGAGAAAAATGCACCCGGTAGCCGCGCCCGCCGGGCAACCGCTCACCCCAGGTCATCAACGTGGCAGCCCCGGTTTCGGTCAGCCGGGCAGCCAGCGTCATCGTGTAGGCCGGGCGGCCGAAGAAGTCGAGCCAGACGCCTTCTCCCGTTTTCGGCGCCTGATCGGGGAGAAGCCCGATTGCCTGACCCCGCTTGAGCGCCTTGATCAGCGAGCGCACGCCGGTCAGGTCGGCCGGCGCCAGGTGCAACTGGGCGCGCTGGCGCCCCATCTCGATCAACTGCTGCAGTGAAGTGCGTTTCGGCGGCCGATAAAGTACCGTGATCGGAAAATGCGCCGACAGATATTGCGCCGTGATTTCGAAACAGCCGAGATGCGGTGTCAGAAAGACAATGCCCTTGCCCGACTGGTGTGCGGCCGCAACGTATTCCCAACCCACGACCTCCACCACCTGGGCGATGGCCTCTTCCAGGGTCCGCATCCAGATGCGCGACAGTTCCAGCATCTGCCTGCCCGCCTCGGCCGCCACGGCACCCCGCAGCGAGGGGTCGAGACCTGCCTCGGCGAGGTTCTCCCGCAGGTGGCGGCGATAGGTCGGCGACAACCAATAGGTCAGGCGGCCAAGCCCCCCGCCCAGCGTGTGCAGCACGCTCAACGGCAACAAGGAAAGGACGCGAAAAATAAAAACCATGGCACTCCGGGGGTTGAAACCTGCCGCAAAAAGGCTATCATTATCGACTCGCCGAGTTAAACAGACAACTTGCAGGGCGATTCAGAAATACTGCTAAAGCGTCACCGCTCGTGGTCCGAAGCTGGTAACGCCGGATCGAAGGACCACTGGAGCATTTCATGAGCGAGTATCTCTTTACCTCGGAGTCGGTTGGCGAAGGCCATCCCGACAAGGTCGCCGACCAGATTTCCGACGCCATCCTCGACGCCATCCTGGCCCAGGACAAACATTCCCGCGTTGCCGCCGAGACCCTGTGCAACACCGGCCTCGTCATTCTGGCCGGTGAAATCACGACCAACGCCAACGTCGACTACATCCAGGTCGCGCGCGACACGATCAAGCGCATCGGCTACGACAACACCGAATACGGCATCGACTACAAGGGTTGCGCCGTGCTCGTCGCCTACGACAAGCAGAGCCCGGACATCGCCCAGGGTGTCAATGCCGCTTACGATGACAATCTCGGCCAGGGCGCCGGCGACCAGGGCCTGATGTTCGGCTACGCCTGTGACGAAACGCCGTCGCTGATGCCGCTCCCGATCTACCTATCGCACCGCCTGGTCGAACGCCAGGCGATGCTGCGCAAGGATGGCCGCCTGCCGTGGGCGCGCCCGGACGCCAAGTCGCAGGTCACCATCCGCTACGTCGACGGCAAGCCGCATTCGATCGACACCGTCGTGCTGTCCACCCAGCACTCGCCTGACATCAGCCTGGAAGACCTGCGCGAGGCGACCATCGAGCAGATCATCAAGCCGGTGCTGCCCAAGGAACTGATCAAGGGCGACATCAAGTATCTGGTCAACCCGACCGGCCGCTTTGTCGTCGGCGGCCCGCAGGGCGACTGCGGCCTGACCGGGCGCAAGATCATCGTCGACACCTACGGCGGTGCTGCGCCGCACGGCGGTGGCGCCTTCTCCGGCAAGGATCCGTCCAAGGTCGACCGCTCGGCCGCCTACGCCGGCCGCTACGTCGCCAAGAACATCGTCGCCGCCGGTCTCGCCTCGCGCTGCCTGGTGCAGATCTCCTATGCCATCGGCGTCGCCGAACCGACCTCGGTCATGGTCGACACCTACGGCACCGGTACGATCAACAACGAAACGCTGACCGAACTGATCAGGAAGCACTTCGACCTGCGTCCGAAGGGCATCGTCAACATACTCGACCTGCTGCGCCCGATCTACCAGAAAACCGCCGCCTACGGCCACTTCGGCCGCGACGAGCCGGAATTCACCTGGGAAAGCACCGACCGAGCGGCACTGCTACGCGGCGACGCAGGCTTGTAAGGCCAGTTGCGGTCGACAGCGCAAAGGAGCCCTTTTTCAACGTCGACCGCGACCGCCCCTGTTCGGGGAAAATCAGTTTATAATCCGAACGCTACCGAGGAGCGCTGCAGGGGAAGTTTCTCTCAGGCTCGGTTTTGAACGGCGCTCACCCAATCAACCCCGTGCCGGGCACGGGATGCCGGGTGAGCATCCCTCCCGGCCACAGTTCATCAGGAGCTTACTGTGGCTGAATTCAAAGACTACGTTGTTGCCGATCTGGGCCTTGCCGACTGGGGTCGCAAGGAAATCCGCATTGCCGAAACCGAAATGCCCGGACTGATGGCCATCCGCGAGGAATTCGCGGCGAGCCAGCCGTTGAAGGGCGCGCGCATCACCGGCTCGCTGCACATGACCATTCAGACCGCCGTGCTGATCGAGACGCTGACCGCGCTCGGTGCCGAGGTGCGCTGGGCGTCGTGCAACATCTTCTCGACCCAGGATCATGCCGCCGCCGCCATCGCCGCCGACGGTATCCCGGTCTTCGCCGTCAAGGGCGAATCGCTTGCCGATTACTGGGATTACACCCACCGCATCTTCGAGTGGGCCGATGGCGGCTACTCGAACATGATCCTCGACGACGGCGGCGACGCGACCCTGCTGCTGCACCTCGGCGCCCGCGCCGAGAAGGACATCTCGGTGCTGGCCAAGCCGGGTTCCGAGGAGGAGACCATCCTCTTCGCCGCGATCCAGGCCAAACTCGCGGTCGACCCGACCTGGTACTCGCTGCGCCTGGCCCAGATCAAGGGCGTCACCGAGGAAACCACCACCGGCGTCCATCGCCTGTACCAGATGCACGAGCGCAGCGAACTCAAGTTCCCGGCGATCAACGTCAATGACTCGGTGACCAAGTCCAAGTTCGACAACCTCTACGGCTGCCGCGAATCGCTGGTCGACGGCATCAAGCGCGCCACCGACGTCATGGTTGCCGGCAAGGTTGCCGTCGTCGCCGGCTACGGCGATGTCGGCAAGGGTTCGGCCCAGGCGCTGCGCGCGCTGTCGGCACAGGTCTGGATCACCGAGATCGACCCGATCTGCGCGCTGCAGGCCGCCATGGAGGGTTACCGCGTCGTCACCATGGAATACGCCGCCGACAAGGCCGACATCTTCGTCACCGCCACCGGCAACTACCACGTCATCACGCACGACCACCTGGCCACCATGAAGGACCAGGCCATCGTCTGCAACATCGGCCACTTCGACAACGAAATCGACGTCGCCTCGGTCGAAAACTACCCCTGGGAAGAGATCAAGCCGCAGGTCGACCACGTCATCTTCCCTGACGGCAAGCGCATCATCCTGCTCGCCAAGGGCCGTCTCGTGAACCTCGGCTGCGCCACCGGCCATCCGTCCTACGTCATGTCCTCCTCTTTCGCCAACCAGACCATCGCCCAGATCGAGCTGTTCACGCGCACCGCCGACTACCCGGTCGGCGTCTACACGCTGCCCAAGCATCTCGACGAGAAGGTTGCCCGCCTGCAACTCAAGAAGCTCAACGCGCAACTGAGCACGTTGACAGAGCAGCAGGCCGCCTACATCGGTGTCCCGGTCGAAGGCCCATACAAGGCCGAACATTACCGTTACTGAGACCTGCGGATGCTGAAGATCATCGCCGACCGGGTCATCAAGGCGCTGGCGTTCCTGGCGCTGCCTCACGCGTTATTTTTTCCGCACGGGGCAGGCTGAGTGCCGCGGGCCGACCAGTTGCTCGTCGCATCCGGACTGGCGGCCTCACGCACGGCGGCACAGCGCATGATTGCCGCCGGGCGGGTTGCCGCTCCCGGCGGCATCGTCACCAAGGCGGCGCTGGAATTGGCTCGGGGAACGGCGTTGACCGTGACAGCTGACCCGAACGACCGCTTCGTCTCGCGTGGCGGCGTCAAACTGGCCGGCGCCCTGGCCATCACCGGCCTCGACGTCGCCGGCCGGAGCTGTCTCGATGTCGGGCAGTCCACTGGCGGCTTCACCGACTGCCTGCTGCAGGCCGATGCCCGGCAGGTCGTCGGCGTCGATGTCGGGCACGAGCAACTCCACCCCCGGCTCCTGGCCGATTCCCGCGTTACCTCCTTCGAGGGCATCAACTGCCGCGCTTTGGTTGCCGCCGATCTTGGCGACGCACTACCGGCCGATGGCTTCGACCTGATCGTTGGCGATCTGTCCTTCATCTCGCTGACATTGGTGTTGCCACAACTGCCGGCGTTGCTTGGCGCGGGCGGCGACCTGCTGCTGCTGGTCAAGCCGCAGTTCGAAGTCGGCCCCGGCCATATCGGCAGGGGCGGCATCGTCCGGGATCCGATGCTCCATGACGAGGTGGAAGGCAAGCTGCGCCGGTGCGCCGCCGACCTCGGCCTGACAGTCCGCGCCTGGTTCGCCAGTCCGATTACCGGCGCCGACGGCAACCGCGAATTCTTCATCTGGTTGAACTAATGAAACCTGAAATCTCCATCGAGTTCTTTCCCCCGCAGACACCGGAAGGCATGGAAAAGCTGCGCGCCACCTGGACCCGGCTGGCCGAGCTGAAGCCGGAATTCTTCTCGGTCACCTACGGCGCCGGCGGCTCGACGCGCGAACGCACCTTCGCCGTGGTCAAGGAAATCGCCGCGCAAGGTCTTCCCGCCGCGCCGCACATTTCCTGCATCGGGTCGACGCGCGACAGCATCCGCGAGATACTCAACGAGTACAGGGCCGCCGGCATCCGGCGCACCGTGGCCCTGCGCGGCGATCTGCCCTCGGGCATGGCCGAGGCCGGCGAATTCCGCCACGCCAACGAACTGGTCGAATTCATCCGCGCCGAAACCGGCGACTGGTTCACTATCGAGGTCGCCGCCTACCCGGAATGGCACCCGCAGGCCCGTAGCCCCAACGACGACCTTGCGGCTTTCGCGCGCAAGGTCAGGGCCGGCGCCAATTCGGCGATCACCCAGTATTTCTACAACGCCGACGCCTACTTCCATTTCGTCGACGAAGTCCGTGCATTGGGCGTCGAGGTGCCCATCGTGCCCGGCATCATGCCGGTCGCCGGCTTCACCAAGCTGGCCCGCTTTTCCGACACCTGCGGCGCCGAGATCCCGCGCTGGATGCGCAAGAAATTCGAAAGCTACGGCGACGACGTCGATTCGATCCGCGCCTTCGGCGTCGACCTCGTCACCGAGTTGTGCGAACGCCTGCTCAAGGGGGGCGCGCCCGGCCTGCATTTCTATTGCATGAACCAGTCGGCGTTGACCAACGAAATCTGCCGCCGCCTCGGCTGAACGCGGGCTGTCGCGGGCTTTTTCTTGCGGCCGAGACGCAGGCTCAGGCGGCCTGCGTGACGATCACGTTCTGCGCCGGCATCGGCGCCGGGAAGCCGGCTTCACCCAGCGCTTCGCGGATCATCCGGTTGGTGTCGAAATAGACCTGCC
>WBZU01001072.1_pt2 | contig 18471 bp, 18 predicted proteins | sample 5204311 | NCBI WGS metagenome assembly WBZU01 (sample SAMN12344359, study PRJNA552823) | activated sludge metagenome | biome: Activated sludge suspended growth; feature: Nitrification reactor; material: Wastewater; isolation source: activated sludge from nitrification reactor of wastewater... | reverse complement strand
ATATGCATTAGAACACAAATTGAAGTACATCTCGCATCCTTTGGGCATCCTCTGGGCTGAGTCCCAATTGCTCGAGTCCGTCGTTCAGGTGATCTGTTCGGTCGCCATGACGCTGACCTTGAAAACTGGTGGCTTTGTCCATGCGCCGTGCTTCACGAATCTCGGAGGCGAGTTGCTGGGCATTGCGTTTGGGATCGAGGTTGTCAGGATTGGGATCCTGGCAATCGAGCTGCATGCCTTCGGCCATCATCTCCACCAACAGTCGATCGTGCACGTCGTCGGAGACGGTGACTCCCATGTTCTCCAGTTCGTGCATCAGTTGATCGCCACAATGGACACAGCCAAAGCACTTGCTGACCGTTGCGTCGCTGAAGACGAAGCGATACTTGTCGAAACCAGCGTACTCGAACGTCAGCAGAGCCTTGGGTGGCTGCACGGATGTGGGAATCTCCACGATTTCGATGGGGATGCCGAGATCCGCCAGTGAGTCCTGTGACCCCCAGACAGCTTCTTTCAGTGCCTCGAGCACCTTCTTCTTTTCGCGTTCTCGGTAGAACAGCACATCCCAAGTGGTGGAAAGCTCAGGGATCTGGGCTCGCAACAGGCCGCGAACGGCACGCTGATAGTGCAGCGCCGGCAGTTGGTCGATGAGCTTGGCCAAGAGCGCCAGACCTACCTCGCGACTGAAGATCTGAATGTGCGCGGTGTGTTCCTCGAAGTCCGGAATGTCCAGCACGACCGGGTCGATGTTGCACGCCTCCCAGCCAGGGCCGGTTGGGCGCACACCTGGACGTACGAAGCTATGATTCCATTGCACCTTTTTCGGCATGTCGGATTCTCCTGTCACAATCTTTCGATGATTGTGATTGCTCGCTACCGTTTCAGTGTCGCGAGCACTATACAGTAGAAATAGTCTCTTGTCAAGACTCTGATATATGAAAATATGGAGCGGGAGACGGGAATCGAACCCGCGTGTACAGCTTGGAAGGCTGTCGCACTACCATTGTGCTACTCCCGCACTAGATCAAGGCTACAAGAAAATCCGCTTGCTGGCAACCCTAGTGCAGTGCCGAGCCAATTGCATCACGAATGGAGGTGAAGTTGTGCTGACGCAAAAGTTTCGCAAGTCCTGCGTTGATCTCGGCAACGACCTGTGGGCCGCGATAGATCAAGCCAGTGATCATCTGCACCAGCGACGCGCCATTTGCGATTTTTGTGTAGGCATCGTGGGCTGAAAAGACGCCGCCACATCCAACAATTATCAACTTGTCGCCGAAGTTTTTGTAGGCGAGTGCAATCAGTTCATTAGAACGGCGCTCGGTCGGCTTGCCACTAAAACCACCAGTAGGAAATTTATTTACTTCGTCGCGGTGAAAAGCAGGATCGGTGCGATCTTTTTGCAGGTTGCCGAGAACTACGCCAGCAAGGTGATGTTTAGCAATAACATCAAGTATTTGCAAAACCGTGTCATCCGATTCATTGATGGGCATCTTTACAAAGATTGGTTTTTTGATATGTAATGCGTCGATGGCTGCGAGCAACTTTTCAAGTTGCTGTGCGTGATAAAAACTAGCTGTGCCAACCAGATTCGGGCAACTAATGTTCAGTTCGTAGTGCGAATGTTCGAGTGTCGACTCTTCGAAGGCACGAAGACTTGCCACAATATCGGCGATACTTTCTGCAATGGAAAGATCACGATTGGTACGACCAATGCTGATCCCAATCGGTATCGCAAAGTGCAGTGGCGATAAATTTTTCACCATCGCTGTAGCACCAAGATTGCGAAAGCCCTTGTTGACCATGAGCGACTGTGATTTTGGTAGCCGTCCAAGAATCGGGCGCGGATTGCCCGGATGCGCCTCGCGCGTGATGCTGCCGATTGTGCCAAAGCCAAAACCAAGCGATGGCAGAATCTGGGTAAGGCGCCCTTGGTAGTCAAAGCCAGCCGCCAGCCCAATTGGCGTTGCAAAGTCGATACCGGCAATGCGTTGTGCCAGTATGGGATCGCGATATGTTGTAATACTGCTAAGGATTTTTTTTGCTACTCGCGAATTGCCCATGCGCTCCCCGGTTGCGGTTATGCGTTCGTGCACGACCTCTGGATCAAAGCGAAAAAAGATCGGTTTTACGACCCGTCGATAGCCGGTGCCAATAAATTTCACAGCAAGTGGCTTCATGGTGGCATTGTAAACGTTTTCACAAAAAGAAACGAGCGCCCCGAAAGTCGGGAGCGCTCGCAAGAAGTTCAAGGGTGATTATCCGTGCGCGTAGAAGCCGCGTCCTACCGCGTCGGGGACCAGAACCAGCGTCATGTTCCATGCTTGTGCTGCTGCGATGACATCTGGATCGTTGACGGAACCGGAGCTGGTGAGGACATGCTTCACACCCACGCGAGCAAGGGCCTCGAGGCCATCCGGGAAGGGAAAGAAGGAGTCGGAGTAGGCGGAGGAGTAGGCCAACGCATGATGCCCTCGGACCGCAATGCTGATGGCCAGTTCGGCGGCGCCAACGCGGTCCTGGCGTCCCACGCCATTGCCAATCAACATGCCATTGCGCACCAGCGTGATGGTGTTGCTATTGGAGGTGGAGCCAATTGCCCAGGCGAAGAGCAGGTCAGCCATTACGGTGAGGTCGGGGATCTCGCCGATGAAGGTGAGATCGGTGCCATCCAGGAAGTTGGGCACGAACCTGGGAGCAGGTTGGCGTAGCATCTCGCCGCGCGCCTGCCGGAAGAGCATTCCCTTGTAGCGCAAGTCGAGCGTCAGGTGCTTCAGGGCCTCGTTTTCCAGCAACCTGCACTTCCCGGTCTTGCGCTGCAAGCGCTCGATGGCTCCCATCGTGAATCCTGGCGCGATGATGGCATCGAAGAGGCGCTTCTTATCACCCTCCATGCCGTGGTGAATCAAAGCTTCCGCATCTGCCGGGTAGATGTTGAAGTTCGTAATGAGCAGCCCGCCGTGAATCGCGAGCGGGTCGCCCATGACTGTGTTTTGGCAAACAGCGATGGGTTCCACGTCGTGAAAGGCGGCCCCGCAGGGGTTGCCGTGTTTGGCGGCAATCGCCATCTTGGGCACATAGCCAAGATTCTTTTGGAAGCCGGCTGCAGCTTGTGTCATGGTGGCGATGAGTCGCGAGAGATCCAGGTAGTTGTTGTAGCTCGGTGGATTGCCAGCAACCAGGGCGAATTTGGAAAGCGCCAGCGGGTCCTCGGCAGCAGCACGTGTGGTGAGAAGATGTGCCGGTTGCTGGTGCGCATTTTCCCCATAGGAGGTTTTGGCAACCACTGTGCCGATCATGCCATCGATAACGCCTGCGCTGCGATAGCAGGCAGAGGCCAGACAGTATCCGGCTACGATACCTTCGGCCTTGGCCGAAAGTTCGCGACGGAAGGTTTCGTAATCCGGCTCACCCGCGTCCAGCCAGGCAAGGAAGCGATCGCGGTCTTCTTGCGTTGCGATCACGATCGTGCAGTCGCTCTTGGCGCCCGAGCGCAGCATCGCAGGTCCACCGATGTCGGTTTGCTCGATGACAGCCTCGAAGGCTTCCTGTGGACTCACGCGGCCATCTACAACCGCCTGATCGTACTCTTCGATCGTCGGCTCCATGGGGTACAGGTCGATCACGGCCGCGAAGAACTTTTCCATGCCGCGCTCACTGAGCTCGGGGATGTCGCTCTTCGCGGCGATCAGCGGTCCATGGATCGCGGGATGCAGGGTCTTCACGCGCCCTCGCAGCATCTCCGGTGAACCGGTGACTGCTTCGACGGTCGTGACGGGGATCTCGGCGGCGGCAAGGATCTTGGCCGTATTGCCAGTGGAGACGATGTCGATTCCATGATCACACAGTCTTCGCGCAAACTGCTCGATTCCACGCTTGTCGGATACCGAAATCAGAACACGTCGTTTCGGTCGTGTCGCGTTCACAGTCGCTCCTTTGAAGGGAACAATGGAAAGTAATGGGAAAGGGCAAATTACCGCAAAGTGCGGAATACGTCAGGGTACCAGTTTACGGAATGCCTGGCAAGCGCTATGATCAGGGAGATTAATACCCAACTGTATGCAACGCAGCACCTACTTTGATAACTATTTAGCAACCCACTTTGAGTTTAAGGCGGAGGAGGACAAAAAGGTCCGCGCCTTAGACTTTGATACCTTTGACAAAAACTTCCTCTCGGCAATGCCGGAGGATAAGAACGCGCGCATTCTTGAAGTTGGTTTCGGCACTGGGCTATTTTTGGAGTATCTCAAAGAACGTGGGTATACGAATATCGAAGGCGTTGAGTACGCCGCAGATATGGTTGCCTATGTCGCAAAGAAGTTGCCCGATGTCGCAGTAAGTAAAAGTGATGATATAGAACAATTTTTTGCCAGTCATGCTGGGCAGTTCGATGCAATCGTTATGATTGATGTTGTGGAGCACTTTGAGAAGCCAAAAGTTGTTGGTACGCTCAAGTTGGCCCGCGAGGCGTTAAAGCCCGGTGGGGTTGTGATCGCGCGCTGTCCTAATGGTTCAAATCCATTTAACATCCAAATGGCATACGACGACTTCACTCATGAATTCCTCTTTACGCGAAACTCCTTTGAGCAGGTTTTTATGCTGGCCGGTTTTGCGAAAGAGAAGATCGCCATCAGTGGTTTTAGTGAAGAGAGTATCACTATGGGCGGTAAGATCAAGAATCTGATTCGCCCGGTGATGTTTAAGTTACTCGCGATCCAAATCAAACTCTTTCGCGCCTTCACGCAACCCGATAGTGTCTATACGAAAAATATTTTTGCGGTAGCGCGACGCGACTAATGTGGCAGTGCGAAGTGCACCAGGAGCGCGATGCCCATAAAGTTAAAGAAGAAGTAGATCGCCAAGAAGGTTGTCGATCGCGCTTTTTCTAATCCAAGAATACCAAATGCGATCTCGTCGGGTAGTGGCGAGATAATGATGCAGCCTGCCACAATAAAGGAAAGCCAGCGCATCGAACGCATTTGGAATAGCTTCTGCAGACGACTGCGCTTCTTTTTGTGCTGCATCAGAACTTTTATGTGTTCGTTCATTTCACCGCGCACGGCTTGAAATACTAGCGCGTCCCCAATCATCGCACCTAGGGCACCAAGGAGTGCTACCAGCCATAGCGGCGTGTTGTGGGAGAGCTGCACCAGCGTTACGCCTGCTGGCGCTAGCGTTAAGCCAGAGGTAAAAAAGAGACCAGCGATAAAAATACCGAGCAACTTAAGCCCGGCAACCTTTTGTAGTAGTAAAGGAATCGCATGTGTTTGAATAAGCAAAAGTGACACCACTACGCTCAGTAGCACAATGGCGAGATCCTGAAAGAATAGTCGTGCTTTTTTGTTTTCTTTTTTCATGGGTATTTTGGTCGGGGCACTGGGATTTGAACCCAGGACCTCTTGCTCCCAAAGCAAGCGCGCTACCGCTGCGCTATGCCCCGACGCCTCTCCATAATATGCGAAAACGAAAGAAAAGCAAGCCCTGTAGGTTTTTTACTGAAAAATCGTGTGCAGTTCTGGACGTTGGGGGTGCAAAAATGCTACGCTCAGACTGTAATTTGTTCCCCACATGCAAACACAAAACGAACAAACAAATCCAAATGTCCCTGATCTTGTTGGTATGCTCAATACCAACGAGTTTGCGCAGCTAAGGCGCCTTATAGAGCATGACCCGTTAACCGCGTCACGTATCGTAGAAACCCTAGAGCAGAAGATGACTGCACTTAGCAACAATGACTTTGTAGGCGCAAAGCAGAAAGAAGATGCACTGATAGGCTACTTTGATGCGCAATATGCCAAACTCGTGCGCGATCGTATTATACATACAGCTTCGGAGGTGGCATGAGTGCTGAAGAACGACGCGATCTGACGGACGTCGAGTTTGTAAATTCTCCAGAAACCACAGTTGGAAAACAAGTAAACGCACCAGGGCAGGAAAGCGGGATTACGCCCGACGCCCTGGAGCAAGACCATGCAGTCCTTGCCGCACAGTTAGACCACATCAAGAATGGTGCAGTAGAGATCGCAGAAAAAGTTATCAAGGAGCCAGGCTCTTCTCTTGGTCGCCGCGAATTTTTACGTAAAGCCTTTCGAGTTATCGAAGGTGCAGTCGTTGCAACAGTGCTTGATGCGGCAGTCGCGCGCTTAGCGATCGCAGACGTTGCAGTCAGGAGACGAAAAGAGCCCGAGCCAACTGCTACAGAGACACTTGCAGCATCTGAGTTTAAAGAGCGCGCAAAAATTGTTCAGGAGAAGCTCAGTGAACTAAAGGGTCTCGGCTATAACATCGATATTCAACGAAAGGCACAAGTGCGTTCACAGCGTGCCTGGGAGGCACTTTTTGGCCCAGATTACCACACTGATCCCGAATTTCTTTCGGTTACCTCGCACTCTGCGACAGATATGGCGCGCCTACCTGAGAACAAGGATGCGGTTGTCGCTCCATGTCTTCAGGATCCACGGCAAATCCCACTATATGAAATTCATGAATCGGTACGTCCTGATGGGAGTGAGATTTTATTGATTGATGCAATTGATGGTTCAGTGCAGGGCTCTATTGCTACTGACGAAGGTACACCTGAGATCCGTCGCGAGAAGCTACGTTCAATGATTCTCGCGCGCGACGAAGCAGCTGTGGCAAAAACACTCGATGGGATTCCCACCAAAGAGATGGAGCCACGGCGCTACATTCTGGATCGTAGTACGCAGCGGATCTCTCCTGAGGATCTTGCTGCTACGAAATCCTTGGTGGAGCAGGGATCTTTATATATTGGTATTCGCTATCCCACACTTGACTATGAAGCGGCGCCGCCAGTTGTGCCGATTACGCCAGAGCGCTTGAAATATCTGAGTGGTAATCGTTTGAGTGTAGATGGGCAAATTACCCATATCTCCTATAATAAGAGTCATACACGCGGCAGTGCTACTGGCTCAGTTGGCGTGAAGCAGAGTGGCGAGATGCGCAGCGATGGCTACATCGCTACTGTTGGTACCGAGACACGTGATACATACGAGTTTATACCATCGCACCAGTTTCGTAGAGATGTAAGTAGTGGCGAGCCTCGCCGCGCGGTTCCAATCGAACTACCAATTGAAAGTGGCGATGGTTCTGAAGAGGCGATTCGCATTGAAACGCTCTTCGAAGAGAGAACAATTGATGCGGTTGGTTCGGCCGGACCAGATCGTGTCTATGGTGCATATACAAATTTACCTGCTGAAAGCTTTGATGCTCTAAAAGAATCAATTGAAGATATCGCCGAGGGCATTGCGGTCGCCGAGAAGCTCTTTGGTAAGCAGCCGGGTTCGGTTGTTAGCGGAATTTATGTTGTCCAATCAAACGAGGGTAATGCTGAAGTTGAACCATGGAATTCATCGATCGTGGTAGTTCAGGATGCGCTTCTGAAGCAAGATTCACAGCATGGCGAGTACTCGTCTCGCGAACTCACAATAGTTGGAGCACACGAGGCGACGCATGCTGTCGATCTTACTAGTGGCATCTCTGGTGACCCAAGAATTATAGAGTTGTATTCATCGTTGCGTCCAGAGTTTTTGGTATCAATTAATGAAGATCGATTTCGAGTAATGGGTAATCGCGCTGGACATGCACAAAAGAATGCCTTAGAGATGTTTGCGACTGTTACGAGTACACTGCAGGGTCCGCGGTGGAAAGAGAATTTATTGCAGCCAGCAACGCGTGAGGCCACACACAAGGCATTGCATATCGAAAACTTTGTGGAAGCGCCTCCATCGGAAGATCAGCCACGTGTGCGATACAGTGCTGTAGAGTACCGGGCAGACTATGAAAAAGTCCTGAAGGTGTTTCAGGAGGTGTTGCACGACAAGGTCGATCCAAAGGCGCCTATACACAGAATGATTGCGGATCGACTGCGTGTTCTACGAAATAGCGATCAAGACCTGTTTTAACATAAAAAGACAATGGCCCCACGAGAAGTCCACCTTCTCGTGAGAGTGCTAGGTTCGAGTGCGAGCTTACACGGAAGAAAATGTAGAAAGGAGAGGAGAGAGATTTATGTGCTTACGCACAAACCCTTCTACCGTAACTTCTGGTTCGCTGACTCGTTCCCAGCACGCTCATTCTTAGGTAGACCCCCTAGTGGAGCCACTATTGATCACACTTCTCTTGGAGCACCACACACCTTAGCATGGGATTGTGGAATTGTCAAGAGGTTTTGCCCACAGTGTAGCCAAAATCTGTCAATCCAGATTGACGAAAAGTCGGCCTTTGGCTCAACCATCCTCGGAATCTGCATCCGAGGAGATCAACACCCAGTCGCTATCATCCATGCAGTTAGCGCATTCAGGGACCTCTGAGCCAGCAGCAAGAAACTCTGTTTCGCCACAAGTGCTACACTCGTAATCGCCCGACTCAAAAACCAGGGCGCCTGTCTTGTAACGGACAGTAATCCCTGCAACGGGGTTGATATCTTCGTTTTTGGAGTTCCGTTCAATGCCCATACGATTCTCCTTACTTTTAGACTAGCAAAAAAAGCCGACCAGCGAAAGTGGACGCTGGTCGCAGTGATGAGTCTCGCATGATAGGTTAGATGGGTGAAGGGTTTAGTGTCGACCACGACTCGTGGCCGCCTTCTTTACTTGCTGTCCCCGGGCTCGTTGGAGTAACTGCTTCTTTGGGGTGTGCGCAGCATTGTATTTCTTGATGAAGTCTGTGGCCGGGTGGAAGTCATCCATAGTCACAACCGTTTTTGGTGGGTTGTGATAGCCAGGGAGAACATGCCCAGGCCACTCGCCCGTAAAGATCCCGAGATGGAGGTGTGCTACCCAGTAGCCATTCTTGGGTGTGTGGGAGGCGCCAACAACGCCCAGTACCTGACCCTGTTCGACGCGCATGCCCTTTTTGACGCGCAGCTCTTCCATGTGACCGTAGATCGAAAAGAAGGTGCCGTCGGTCAGGGGATCTCTGTGTCCCACGATCACGATATGGCCCCAGTTGCGCAGCCAGTTTGGCTTGGCAGTGGGGTTGGGATTGGGCTTGCCGGCATGCAGCGCGGCATAAACGACGCGTCCGCGCCCAATGCAGCGCACCTTGGTGCCGGCCTCGATGTCCATATCCTCACCGAGATGACGTCCCCATGGGATCCCGTCGTAGCTGCAGTACACGCCGAAGCCGTAGCTGTTGGCGCGGAAGTTTTCGATTGGTAGCACGAGTTGTGTGACGTGGGGGTAGCTCATGGCGCGAAGGTAATGCATGAGACGGGCAAGAGGGTTCGTACCGTTGGTAGTCATGTGTGACCTCACGGGAAGGAGGTATCTGTAGTGTGCCACAGTGGGTGGCGTTGTCAATTGTCGCGGGTTATGGTACACAAAGGGAGACGCAGGTATCGTATAATGGTTATTATGCGACCTTCCCAAGGTTGAGACACGGGTTCGATTCCCGTTACCTGCTCCACAATTTTAATAGTAAAACGCCTCCTGGTCGGCGGACCAAGAGGCGAAAGATCTGTCAGAGTTACGACGCTAGATCAGCGTCGATTTTTTTCTGTTGCGCTGGTGTGTGTCAGCGCGTGCCGAAGCGCGGATCCCAGCCCGCGGGTGGAACGCAGCCTTGCTGCACGCCCGGGAAGGGATTGGGGCGCGCGACGGCGACGGGCGGATTCTTGTGTCGCACGTCGATGCCCAGCGCCTTGAGCTCCTCTTCGCTGCGGTACTGCAGTGCCAGGGTCGCGTCGGGCGAAAGGTTCATGCGGTTGAAGCTGGTGCTGCCGACCTGATGCGAGACCGTGCGGCCGAACTCGGTGCCGACAGAGGGTCCGCGAAGGGTGCGACTCTCGTACCCGAAGCTTCCGAGGCCCTCGCTTGCGCCGCGATACACCGGTGGCATAAGCGGGAAGATGTGTTTGGGGCGGTCTTCCTTGAAGAAGGCCGCGCCGATCACACCGATGTTGGCGGGCTCGCCGATCCTTGCGGCGTAGGACTTGTCGACCCCACCGAAGCGGAAGGCCGCGACGGTCTTGTCGTCCAGCCGGAAGCCCGGAATGGCGGCCGGCTTGGTGTGGGCGCCGATGACGTACCCTGGCTGGGTCCGCCAGTCGCCCACATTACCATCGAGGATGTTCAGCCCGTCGACGGTGACGACCACCTCGACGCGGTTGGACGTGAAGTTCCACGCCACGATGCCGTACTCCGTGCCCGTCTTGGCCCAGATGTAGGTCTGGCCGTCGGGACCCGCGAACTCCTCGATGCACTTGCCGTGAACCTCCACGGCGATTCCCACGTCACCCGTACCCATACTTGCCTTCATGGACCACTCCACGGGGGTCTTCTGCCTGGACGTCCCAGGTCTTCTGCCCCCACTGTGTCGTCGTGCTACCCCTGGCTCCCATGAGCAAGAGATCACCCGACAACGATGTGGCACAATTATACGACTTTTGCGTAATTTGTCAAGGTGCAGTCGGCATCCCGCATTGCGTCGCAGCCGCGAAAGTGATACAAAGGTAACGCGAAAGTGCGAGGGGTTCGCGCTGTTCTTCTCACAACTAGGAGTGGGCGTACATGACCGAACCGAGAGTCGTGAGCGAGTACGTGGGTGCGGGCGTCAACAGCGCCCTCTTGGACGTGTTTGGGCGCATCATGGGTACTGCCGCAAAGCGAACGCTGCATTTTCCCAGGCGCCGTGGTGTGGAGGTTACGCAGCATGATCATGGCGGCGGATTCCGCTATCTGCGCTCCGGCGAGCATGTCTGGCGAATCACACAAGAAGGCCTGGGCAACAAGAACTGGATCGCCGAATGGATGTATCGTGTGCTCGGTGGTCGTACCTACTATGATGTGATGGCGCGCGAGGTGGCACTGATGGCGGCCAATGACGTAACCGCCAGTGGTGCGCTGCCCGTGGTCGCAACCGATGAGGTGTCGGTTGGTAATGGCGACTGGTATCAGGATGAGCTGCGCGCCCAGGACTTTGCCAACGGGTGGTTTGCGATCTGCGAACGACTCGGCATGGCGCTGGCTGGTGGTGAGACGGCATCGCTCAAGTATCTGGTCAAGCCAGAGTTGCCTGTCAAATCGGCGCCCGTACTTTCTGCGGCAGTGGTTGGCGTGATCGCCCCGCTGTATCGCGCAATCGGCAGCATCAATGCGGTGCTCCCGGGGATGAAGATCATTGGTGTACCATCGATCAGCGCGCACTGCAATGGTTTCTCGTTGATCATCAAGAGAGGACTCCAACTGAAGGAGCAGTTTCTCACCGCGCTTCCCGACGGGAAGACGTACGGTGAGCACGCGCTGCTGCCGACGCAGGAGTACGTCACCATGATGTCCGCGCTGCAGGATCGGGGAGTCCCGATTGTCGCAGCGCTTCCTGGCACTGGTGGTGGTGTTGCCAAGCTCGCCTCGGGCAAGGTGCCGCTCACTTTTGCAATCACCGCATGGCCAGGCTTCGACAAGACGCCCCTACTCTTTCAGTACTTGCGAGAGTTGGGCGTGAGTTGGCGGGATCTCGTCACCACCTTCAACATGGGCATGGGCTACTACCTCTTCGTGACGGCCGAGAACGAGGAGCGCACGCTCCAAACCGTACGTGGCGCTGGCTATGAGGGCGTCATGCCGGTCGGGGACGTTCGCGAAGGTGAACATGGCGTACTCTGGCAGCCGCTGGGGTATCCTATGGATTTTCTGGAGCCTCCCAAGGCATGATGTTATTTTTTTCTACCGCCGCGGTCGCATCCGCGGCGGCTTTCTGTTATACTGCGATCAGAACCTATGGCAAAAAACAACATCTACTTTTTTGAAACAGAGCAATGGGAGAAGGAAAAGATTCTTGCGCTGTTGCCAAAAAAATACACCGCAAAATTTATTTCACAGACGCTCACAGAAAAAAATGTGCGGAAGTTTCGTGACGCCACCGTGATTTCTATTTTTATTTATTCCGCCATCTCAGAAAAAGTTCTCGCGCAGTTACCAAACTTACGGATGATCGCGACACGCTCGACGGGTGTTGATCACATTGATCTTGCAACCTGCAGAAAGCGCAAGATTAAGGTTTTGAATGTGCCAAACTACGGTGAGAATACGGTTGCCGAACATGCCTTCGCATTGCTGCTCGCCGTCACGCGCAGAATTACCCAGGCGCATGACAAGGTGCGCAAGCTCGATTTTGATATTCACGGTCTACGTGGTTTTGATCTGCAGGGCAGAACGTTGGGTATTGTTGGTACTGGTCGCATCGGTCAACATCTGGCACGCATGGCCAAGGGTTTTAGCATGAAGGTTGTGGCCTTCGATGTGCAGCGCGACCAAAAGCTGGCGCGCAAACTTGGTTTTACCTACGTTAAAGATCTTCGCACGCTGATGGGAGTTTCGGATGTTGTCTCGCTCCACGTGCCGGAGCTTCCTGCAACACATCACATGATCAATCAAAAAAATGTGCGTTGGTTTAAGCGTGGCGCCGTGCTTATTAATACAGCCCGCGGCGGCCTGGTAGAGACGCAGGCGTTGCTTACTGCGCTCGACGAGAAAATCCTGAGTGGTGCTGGCCTCGATGTACTTGAGGAGGAGTGCAACATTCGCGAGGAAGCCGAGCTGCTCTCACAGCATCTCCCGCAGGCCTGTAATCCAATGACCGTCTTGGCTAATCACGTGCTTATTGAGCGTCCCAATGTGATTGTAACGCCGCACATCGCCTTTAATTCCAATGAGGCGGTGGAGCGCATTCTGCATACCACAGTCAAGAACATTATTGGCTACATAGAGCGATAAACGAGCCTTTAAGGCCGCCAGAGCATTGACACAAGGTGGTTTTTGTAGTAGAATTTTGACCAATGTCGGAACCCTGTATAGAGAGGCCAGTATGGCCTTTTTTCGTATACAGAGCGATTTATCGTTCGTCTAACTACTAATGCTACGGCGTTATGATTACATTGTCTCGCCACATACCAAAAAGTATTCTCTGGGTAGTCTTCATTGCTACCGCCTTGGGCTTTATGGCCCCGCAATTGGGACCACGTACAGCTTTTGCCAAGGTGCCAGATCGCGAGGAGACGACCTTTAGTCACAAGTTTATTGCGGCCAACTTACCTGTGCCAAAAAAAGTAGAGTTGCCAGCGCCAGCACCAGTCGAAAAGACTGCAGTTGCGGTAAAGAAGATCGCGCCAAAGGCGACTAAAATTACGACCATTAATGTTGAGGGTCGTCGCGAGATTATGTTAGTCGCGACCTCATATTCCTCAACACCGGACCAAACTGATAGCAATCCATTTATTACCGCTTCAGGTACCCATGTGCATTGGGGTACAGTTGCCTGTAACTTCTTGCCCTTCGGCACGAAGGTGATGTTCCCGGATTACTTTGGCAATCAGATCTTTACGGTTGAAGACCGCATGGCCAAGCGACTCTCTGATCGCGCGGACATCTGGTTTCCCTCACGTGAGGCTGCCCATGGATTTGGGAAGCACACGGTGCGCATGGTCATTCTCTAAGAAAAATATTCTACTAAAAAACCGCCGAAAGGCGGTTTTTTGTTTATCACTTTGCTTTGCCTGCTAAGATGTCGTTGATCTGTGCTTGGGTAAGCGGTGCCCACGATGAGCTTGCCGGACTCGATGAATAGGCAGCTGGACTCTGTCCTTGGTTCCACCACTTAGCCTGATAGGGCACACCCTCAAAGAGAATGCGATCGCCCGTGTTATAGATCTTTGTACCGACCCATTCCGGATATGTGCCAGAAGGTAGTGTCGGCTGCTGTACTGGTTTTTCGTCTGGCAAAACGGGGCCGACGAGCTCCCATGGTGTTTGCCAGGTTTGCAGAACCGGGTTGTCGGGTACCTCGCCCTGCGTCCACCACTTCGCTTGATACACGTTGTGATGCCACACCACCTTGGTACCCTGGATGTACGCCGAGGTCTGGGACCAAATGGTATATGGGCTGGTTGCCGGATCGTCTGGGGTCTGTTGGGTTGTAGTATTCGCATCAGAAACAGTGACGAGATCAGCGCTCAGTTTGATGCTGCCATCAAAACCACTACCGAGAAGATCCGCGAAACGCTCGGTGCCTTGGTTTACGCCACTACAAGAAGTTGAGACGACTTTAACATTTACATAGTTGCTACCACAGGCAACGTCGCGGTTGGCTGACCACATCGACATGCGACCAAGTCCTTTGGAAAGTGCAAACTCGTTTAGACCCCGGGCGTCGTTGGTGGTAAAGACTTCGTCTTCAAAATCGTTTTGCCCAATCATTGGCGTTGCGCCCATCTTTGACCAGAGGGTTGCGCTGCTTAAGGTAATGCCAGCCTGTTGGTACAGAATTCCGAGCTGGCGATGCGTTTCATTGAGTGCACTTACCGAACCCTGCAACATGCTTTGTCCGGATGGCAATGCGTCGCCGTAGTCCATGGTCATGATGTTCACGCCAGCGAGGTCAACACCCTGTTTCAAAAAGAGTGCGACAATGTTGGTGCCGGCTTCGTTTAGGCCCTGAGGAATAACTGGCAAGGTGAGCCACACCGCAAGATTTTGATTCTTAGAACGTCGTTCTTTTTGGAGGGCGGCAATCGCATCAGCACGGCGCGTGTTTGCTTCGGTGTTGGTGAGGGCGGTTGTCTCGATGTCAAAATCTACGGTATCAATCTTGTAACGATCGATCACCGACTGATAGGCAGCCTGTAGTTTTGTTTGATCGGTACACTTGTTGCCCAGCTCATCGTTGTCGAGGCCCCCAAAAGAGACTGCGATACTGCCGCCCTGTTGCTGGAGACGTGCAATACGCGTATCTAAACTTAGTGAGGCGTTGGCCTGATCCAGTGTATAGCTCGCACCCCAGGTTGGTACGCAGGGGTCATTTGGTGATGAGACAATAAATGAGAGAACCGCGTCTTTGTGCTCCGTTGATCCCATCTGTTGGAAGGAATAGGAAGGTGTTGCGGTCACATCAACATAGCTCGCAAACCACGGGCTATGTGCGGACGCTACGCGCCGATCCTGGAATTGCATTACGGCATAAGCGGTGCCGGCCGCTGCTCCCAAAAGCAGTAGTACGACGATTACTAGGCGCGGATAAGAGAGTTTTTGGCCATTGCGATTTGTAAACGACATTATTTCGGTTCCTTTACTACGCTGATATCGGAAACATTCAGAGGTACTTTGTCGCGCGTATGACCATGGTAGAGCGCTGCCTGCCAGTCAAATGCCGGCTCTTGCTGCTTGTCTTGGCGCTTCTTCTTCTGTTCCACATAGAGCCAGTTGGTAATACTGATCCAGAGGTCCATCACTGCGTTGCGGACACCAATGTAAGAGACAAATGCCCACAATGCCAAAATCGTATTGAGTGCAGCAAAGGCGGCGTTGCCCCAGTTCTGTACGTTGTAGCTGCGCACAAAGGTGAAGATCGAGAAGGCGATAACTAAGAGCGGCACAATGATGAATTTCGGTTGCGCAATCGTTCGGTCCTTTACCTTTGGCGTGCGCGCGAAGGGAATCTTTTCGTTGGTCAACGCCTGCTGGATCGATTTCAGTACACCAGCCACATTTACCGGCAACAGAATGATGTTAAATCCATAAATTCGAAAGACGTCGCTGGCCTTATAGCCGCAGTACTTGAGATCGTATGCCATCGCGATAAAGTATGGTGCGGCGGCGAGTGTTACGAATGGACTCAAGAGGCGACCGTCATAAGGATAAAAGAGCATCAGGATCAATCCAAATGAGGCCCAGGCGATGGAGACGAGGTAGTTCAAGCGCAGCATCACCTCAGCCTTCGAGACCAATTCGTTGCGGATCTTAGCATTGCGCACGCGCGCAAAGAGTTTCGGCATGATCAGTAATCCGCCATTGGCCCAGCGTCGGCGCTGAATCACGAGCGAACCAAAGTCTGGCGGTGTTGCGCTGTAGCTTAATCGCTCGGGATAGTTGTAGAGCGTCCAGCCATGTAGCGCCAAGTCGATGCTCGACTCCGTATCTTCAATAACGGTGCGATCTTGGACGTAGCGCTTAATTTCAAAGCCACCTACCCACTCGCTTTCTACAATGTCATCGAGAGCAACTTTGCGAATGATCGCGTTTGCGCCAACCCAGAAGGTTGCGCCGTAATAGGTAAGTCCCTGGTGCAAGATATGCTGAATATCAGTAGTGGCACCTGCGAGGCGCTCGATGCGCGATGGTGCGCCACGAAACGATGAATATGGGGTTTGTACTACAGCAACACGCTCGTTGCCAGGTTCCTGGAGGAAGTAGGCCAAGCGTAAGCAGTACTCTGGGAGCAAGATGGAGTCGGCATCCAAGTTAAGAATCAGCTCGCTGTCTGGAACGATCATATCGGCATGTTGTGTCTTTGTGGGCACGAGCGCCGGACCATCGGGGGTCTCCATGGTTTGGTATCGCCCACCCATTAACCCAATATAAGAGTTAATGTTCATCGCCTTGTTTGGTTCGTGGGAGAGTCAGATGTACTTCTTGCGTTCGAATGTAGCAACCTCAGCATTAAAGATCCAGGTCAATCGGCGATAGAGTTCGCCAACACGATCAATAGTGAGTTCGGCGCCACTAAGCAGTGAACTTGCCAAAGCTTTCTTTGTGAGCTCAAGGTCACGTGCCAGACCGCGCAAAACTTGCTCGGTAAAGAAGATATCAACGTGATCAACAATCTTCTCTTGCTTAGCCATCTCCTCCAAAAAGTTCGCGGTCCACTTGTACTGCGTGATCAATTCTTCGATTGCACTCTTTGAGGCGAAGCCCTGCTTGGCACTATGCTGCTCAAAGTTTTGATACGCCTTTTCTAGTTTAGTTCGCGGCTCTTCAAAGAGACCCATGATCTCGTCTGCTAAACCACGCGTGGCGTTGAGTCGCTTAGCCACCTCTTTACTGGTGGGGTTTGGCAAGTCATCGATGAGCAGCACAACACGCTTGTGTGGAAACTCCTGAAGTGCAGCAGAGAGGAGTGTCTTGCGGATCACCGCCGTCTCTTCAGCGTAGGAGGGGACAAGGACTGTGATGTCTGTGGGGTTCTTTTCGAAGTGGCGCTCCAATTCAGCGCGAGGTACGCGCACGTGTTTTGCAAAGCGCTGTAGTGCGCCCTGGCGCGAGATGAGATACATGAGCGCTGAGAGCATTAGCAGCGTCACGACCACGAGATAGCTCACCGACTCCATCGTAAAGATGAAGGTGTGGGGACCCTCAAAGAACTCACGGATGATTGTAGTTACAACATAAACGGCCCAAAAAACAATAGCCAACACTACGGCAGTGCGGCTTAGTGTGATCGCGCGCGTTGATGGTCGATCATGCAGTGGCGAGAGTGGCTCTGTGCGTTTCTCGGCGCCCCATTGGCGACGAATACTAGACTGGCTAGTATTCTTCTTCATCATTTTCTTAATTTTGTTGCGTTGTTTGGTAAAAAACACGTTATCCTACGTGCTTAGATCGTAATTAAAACTTAACCTGCCCAGTTTAGCAGTAAGAAACCACCGAGTCAACACCGATACTGGGGCTTGGATGGGGTTGTGCTCGAGTGGTCAGGTTACGGCAATTTTGGTATGATTGCGGTATGATTGTGCGAAAAAAGAAAAGTACCAAAAAGGCCCCACGTCGTGCTGTAAAAGAGCAGTCATTTGTTGCACCGCTTTCTGTTGTAACCCTCTTCGATATGTCACAGGTACAACGTTTTCACGCGCTGGAATTGCTTGTGATCGAATACGAGAAGTGGGCGAACCAAAAGACCACTGGGTTAGCGCGCGACCTTAAAGCCGGCGATCGTACCCGCCTCTTGGAGTGGTTTATAGCGGGTGCTGATGTGAATAATCGCTATAACTATGTAGCCGAGATGCTGACCCAAGCGCGCATGGCATCGATCTTGCCTGATGAAAGGATTATGGCACTTCGCGAGCGAATCCGGCAGGCACGCGATCAATTTTATACACGCCTCTATCACTACTACGACAAGACGTTTAAAACTGTCCGTGCCTTAGCTGGTGCGATTTGGCAGGAGTACAACCCACTTATGCAGGAGTACTTCGAGGCAATTCATCACAGCTTGGTCGGCCTCACCAGTACCGGCATTGAGACGATCCTACTCAAGAAACGTGAAGTTGAGAACTTCCACACCTCTAATATGTGGTTGGGCAAGTACAGTCACGGTGAGTCGGAACATACGATTAGTGAACTCCAGCGGCATGAGAAAGAAGCGCGGAAGGCAATTCGCCACTTCCCACATATCGACGAGCTCTTTGCGGCCTATGCAGACGATCTCATGCTCTCCAACACGGAACGCGAACATATGAATGATGACTTGGGCACGAAACTACCCCTCGTCGGCAAATAAAAAATCCTCCCGCAGGGGAGGATTTTTTGTAGACGGTCTTATTTGACGGCGTCCTTGAGGGTCTTGCCGGCCTTGAACTTTGGAACCTTTACCGCTGGGATCTGAATCTTTTGCGATGGATTCTGTGGGTTCACGCCCATGCGAGCCTTGCGTTCGGAAACCGTGAAGGTGCCGAAACCAGTGATT
>WBZU01000920.1_pt1 | contig 18472 bp, 20 predicted proteins | sample 5204311 | NCBI WGS metagenome assembly WBZU01 (sample SAMN12344359, study PRJNA552823) | activated sludge metagenome | biome: Activated sludge suspended growth; feature: Nitrification reactor; material: Wastewater; isolation source: activated sludge from nitrification reactor of wastewater... | reverse complement strand
CCTCTACAAGGCTTTGCAGGTCAGAGAGCTTTGGCATGAGTACAGCAAATGCTATGGTGGCAGCTACTCCAACCAGGGACAAGTATTGGATATTTAGAATCTAATGTTGGAAGACTTCAAACCAATGACCAAAGCAGGTTGAGGTTCTTTGATGTCCCTTTTCTCTATATTGATATGATTGAATGGAAAAAAGCTTAATTAGTTATAACTAATTAAGCTTTTTTATTTAGTAATTTTAATCTTGTTGATTTGATCTTTAAAATTGGATTTCAATAGTTTTTTATCATTTTCTTTACTAGAAATTAGGAGTTCCAGTTTGTAATTGGTCCTAAATTTGAATTAGTAAAAAAACGAGTGTTGGCGTCCATTGCGGGTTCATAACCGCAAAAATAATTTGTGCATGATAATATGGACGCTAAATATTTCACAGATAAAAATAATTCAGTTCCCGAAATTTTAGACTTTAATATTTCTTCTTCAAAATGTAAATTTAAATCATATTTACTATCGTACTTATATACTTGGAAACCTACTTTTGGTATTTGATAATTATTGAATTTAAAATTATTGAAATAAAAATAAAATGAACCAGGAGAAGATTGTGAAATATCATTATACAACATATATTTTGTGTTGATATTGATTTTGCAAAAATCTGCTGAAACATGAAAGTGTTCTAAATTCGAAAATTGTAATATGCTAAAATAATATTCAACTAAATAATCTAATTTAATATCTTCAAACACAACTTCTATAATTTCTGTAGTTTGTTTCATTATATTTAATTTAGTCTATGAATCCTTTAAATGTCCAATCTAAATTTAATCTTATTCCTCTGCCATCTAACAATTTTTTTTCTAGGAAGTTGATGCCATACTCATTTGGTATTTTAATAAATTCACCCTTTGCATTCATAATATCATCAAAATGTTTTAGTGCTTGATTATGCCATGTAGCGGGATTTCCACTTAGTTTTCCCCATATATTTGGATTACGCATGGAATGTTTGCTTAGAGCATGACCTAAAATTGTAGTTCCTTTATAGGGAACACTTGCTGATTCTAAAACCTTTGAATAATTTGAAATACCCTTTACAACATCCTCTGCATCAATTTTTGGGCCATCGGGATTGGATATTTTTACTTTTCCGTCTTCGTAGGTGGCTCTACCTCTTTTTTCGTTGAGGTAATTTCGCAGTTTGGCCATACCTGCAGAGCCGTACTTGTCGATAGCCAAATAAAATTTGCGTAATGGCCCTACAGCCTTCACCAGCTCACCTATACTCTTCCAGACCTTTCCCCAGGGGACGTAACCCGCTATGGTGGTGATAATATCAACCGCTCCCCAAAATACATTTCCGGCTGCGATGGAACTGGCTGCCTCCACAAGGCTTTGCAGGTCAGAGAGCTTTGGCATGAGTACAGCAAATGCTATGGTGGCAGCTACTCCGACTAGGGACGAGTATTGGATATTTAGATTCTAGTGTTGGAAGACTTCAAACCAATGACCAAAGCAGGTTGAGGTTCTTTGATGTCGCTTTTCTCAATAGGGATGAAATGATTAGAGTGCGAAACTCCAATGGAGATCAAGTCATGTGATAAATCGCAAATGATTAAGGAAAGTTTACTTTACATACGGATCGTAGGGCGGAGGTTCTAAATGCCAGTATGGAGTTTGAAAAACCTCTTTCAATTTTGGACAGTCAATTGAGTTTAAATAACGTAAATAATTTTTTAATCTTTCGTATAAATCATTGCCTCCATATTCCTCCAATTTCACAGAAATTTCTAAATCTGATGAAATGCCACATAAAGAATACAATATATTGCCCACTGTTAGTTGCTCATCCGAGTTCAAATTTAATACATCTAAATATATTTTCTCATGCCCTCCGGTTACTAATATATTAATAATTTTCCCCGAATGGATATTAGATAATTTAATACTAACAGAAGGGATGTAAGAAAAGTCTTTAAATTTAATAATATGATAATTATATAATAAGCAATTATCAAATGAATTTTCCTCGATAATAATCTTTTTTATTTTATCTATTTCCATCTTAGTAATTTCTTTTATACATTTACTTATGCTTCGGATCCCATGAGTATGGATCTGAACACCAGTAGGACATGCGAAAAATTGCTCTTAGTATAGGACTGTTAAATGTGTTTAAATAATGAAAACAATTTTTTATCCTCTCAGATATATCATTACCACCAAATTGCTCTAGTTTGGCATGCATCGATAAATCTGTCGAAATTCCACATGAAAAATACAAAATTCTACCCACTCTAAGTAACTCATAGGTGTTCAGATCGAATATTTCTAATAATATTTCTCCAGATCCACCATATATTTTTATATGAACAATTTTACGAGCTTGGATATTTGATAAAATATAAGTAACTGTAGGGGAATAATCAATATAATTGAAATCAATAATATTATAATTATATAATAAACTATTGGAGTCTTTACTTTCATTTTGTATAATATATTTAATATTCTCTATAACCATCCTAATAATTTCTTTTTTGCATTATAAAATATACTAATTCCTAGACCTGGAGGACCCCCATATCAATTATTGTATAAGCTTCATCCAACAGTTTTTTAATCCATTGCATATCGGCTTTAAAAAAGGCGGTATTTTCAATTCCGAACTTTGTCAGTTTACATACAACACCAAAATTTTATTATAGAAATTTCAGTTGATTTTTGATGTAAATATTATAAAGAATTGCGATAATGAAGTGTATTTCTTTAAATACTGGTTTTTGTAAGTTTTTCATATACTATCTTTGCATGATATGTTGTTTGGTAGCAATACAGAAACTATTCAGGAGTTTCCATCAGATCCCTTCGTGGAAGGTGTTCGGCTTTGGTCTGGATCACTGCCCGGTCAGAGTGAATTACTGGATGGCTTTTCTAGCCTTATAGCACAAGGGCGAATGCCCCACTTTCTCGTTTTGGGAGGCCAGCCTGGTTGTGGACAGTTGATAGCTGCACTTAGCATTGCACAGACATTGTTGTGTTCCAATCCGACAGCTCCTTGCGGGCATTGTCGGGCTTGCAAAAGAGTGGGGGACCTCAACCATCAGGATCTGCACATCACATTTCCCACCATAGGCGCAAAAGCGGTGTCACTCGATTTTTATGCTCAATGGCGAGATGCCTTTTTTGAAAACCCCTATATGAATGTCACGGAATGGGTCTCTGTGATAGACAAGGAGGGGAAGCTTCCCAATATCACAGTAGCTGAATGTGAGGCCTTTGAAGAACAATTCAGCATGAAAGCATTCCTTGGGGACAAGAAAGTTTTTGTCATTTGGTTGCCCGAATATTTGGGAAAAGAGGGAAACAAACTTCTTAAAATCCTCGAGGAACCACCCGCAGATAGTTATATTATCATGGCTACTGACAATGAATCTGCTCTACTGCCAACGATCAGATCAAGAGCACAACGCTATCCGATGTATTTGCCTCATGTAGACCATTGCATCGAATATATTGTAAGCTCACAAAATGTCAGCGAGATTGAAGCAAGGACATGTTTGTTGATTGCTGACAATAACCTCGCACAAGCCTTGCATTGGAGCCGGGATACAGAAAGCCCTTATCTCGAACTGACTAAAGCACTTTTTAGGAGTGCATATACCGGGCAAACTGTAGGCATGATGGAATGGGTGGAGAAAGTCAGTGCCCTCGGACGAGATAAGCAGAATGCTCAATTCAAATACATATTGCAAATGCTTTCTCTGGCATTGAGAATGAAAAATAATGTATTACATCCGGTTGAGTTCCAGAACGATATGCTGGATTATGTGTTTAAACTCTCTAATGGCTTGTCAGAGCCGCAGATCGAAAAAATCTCGGATCTGATTGATGATGCAATCGTGGCGGTCAATCGCAATGCAAACGCAAAGATCCTCATGACAGATTTCATCATTCAATTAGCCGCATGTCTAGTACTTAAAAAATAAATTCTTATTATGGCGTGTACTTCATGCTCAGCAGGAAAAAATGGTATGCCCTCGGGCTGTGGAAATAAAGGACACTGTTCAACCGGTGGATGTAATAAGCTCAACACTTTTGACTGGTTGACGACATTAGACATTGAGGATCCGACGGTTTCTCATTATGCAGAAATTAGTTTTAAAAATGGAGCCAGGAAGTCGTTTTACAAACTGCCGGTGTCGTATAGATTTACGACAGGAGATTTGGTTCTGGTAGATACCGGTAGTGGTGGATATGATATCGGTAGAGTGAGCCTCATGGGAGATTTGGTTTTGCTCCAGATGAAACGGAAGAATTATTCCAAGGACAAAATCATGTATGAGGTCATTCGCCAGGCTAATCCGAGAGATATCGAAAAAATGGAGGAAGCTAGAGCTATGGAAGAACCCGCTCTGGTAAAAGCTCGTGTCATAGCCAGAACGCTCGGTTTGAACATGAAAGTGGGTGATGTAGAATACCAGGCCGACCTCAAGAAGGCTACTTTCTTTTACACTGCGGATGGCTGGGTTGATTTTAGGGAATTGGTGAAACAATATGCGAGAGAGTTTAGAGTAAAAATCGAAATGAGGCAGATTGGAGCACGACAGGAATCCGCTCGAATCGGGGGAATAGGTGCTTGCGGACGGGAACTCTGCTGCTCTACATGGTTGACAGATTTTAAATCGGTAAACACTACTGCTGCCCGATACCAGAACATCGCCATCAACCAATCGAAACTCTCAGGTCAATGTGGCCGACTCAAGTGTTGCCTGAATTATGAGTTGGACCTGTATATTGACGAACTCGATAAGTACCCCTCTGATGTAGAAACACTGAAAGCAAAAAATGGTAGGGCTTCATTAGTCAAAATCGATATTTTCAAAGGCATGATCTATTATCAATATGAGCCACTCAAAGGGAGAAGTATAGTGATGCCGCTGAGCCCGGATGAAGTCCGTAGAATAAAATCACTCAACGATCGTGGAGAAATGCCGGATGATATCGTCGCTTCCCAAGACGAGAAAGCTGATGATGCAGAAGCTGAACAAGGATATGCTGACGTGACAGGAGCCATAGAACTACCTGCTGACAAAAGGAGGAAAAAGAAAAAAAACAAAAACCGCCAGAATAAAAATCCAAATCAAAATCAGGCTGGGCAAACTCAATCCCAACAGCAAAAGCCACAAAACAAAAACACGCATTCAAATCAAAACAATCCAAGAAATAACGGAGATCAAAACCAGGATACCAAATCAGCAGATTCAAATAAAGGTAGTGGTGGCCAGAATCCTACTGAGCGAAGACCGGAACAAAACAGACCAAAAGGACCGCAACCACCTCAGCCTAAAAATCGAGGCGATCAGCGCCACCACAACAGACCCAACAGAGAGCAAAATCAAAAAGATCCTCCAACGGACAAACCGGTAGAATAAAACATGAAGAAAGTATTAATCATCGGTTCCGGACCCGGAGGGTATGTCTGTGCGATCAGGTGTGCTCAGTTGGGCATGGACGTGACTCTGGTCGAAAAGTATGCTTCGTTGGGAGGAACTTGCCTGAATGTGGGATGTATTCCATCTAAGGCTTTGCTGGACAGCTCCGAACACTACCATTATGCAAAACATCAAATGGAAGTTCATGGTATCCAAGTTTCAGAAGTGAAGCTGGATTTTGCAAAAATGATGGACAGAAAGAAGTCGGTTGTTGAGCAAAATACCAAGGGTATTGAGTTTTTGATGAAGAAAAATAAAATCCATGTAAAGCATGGGATCGCATCCTTTGTCGATGGTCATACGGTAATCGTAAAGACTGAAGCAGGATCAGAGGAGCTAATACAGTTCGACTATTGTGTCATTGCGACAGGTTCAAAACCATTCATTCCGCAAGCTTTTGGGTTTGATGGACATCGGGTGATTAGTTCTACCGAAGCCCTTTGTTTAAATGAAGTTCCCGGGCTTCTCGCGATTGTAGGGGCAGGAGTGATTGGTTTAGAATTGGGTTCAGTGTTCGCTCGGTTGGGATCGAAAGTGAGCATGATTGAGTTTCAAGGTCAAATTTTGCCGGGCATGGATACGGATGCAGCAAAAGAACTTCAGAAAATCCTGCAGGGTTTGGGCATCAGTTTTTTTCTCCAATCAGAGGTAAAAAGTATCCTTACTCAAGGAGAGCAAATTGAGCTCAGTTTTACGGTAAAGGGTAAAGAGGACGCTGTCCAAAACATACGAGCAGATTATGCACTCATCGCCATAGGCCGCAGGGCTTATACTGATGGCTTGCAACTGGAGAATATTGGTTTGAAGTTAGACGCAAAAGGTAAAATTCCTGTGCAAGACAACTGCAGCACTTCAATCCCTCATATTTACGCGATTGGTGACGTCATAGACGGCCCGATGCTGGCGCATAAAGCAGAGGAAGAAGCCGTTTTTGTGGCAGAAACCATAGCAGGACAAAAGCCGGTTTTGCACTCACATTTAATACCCGGAGTAGTGTACACCTGGCCGGAATTTGCCTCAATAGGTTATACCGAAAACCAACTCAAAGATCAGGGCAGACAGTACCGAATCGGGAAGTATCCTTTCAAAGCTTTGGGAAGGGCTAGGGCGAGTATGGATATGGATGGATTTGTGAAGGTGCTGAGCGATGCAAGGGGAGACGAGGTGTTGGGTGTTCATATCCTGGGTCCAAGGGCCGCAGACCTTATTATGGAAGCCGTTGCAATAATGAATTTCAAAGGTGCAGCGGAGGATATTGCAAGGATTTGTCATCCTCATCCGACATACTCTGAGGCAATCAAAGAGGCTGCCTTAGAAGCATGTGGTTTGGGAGCCATTCATAAGTAAGTATAGACTATAAAATTAGCAAATTACTGACACATTCTTTTAATTATATTTGTGCGGTGAACAGACTTTTATCTGTTGGTTTAATATTTTTAATTCTTTCCATCGCTTGGAGGGATCTACTCATTTGCGCACAATTTATTATTGAACGTGAAGAGATCTCTTCAAAATGGTGCATCAATAGAAGTAAGCCTTTACTCATGTGTAATGGCAAATGTTTTCTTCAGAAAGCATTAAAGACGAGTAAAGAAAACGAAAAAAAGTCCACGGTGAATGGAAGAGTTGACTTTGCCAAGTTCGTTTGTGCTAAATCACCTCAGATTTTTTATCACGATGATTTTTATATCAAATATAAGGTGTCTCCCTTTATATATTTTAAACAGATAATTTCTCAAGATTTCCTGATTTCCATATTTCATCCTCCACAGTTGATTTAATTTAACATAGTTTTATTTATCAGGAAAATTAATAAGTATGAAATTGATTACAATTTCTATCATAGTTATTTTATACACTATGACAGAAAAATTATATGCTTGTGATGCCTGTGGATGTAGCATCCATAATTCTGAAATAGGTCTTATTACCGATTTTAAAAAGAATTACTTCAAAATGAGTTTTAGTCGTTTTGGATTTTATTCATTTTCTGAAACCGGTAAGGGTTCAACCGATTTTTTTAATAAAGGCAATTTGTCATTTCGGTTTGGATTGGGTAAAATGAAGAAAATTCATCTTGCAATGCAAGTTCCATACCTAGTAAATTCTAGAAAGGGACAAGAAGGATATCAAAGCGTTAAGGGGATTTCTGATGTAAATATGAGTTTGTATTATGAATTAATACCAAACAAATGCTTAGGGTCCGCAGGGAGTCTTTATTTTGAAGTTGGAGCTGGAGCCAGCGCCCCCACAGGATATTATAATGCTCATATACATAATGAAAACTTACCTGAAAATTTTAATATAGGTAAGGGTACATTTTATTTCAACACACAAACGAATTTGGTTTTTAGGTGGAATCAAAGTGGATTAGTATGGAGTAATTTTTTTCAATGGCTTCCAAAAAGTAAAGATGATTATCAATTTGGTAACTCGTTAAGTACACAGCTTACAGTATTCCATGAATTTGGATTAAATAATGTCAAATTCATCCCAAGTACAGGGGTTTATATGGAGTCTGTCGCAAAGGATGTTTTTCCTTCAGGTTTGAGTGTTGTTGAATCTGGTGGAAGATCAATTTTTTGTGGCTTTGGTACAAATATTAAATTTTCAAAATGGATAGCAGGCTTTATTCTATCCAAACCTTTAGTGAATTCTTATGCGAACGAATCCGTCCAAGCAAAACTTAGATGGACCAGTCAGCTTTCTTTTAATTTTTAAAAAAAAAGTTTTATTATGAAAAAAATATTATTATTTTCAGTTTTATTCAGTGGTGTTTTATTTTTTTATTCTTGTAAGGATGATGATGACTCAAATGTCGATTATGAGTATCATGCACATGTTCATTCTCCCAATACTGATAATAAATATCTGGGAGATACACTGAACCTCGATATAGCTTTTGAAAGCCACAGCGGCCTTACAGTACACCATGTTAACGTTCGCATCTATAGGAAATCAGACAAAGTAGTGATTTACAGTATGCCCGTTGATGAGAATATAAATGCTACTAGTGGTACATTCGAATGGAATGATACTTTTGTCCTTTCTGTGGAAAATGGTGTCACAGCTAATACAGATTTAGTACTTGAAGCAAAAGTTTGGGGAGAAAAAGAAGGGGAAGGTGAGGAAATTGAGACTGTGCAATTCCATGTGCAGCCGTAGCTTTCTCTTTAAATGAATTTATTCTTAAGAGCAAGTCGATATTTCGCTTGCTCTTTTTTTAACTATAAGAATTTCCTTAGAAAACCAGGTCGTGGGAAACAATTTCATAATAGCAAAGTTATAATACTACACATTCCTTGCATGTTTGAAAGGATTTCCTCAAAAAATTTGAAATTTATGCGCTCCATATTTTCATTACAATACTTATTTATTTTCATATTGTTAAGCGGATATTATACTGTTTCAACAGGACAATCTGAGTCAGATTCTATTAAAATTCAAACCTTGAGTCCTGTGACAATTCAATCCTGGAGAGTAGCTACTGATGTAGCCAGATTGAATGCAGTCATTGGGACATATCTGGTTGAAGGAAAAAAGAATGAAGTAATCAGTTTAGATCAGATGTCTGCAAATGTAACCGAAAAAACTGCGCGACAAATATTCGCAAAAGTACCGGGAATTTTTGTTTACGATATGGATGGTGCAGGCAATCAAATCAATATTGCTACCAGAGGTTTGGATCCTCACCGGGGATGGGAGTTTAATATTCGCAAGGATGGAGTCATCACCAATTCTGATATGTATGCTTATCCTGCAAGTCACTATAGTTTGCCAATGGAAAGCATCGATCGCATTGAACTGGTACGTGGAACAGGATCTCTTCAGTATGGAGCTCAATTTGGTGGAATGTTGAACTATGTAACTAAACAACCCGACAGCCTGCGGCGTATTGCTTATCAGAGTTACAATACTCTAGGTTCTTACCATCTTTTGAGCACTTATCATAGCCTCAATGGTACTTTAGGCAAATGGAATTATTACGCCTACTTTGCAAAGAGATCACGGGATGGTTATCGACGCGGAGAGCATACGGATTATGATGCCGAAGGTGTAATTATACATGGTCAGCTTTTGAAATCTCTTGCCATGCGGGCGGAGTGGTCTCGATCCAACTATCTCTATAAAATTCCAGGGCCACTTTCTGATGCCATGTTCGAATCTGATCCAAGACAAGCAAGTCGCACGAGAAATTATTTTAGTCCTGCAATCAATATCCCCTCATTGAGGTGGATATGGACTCCTTCGAAAAGTACTACACTGGAATTGACGAGTTCCGCAGTGATTGGCAAGAGAAACAGTGTAATGTTTGATAAACCGGCCACAACAAAAGATAGCATCAATGCATCTACATTGACTTATAACCTGCGGCAAGTGGACATTGATCATTTCAACAGTTACACGAATGAGCTGAGGGTATTGCAAAAGTATAATTGCTTTGGCCACCAACACATTCTTATCGCAGGAGCGCAAGTAATGTATAATGATTTGCACAGGACACAACAAGGCAAAGGAAGTGCAGGAAGTGATTATGATCTTGACTTGGTCGATCCGAATTGGGGAAGGGATATTCACTTGAAATCAAATAATACTGCTGTATTCGCAGAAAATAGTTTTAAACTGATTGATAAACTTACGATAAATTTTGGTGCCAGAATGGAGATAGGAAAAAGTGAAATGTCAGGCAAAATTGTTTATCTGCCCAATGAAAAAGTACCCCTTACTTTGGATAGAAAATTTGCCCTTTTCGGCGGATCCTTACAATATTCAGGATTAAAGAATGCAAATATTTATGCCGGTATTGCTCAGACCTACCGACCTATGATATTCAAAGATCTGGTGCCTTCAGATGCTTATGAAAAAGTAGATCCGGATTTGAAAGATGCCAGTGGGTACAATGCAGACTTTGGAATCAGAGGAAAATATCAAAGGATACAATGGGACATTTCAGGGTTTCTGTTACAATACAATCATCGATTTGGAATTTTACTCCAGCAAGAATCTAATGGCGAAATTTATACATTAAGGACTAATATCGGGGATTCTCGAACTATAGGAACTGAAATTTTTGTTCAAGGTAAATTTCCATTGAATAATAGACTTCACCTCACTTTATTTACCTCTACGACATTAATGGACGCTAAATATATTAAAGGAAGTGTGAAGTCCGGAAACCAGAATGTCGATATCAATGGAAATAAAGTCGAGAGTGCTCCGGATTTGATTTCTCGCAATGGTGTCACACTCCAGTATAAATCATTCGCATTGTCTGTATTGTACAGCTATACTTCGTCTTCTTTTGCGGATGCACTCAACACCGATACTCCTTCTGCTAGTGGCTCGGTAGGTCTCGTTCCCTCGTATGGCTTATTGGACATCAATTGCAGTTTTCCTATAAATAAGTATTTGCGTTTGCGAACAAATTTCAATAATGTATTCAACAAACAGTATTTTACAAAGAGACCATTGTTTTATCCTGGACCCGGCATATGGCCTTCAGATGGAAGAAATGCTAGCGTTTCATTTGTGATTAGTTTATAAAGTAATCCGTATTGTTCCATATTACTGTTGTACTTTGAGCTCAAATTAAATTGCATACATTCCAATTTGTGAAAAAGTATCAGAAATTTGAGACAGAACGATTATTTATCAGACCAACAACAGAGGAAGATGCGGCTTTTTTGTTGGAGCTGATGAACAGCCCTAAATGGTTGAAATTTATAGGAGATCGCAAGGTCCATTCCATACGTGATGCATTGCAATATATTCGTGCAAAAATGTTACCACAACTGCGTCACTTAGGTTTTTCAAATTATACAATTCTCCTTAAATCAAACCAACAGAAAATTGGCACCTGTGGCTTATTTGATCGGGAAGGTCTTGAGGGTATCGATATAGGTTTTGCATTATTGCCTGATTTCGAAAAACAAGGATATGCTTTTGAGGCAGCCAGCATTATGCGCGATGCTGCTTTTGAATTATTTGGAATCCGATTCCTCAGTGCGATCACCACTGATGACAATCATTCATCCCAGAAACTAATCACCGCACTGGGTTTGGTTTTTGATAGGCATATCAGCATTCCGAATGATGAGGCAGAATTGAGACTGTACACGATGGACATAAACCAATACAAGAATTTGATTTCCACAACTAATCACTAGCGATGCGATCTTGCAACTTTCTTGCACTCCTCGCGGCTTCCTTTTAGGAAATTATTTGCCTTTTTATATAGAAAGATTTATTTACTGATTCCTGATAGATAAAGCTTCAAAATAGTAAAGTCCGTAATCTAACAAGGAGGATTACGTAGCTAAAAAACAACAAATGTCAAATAAAAATTGGGAAAACCGAATTAATCCTCCTAGGTATAGAATGAAATAATGAAATAATATGAAATTACAGAATATAGTATTGTAATTTGTTAAAAATTTAGCTTATATACTTAAATTATCTAAAAATAAGATATATTATGCTTGATGATGATGTATTTATAAGTAATTATTTGTGAAGATTGTAGAAAAATAAAAAATAATTTCGCATTATGCTTTAAAAAACTAATCTTTTTAAAACCCATTTTGTTGAATATCTGGATGAGAGATTAAAATGAAAATGATCGATTTTAGCCAAAATGCAATAGTATCAAACAATTAGACATAAATCCAATATGAAAAGAATTTTGATTTTAGGAGCAGGTACAGCGGGTACAATGATGGCAAATCATCTGCACAAGGAGCTTGACCCCAAAGAATGGGAAATTATCATCATTGATGAAAGGAAACTACATTATTATCAGCCAGGATTTTTGTTTCTCCCTTTTGACATTTATGATGAGGACGACATCTACAAAAACATTGATGATTTTATCCCAAAGGAGGTAAAATTGTACAGGGAAAAGATTGAGAAAATTGTTCCTAAGGAAAATGTAGTTAAGCTTTACAATGGTGATCAGTTTCATTATGAAATATTGATTATTGCAACTGGTGCAAGGATTGCTCCTGAAGAAGTTACAGGAATGCAAGGTAGCGAATGGCAGAAATCGGTATTCGATTTTTATACTTTTGAAGGTTCTCTGGCTCTAAGAAATAAACTGCGCAACTGGGAAGGAGGAAAATTAGTTGTTCATATAACAGAAATGCCAATAAAGTGTCCTGTAGCCCCTCTTGAGTTTTCATTTTTAGCAGACAGTTATTTCAAAAATAAGAAAATGCGAGATAAGGTTGAGATTACTTATGTTACACCGCTGAGTGGTGCATTTACTAAACCAAAAGCTACTGAAACATTGGATCATCTTTTGCATGATAAAAATATCAGCATCGTCAGCGACTTCGCCATTATGGAAGTCGATAATGAAAACAAGAAAATTATAGATTATGGGAATAAGGAAGTACCTTTTGATTTATTGGTAACTGTGCCAACTAACAAAGGGGATGATTTGATTGAAAGATCCGGATTGGGCGATGAGTTGAATTTTATTCCTACAAATAAGGCAACATTACAAAGCAAAGCTAACGAAAATATTTTTGTGATCGGAGATGCTACAAATATACCTGCATCAAAAGCTGGTTCAGTAGCGCATTTTGAAGCTGAGATTCTGACAGAGAATATTATCAGATATATCAAATCTGAACCTTTGAAAGAAGAATTCGATGGACACGCGAATTGTTTTGTCGAAACAGGTGGTGGTAAAGCATTGTTGATCGATTTTAATTATACGCATGAACCGGTTGAAGGAACTTACCCATTTCCGGGAGTGGGACCATTGAGATTGCTCCAGGAAAGTAGGATGAATCATATGGCCAAGCTAGCTTTTAGATGGATCTATTGGAACATGTTGTTGAAAGGAACACATATTCCATTTACAACTGCAACTATGCAAGAAAGCGGAAAAAAATTTGATTAAAAAAAAACTAAATAAATAAACCTTATGGAAAAAATTGTCAATGGAATTGGTATAGAAGTCAACGAAGAAGGATTTATGACCAACTTCAACCAATGGAACGAAAGTATTGGGCAAGCACTAGCTATAGAAAATGAAATTCAATTGTCCCCAAAACATTGGGAAGTCATCAAATATTTGCAGACGGAATACAAAAATGATGTTCCGCTGAGTATAAGGAAAATTGGAAAGAGTGGTGTAGTGGATATAAAAGAGTTTTATGCATTGTTTCCTAATGCGCCTCTAAAAACTGCCTCAAAAATAGCAGGGATACCTAAACCGGCAAGTTGTATTTAAACCTATAATTAAATAATCTAACGATGAAAGAATTTCATGGAGAAGTAAGCAAAATGATGATCATCCTTTCCAAAGCCACTCTGGAAAATGTTTATGCAGCATTTGTGTTGGCGAATGGTGCTAGAATGGAGGGGATAGAAGCTGAGATATTTTTTACATTTTTTGGTCTTGAGGCAATACACAAGGAGAAATTGGAACATCTGCATGTTGCTACGGTTGGAAATCCAGCGATGCATATTCCCACTTTGATCGGAGGCCTTCCGGGTATGGAGTCACTGGCAACAAATATGATGAAAAAGGAAATGGAAAAATTGGATTTGCCCGGTGTTGAGGAGTTTATTGATATATTGGATGCGTCCGGTGTGAAAATGTGGGCTTGTAAGTTGGCAATGGATATGTTTCATTATAAAAAAGAAGACCTCCACCCCGCAGTTTCGGAAGTAATAACTGTAGGGGATTTTTATAAAAAAGGATCCGGACTAGGGACGCATATGCTGTTCATCTAGTCAAAAATTTATGTAGGTCTAAATTATTGGAGAATTGGAAATACTTTGATTTTTTTCTTTTGAAGAAAATGTGTATTCTCCAATTCTTTGATATTGGACACAGATGGCAATTCGTGTTTTTAAGGATTCTGATCATTTGCTTATATCTGTTTTGAGCGTGTGTTTTTTTCAAATTTCGTCAGGTAGATTTAGCACCCATGCCTTCAAGATAGAGGATATAGAATTTGAAATTGCAGTTTGGCCTTGTTTGATTTCCATCTGAATAAGTTAGGTTTTTATTATTTGGCAGTTCAAAAATGGCAGAGCTTATTTATTTTGATTCAGAAATGAGTTTCAGACAGTGGTTAGAAAATAATCATGACAAAGAAACTGAGTTGGAGGTAGGGTATTACAAAGTAAATTCAGGAAAACCAAGCATGACCTGGTCTCAGTCTGTAGATCAGGCTTTGTGTTTTGGTTGGATAGATGGTGTCCGTTATTCTGTCGATTCAGAAAGTTATAAAATTCGTTTCACTCCTAGAAAAAAAACGAGTATCTGGAGTCTGGTCAATATTAAAAAAGTGGAACATTTGATCAAAAGTGGTTTGATGCATCCCGCCGGACTTGACGTTTTTAATTCGAGAAATGAGATCAAATCAGGCAGTTATTCTTTTGAACAGGAGGAGATCAAACTGTCCGAAGAATTTGAAAAAAAATTTAAGAAGAATAAAATTGCCTGGAAATATTTTGAAGCACTACCCAAAGCTTACCGCAATCCTTCAATGCATTGGGTCATGAGCGCAAAACAGGAATCGACTAGACAGAAACGCTTGGAAGAGCTTATGAAAGATAGCGAAAATGGCACAAACAAATGGAAGCACAATAAATATAAAAAATAGATCTTTCTTTAAAAAAAATGGATTGTTATAAACTCAAATAGATTGGTCAAATCAGTAATTTTTGTCCGTCAAATTTATGGTTAATTCAACGATTTAATGATTGGTAGAAAGATGTAGCCAAACATATATAACTAACTAGATTTGAAATGAGCTAAGTGCTGTTTTTTTTTATTTATATACTGTGGTAATCCGTATTGAATTTTACATAAGCCTAAAAACGACAATAGATAGAGCGAGACGATAGAATTTCATTCTACGAATAATTTAAATAATTGGATAACTCTACCCTTTAGGGTGGAGTTAGAATGAACATATAATAAAGAGTTTTTAGCCCTGAAATCAACTTTAAATGCATTGTGTACTTATACCGGTATGGACTTGTCTTTGGTGATATAGAGTCATTATTGAGTTGCAGGCTAATTTAGTCAATTTTAAATTGCATTTGTGATATGCATCTGTAATTTATTGTAAAGTTTTGGGTATTCGTACTAAATTTGGCTGGTCAATACATTTTCATTTTACAAAGGATGAATCAGGATATATTCCATTACCACAATAGTCTTCCTGCTGAAGATAAGATAGTTTGTGATCAGCTATATAGTATCATTGATGCGAAACTTCCTGATGCAGTTTCGAAAGTATGGCATGGACATCCTGTTTGGTTTTTGAATGGAAACCCCATTGTAGGATATAGCAAACAAAAGAGTGGAGTCAGGCTGATGTTCTGGAGCGGGGCTGGATTTGATGAAAGCGGTTTGAATGTAGTCGGAAAAAAATTTAAAGATGCTTCTGTATTTTATCAATCTGTATCTGAATTAAAACCGGAAGAGATGCAAAGATGGCTGGACAAATCCCGAATTATCCAGTGGGATTACAAAAACCTGGTAAAGAAAAAAGGTCAACTGGATAAATTATTATCAAATGAAAGAATCTGAAAAGCAAAACGAGAGAATAGCTCATATGACCTTTGCTTCTGTTTATCCATACTATATCATAAAAGTGGAGAAAAAGGGGAGAAGCAAGGTTGAACTAGATAAGATCATCTCATGGCTCACCTCTTATTCTGAATCTCAGATTGCAGAACTCGTCAAAGAAAAGGTCACCTTTGAAACGTTCTTTGAAAATGCAAAATTGCATCCCAATGCAAAACTCATTACAGGACTCATCTGTGGGTACAGAGTAGAAGATATTGAAAATGAACTTACCAGAAATGTGAGATATTTGGACAAGATCGTCGATGAACTGGCAAAGGGTCGCAAAATCGAAAGTATCATGAGAACATGATCCGATTATCTTCTATTAAATTGAGTTTGGTAAGCTTTCAATAAATAAAATTGAATTTTTTATATTTTTACCAAAACAGGTAAAGCATGAAAAGAATGATGGACAAAACGCCTACAAGAGAGACGACAAAAATGTAGTCGGCTATCGTTTCAAGCCTGATCGAATATTTGCTGTTTTCAGTCCTCAATGAAAAAAAAGAAAAAATCGATGAGACAGCAAGTAATAATGCTACCAATGAGGTAAACTCGTCAATCAGGTTGTCGTCGGCCTTATTGGAGAAGTGCAAGGAAGTAATTACAAATAGACAAAATCCAAGCAAGTTCGTGGATGTGGATAAGATGTGTTGTGATGTTTTAGAATTCATCAGGATCATAATTTATTTTCTAAAAACGGATAATGAGATATCATACTATAAAAAAAATGTTAAGTATTTTCTGTTTACTTTGATTGGGAACTAAAATATAATCGTATGTCAAAATATGGATTAATTCTAAGTTTGCGAATCAGGCGTTGAAACAAAAGCAACAGACAACTGTTTAATTTTACTCAAAACAACTGCTTAAATCAACTTTTATGGAGTGGATGCAACAACCGGAAATGTGGATGGCTTTCCTGACTCTGGTAGTCATGGAGATTGTCTTGGGAATCGACAATATTGTTTTTATTTCGATTCTCACCGGTAAGTTGCCCAAAGAGCAACAGAGAAAAGGTCGCATTTTCGGTTTGGCTTTTGCGTTAATTACAAGGATACTTTTGTTACTATCCATCACCTGGGTGATGACACTTACCCAACCATTATTTAATGTGGCAGATTGGTTTAATATCCATGATGCCGACTGGCACCACAGGTTGGAAATTTCCGGCCGTGACTTGATACTTATTATAGGAGGATTCTTTTTATTGTATAAAAGTATTGTCGAGATTCATGGCAGTTTGGAAGGTGATAGCGAAGTAAAAGATGTAAAAGGACTGACATTTATTAAAACTATCGTTCAGATTGGTTTATTAGATATAGTATTTGGATTGGATTCCGTGATTACTGCGATAGGAATGGCGGAAGATGTGAATGTGATGATTGCGGCTGTGGTAGTTTCAATGGTATTTATGGTTTTTGCCGCTCAACCTGTCGGTGATTTCGTGAATAAACATCCGAGTATAAAAATGCTTGCACTGTCATTTTTAATTTTGATCGGAATATCGTTGATGGCAGAAGGAATTGAAAGACCGATAGCCAAGAGTAATATTTATTTTGCAATGGGATTCTCAATATTTGTTGAAATACTTGTGATTCGAATGTCTAAGGGCAAGAAAGAAGATCCGGTACAATTGAAGAGAATGATCAATGAAGAATATATCGAACGTTAAATGATTTTGCCTTAATTTTATTTGGTATGTACAATATTTGCATAATTTCTTCCAGCGTGCGGATTGATAGAATGAGTCATAGAGCCGCAATGTATTTTCAAAATCGACTTGAAGCTCATCCGGAGTTTGAATCCGAAATTTTAGACCTGAAGATCTACAATTTTCCGATCTTTGAAGAGAGGCTGAGATTTCTAAAAAATCCGGATCAAAAGATACTGGATTTCGCCGCCAAAATTAAAAATTCTGATGCTGTCCTGATTGTTACTCCGGAATACAATGGCAGTATGCCTGCATCTTTGAAAAATTGCATTGATCTCTTATACGGAGAATGGAAAAGGAAACCTGTCGGCATTATTACCTGTTCGTCAGGTAGTTTCGGTGGAGCTCAGGTACTTGGTGATTTGCAATTCGTATTATGGAAAATCGGCGCACATACAATCCCTGCTATTTTTCCGATTCCGAAGATTCAGGATGTTTTTGATGAAAATGGAAAGGCAAATGACCCGGATGCGATGACGAAAAGAGTGGAGCCTTTCATTGATGAATTGATGTATTGGTTACAAACGAGACCCGCCAGGACTACCGATCGCTAGCTTTTACTTCGGTTATAAAATACATGAGGTGAATGTAGCGCTTCAGGACACAGTTCTCAGCATTTTCTCTGTCGAGGGATGACGGCATTCCATTTTGAATACTTGCAATTTAATC
>WBZU01001353.1_pt1 | contig 18484 bp, 12 predicted proteins | sample 5204311 | NCBI WGS metagenome assembly WBZU01 (sample SAMN12344359, study PRJNA552823) | activated sludge metagenome | biome: Activated sludge suspended growth; feature: Nitrification reactor; material: Wastewater; isolation source: activated sludge from nitrification reactor of wastewater... | reverse complement strand
GGCGCAATACGCGCAGGGGCATGGGGCGGCGCGGAAGGACGTGGAAGAATTGTACCGGGGGCAAATCGACGCGGGCAATGCGGCCATTACGCTCAATCCGAAGGATGCTTATGCCCGCGAAATTACAGGAGTCGCATATACACGCCTTGCGGAACATTATCAAGATCGAGGCGAATCAACCGGGCGTTTGGTCAATGACGCGATTGTCAACATCGACGCGGCGCTACAGCTAAACCCAGGTTTCCCATGGGCTCTCAACGACTATGGGATAGCACTCGCTTTGGAAGGCATTCAGAAGAAACGGCACAATGAGGATCCCAGCGATTTTTTTGAACGCGCCATTGGCAAAGCCAAACGGGCGATTCAAATCGATCCCGGCTATGTCATTGCGTACAACAACATGGCTTCGTGGATGACGGATTTAGCCGAATGGAAACTCAATCATGGCGAAAATCCTGAGGCTCTCTTGCGTGAATCCGTCGAAATGGCCGATACAGTTTTGCGCACGCACAACAACCATCCATTCGCCCACGGAAACGCTGGCCTCGCCTTTGCGATGATTTCATCCTATCGCTTGATGCGTGGCGAAGATGGCGTAGACACGGCAAAACGAGCCATATCGCACTTCAACGCATTGTTGGAGGTCGATAACACCGACGTACAAGCATATCGCGAATCCGCCCGAGTGTACCATTTGCTTGCAAGCCACGAGGCACTTCGCGACGTGAATCCCGAACAGAGTCTGAAGGAAGGATTCAATCGAACAGAGAAGTGTTTACGAATCATTCCCACAGATGCGAGGTGTAAACTTGTCTTGGCCAAACTGATGCTCGAGCAGGCCAAATGGAAAGCCAAACGTGGAGAATCGGCGTCCGGATTATTCGATACAGCGCTTCGAACCGTCGTTGACGCGTCAACACAACCGCTGCATCGAAGTGACTTTTGGCAAAGCATTGCGGTTGTTTACTTGGATATCATTCTGGAGCTTGACAAGACGGCGGCAACTTCAGCCACTACACCACGCATGCAATCGGAAGCAACAGTTCGAGGGGTCGAGGCGATCTCGAAGGCGCTCGAGATTGCACCTGGATTGCCCTATTCATTGGCAATCTCAGCGGCACTTTGCCTCCAAAAATCGCGGCGGGATCCTTCGTCGCGCACACACCTCGAGCAAGCGCATTCTCAATTCACGAAAGCCATCGAGGGAAACGCCAATCTGAAGATCACGTTTGGTAAGATGGCGGATGAAGTGGAACGTGAGCTCGCGACGAGGTAGGAATGGCACCATCAAGCGACGAGAAACTAGAATCGTTCAGAGGGTGTTGATCAGGAAATTGCAGCATTTCATGCTGTAGGGGCGCGATTCATCGCGCCCTTGGTGCCGGTTCATGGGCGTGATGAGTCACGCCCCTACGAGACAAACCGTCAAACCGCTGCAAACCCTGATGAACACCTTCTCAGGGAACTTTGGGGACAAACGTCGTGAACACGTTCGTGTAGCTGCGCCCGGGTTCGCGCGTCGAGAAAAACGAGGGGCAGTAGTAGTTTCCACCGGAATTCACGAGCGGCGCATTGCAACGCTTGTTGGCATAATTCTGGTCGGGTGAACCGAGAATCGAGCCGGCAAGGACAAGGCGTTGCGAACACGCGGTATCGTTCTCGGCACAGCAATACGTGCCCGAACTGGCGAAACAAGCGCGACCGGAATCGACGGGATCGGCGGTGTCGGGTCCGGCCACATACGCCGCCGGGTTCGCCGCAAAAAGATCCCCAAAAAAGCCGCCTTCACGGACCGTCATATTCTTATCGCTGCACGCATCGCTGAACGGCGTTCCGCCGGGACCGATGATGCACAAATTCAGCGTCACATTGTTTCCGTTCAACAATGTCAAAATGCACGAGCTCACGCGTTCTCGTTTGTCTTGACCATTCAAACGATTCGATTTCCACGACGTATACAATGGCCATTGACCGGGAAACGAAAACGTTCCGCTGGAATCCACAATGGTGAACGTGGATTCGACAGCGCACTTGGCAATCGCTTTCATTGTGGGCGCCCGATGTTCTTCATCGGCGTTCAACCAAGCCTGCCATTCGCCACGAAGCGTACAGCCGGTCGACGTGACCGACCCCGATGCACAAAGCGGGAGCGGATCCGCAATGGCCGGAGATGTAAGGCCGTAACTGTTCAACGTGCCGCGTTTCAAAGGATCCGCATCAATGGCACCCGGCCACAGATTGTTGCTGCCAGTCCAGCCCTCGGCTTGCTCGACATCCGCGACATTTTCGAATTCTTCGTCCGTCATTTCACCGCCGCAGGCCGGCAGCATCGCCGCCGAAACGATCAACGCACAACGAAGTCCCATTTGCGAAAACATATTCGAGAATCGTGCGTTTGTCATGACATCCTCCAACTTCAAGCCGTCGTTCGTATGCCTCGATCTTTAAGCAAAGTGCATGCCACTCACGTAACGTCGGTCCGAACCTTCAGCACCAGCCCCGGAGCGTCGGAAAACCCCGCATTTTGAAGGCGCACTGCGCCGTGACTGGGGGGTCCAGCCACCAGGATGGAGGTTGGAACCTCCACCGGTGCTGCGTATCCCGCATGCTTCCTCTGCAATTTCCGCAGTGCTTGCAGAGCCGTCGTTATGCCGATGCCGGCACGACCATTGCGAACATGGTGCTCATGGCTTTACGACTTCCTTTTTCCAAAGAAGCGGTCGCGATTGCGGTCATGAGCGCGGGATTGGCCATCTGCACGGCGTGGCATTTCGAGCGGTCGGGGCCCGATTACGAGTTTCTTCAGCAATTGGAGGTATTGCGACAAACTCGGCCCATACGTACGCCCGCCGAGCCGCCCCCGTTGCGCGCCCGAAACGGTTACGCGCAACGGTGACGGGATGTGACGTGGAATGTGAAATGGTTTTACTTGGGAATGCCGTTTGTCGCGACGTTATCGAGCGCGGCTTTGAGCGCCGGATCGACGCCCGCGAGCGACGGAACGCCAAGATCCGCGAGGGTCCCTTGGAAATACCCGCACGAAGCGATATCGCCTTCGGTTGCGCCAGGGCCGTCGGGCGTACCATTGGTCGACGAGCTGAAGTTCAGGTAGCTACGCGCAATGCTCTTGTCCCAGCATTCGGCAATTTCGGCCACCTGACCCATGTTCAAATCGCCGCCGGACGCCGTGGCTTCACCGCGGCCCGTTCCTTCATTGAAGAAGGCCAAGCGCACGTTCAGCTTTTCCGCGGCCGATTTTGCGGGGTCATTGGAGATGTCGATGTCGCCTTCGTAATTGACGAAGTCGACCTGATTTGTCGCGTCTTTGAATTGCCCGTAGAAGTAATCGAGATCCGCCGGTGCTTCCATCGGTTTGTCTTTGGGAACGAATTTACGCAGAGCGGCGAGGACGATTCCGAATTCGCCTTTGGCGTCTTTGCCTTTGCCATAAACGGCCACGAAACGACCACGTTCGAGCGGCGTATTGGCGACGTCGGGATTGTTGGCCAATTCGAATTGATAATTGGCTTCGAAGTCCCACAAAGTCACGCCCGAGCCGTGATCATCCGAAGTGGGATCCGGGTTGGCGCCACCCCAGATGACCGGCGACATTTTTGCCAAGTCCTGGTCCACGCCGCGAAGCAAAGCGTAGGCATAACGGAAATCCGCTCCCTCGCCCTGGTCCTTGATATACGCCGCAACCGTTCCCACGCCGTCATCATTCGGAAATGGTCCCCACAAGAATTCTTTGGTGTCGCTCTTGTAAATCGTCGGCTCCGTCGCGACGATTGTTTTCATCGTATTGATGATTCCGCCCACCGACCCATTGATGCCGAAAACAATGTCTTTCGAGCCTTTCGGAAGAAGGGCCGGATCGCCGACGAGGGCTTGAACCGATGCTTGAGGCGCCTTGGCCGCAACCTGCGTTTCCTTCGGAATAGCAGCTCGATATTGTTCGAGAAGCGCCGCATCGTACGTCTTGTCGTCACCGCCGCCACCACACGCGGCAAGCGCGAATGCGAATGCAAATCCACAGATCTTCGCCAACTTGTTCATGTTGATCCCTCTCGTAAGCTGATGTTCGAAACCAAACTCGCCGCTCGATCCCGAACGCACCTCAGACACGGAAAGACCGGCCGGCGTTAAGTGAAAAAATTTGGATCGGCATGGAGGAAGGCGTGCATTTCTTTCTCGCCAAAAGCCAAAAGTGTAGTAAACCCGGCTCCCATGAGCAAAGAGACAACGCCGCATACGCCGCCCACCCTTCGCCGCGCCCACCATCTTGACAACGTGCGTTATGAAATTCGCGGCCCGCTCGCCCGACGCGCCATGGAGTTGGAACGGCAGGGGTACGAAATCATCAAACTGAACATTGGTAATCCGGCTCCTTTTGGATTTCGCACGCCGGAAGCGATTCGTTTGGCCATGATCGAAAACATGGGCCAGGCGGAAGGGTATTCACATCAAAAAGGCATTGTTCAAGCTCGTGAAGCCGTCGCCGCGGACGCTCGTGGCAAGGGCCTTTCCAGCGTCACGGCCGAAGATGTTTTCATGGGCAACGGTTGCTCGGAGCTCATTCTCATGTGCATGGAAACGCTCATCAATCCAGGCGACGAAGTGCTCGTTCCGGCGCCCGATTATCCGCTCTGGACCGCAGCGGTGACGCTTTCGAATGGTCGGGCGGTGCATTATCCGTGTCGTGCGGAAAATGGATTCATTCCGGATGCGCAGGAATTGGAACGTCTCATTACGCCGCGGACACGCGCGATCATCATCATCAATCCCAACAATCCCACCGGTGCGGTGTATCCGCAATCGGCGCTCGAAGCATTGGTTCGCATGGCCGAACGTCACCAGCTCGTGGTGTACGCCGACGAAATTTACGATCGCATTCTTTACGATGGAGCGAAACACGTTCCTTTGGCGACGCTCGTGGAAAAGACATTGTGCGCAACCTTCGGCGGATTGTCCAAAGTGCATCGCGCCTGCGGCTATCGCACAGGCTGGGTGTATTTCACCGGCACGAAGGACCATGCCAAGGATTACCTCGAAGGGCTGGAGGTATTGACGTCTTTGCGTCTATGCGCGAACGTGCCGAGTCAATTCGCGGTCCAGACGGCATTGACGGGGCATCAGAGCATTTACGAATTAACGGCCGAATCCGGGCGCCTCGGGAAACAACGTCGAGCGCTCATCAATGGAATCGCGCGTTCGCAATTCATGCACGTGGCCGCTCCCACGGGCGCGTTGTACGCGTTCCCGTCGATCGACACGCATAAAATTCCGCATTTCAACGATGCCAAGTTCGCCTGGGAATTGCTGGAAAAAGAGCACGTGCTCGTCGTGCCCGGATCGGGCTTCAATATTTCCAAGACGAACCATTTGCGTCTGACGTTCCTGCCGCCCGAAGATATCATGAACGAAGTTTTCGTGCGGATGGAACGCGTGCTCACGCAGCTGGCGGAGAATCCGAGCGCCACCTGAGTCCACGCTCGGATTGGTCTCACCTCAATAATTGAACTGCACCTGCAAGCGGAGCAATCGCCCGCTTTCCTGCGCATAAGGCGCCGTCGGTGCCGTACGTTCCGAGAACGTGTACGCAGCGGTCAATTCGACGGCGTCAATGGGCCGCCATTCCGTGCCGATTTCCAATTCACGAATGCTGTAATGCGGTGCATTTGTCTCGAACTTGCGGCCGCCCTCATACAGCAGACCTCGAACATAAGGAACGAAATCGCCCACTTTCGCAAGGACCATGGCGTAACCGCCATGAAGGGTTCGCTCCTCGACGCGCGTTCCGCCCACCAACTCGGGACCGCGACCGATATTGTATTCGGCTTGAAAACCGATGGGTTGTGGATACACGACGAACGAAGCGTGAGCTCGAACATCGCGAACTTCTTCAGGGGCCGTCACGTCGTCGGACGTCTTGACGACATAATTGCCTGCATATCCGCCGCCGCCGACTTCGATGATTTGCTTTTTCCCGACGAGAAAAGGCCACGTCACCCGCGCAACGACGTGCGGCGTGCTGTTTTTTTCCTTTTGGTTGGCCGTTTGTCCGTTATAAGCGCCGAGCGCCACCACACCATAATCGCCGGAACCTTTGAGCCCCGAATCGACGAGCATCTTGAAACGTTGTCGAATTCGTTCCGGAGCCCAATAAAAGAACAACCCCAAGTCTCGTTCGTCCTTGACCGCGCTGTTGATGCCGTCGGAGCGGTCGAACGGAGCACGATTCTGGCTCGATTGCATGTTTTCAAACCCGTACGGAACTTTGGATTGTCCGACTCGAAAACGGAATTCTTTGCGTTTGTCCACGGCGATGTCGGCATACCAATCGCGCAACGTCGGAACATGGTATTGATCACTGACGACGGTGGCGAAATCCGGTTGCAAGTAGATGAACACGTGGTGATGAACATCGCCTTGCAAGATCAATCGCGCGCGGCGAATCAGAATACCGCCGTCTTTGCCAATCGATCGATCGCCCTGCGTATTGACCAATTTTTCATTCGTGGCGCCAAGCTGGTTGTACCGAACCTGCGTATACCCACGAAATTTCACCTTTTCGTACCAATGCTTTTCGGCTTTCTCGGGCTTTTTCGGCGCTTCGACATGAACCGGCGTCGGTGCGGGCGGCGGTGTTGGGGCCAATGGAGCAGCCACAGCCAACGGTGCCGGCGTTGTCACGACATTCGCCGCCAGAGGCGCCGGAGCAGCGTCCGCAATTGGCGCGCTCACGGGCACTTGTGTTGCATCAGCCCCCGTCGATTGGGCCCACGCGGGCAGAGCCAAGGTGCAGACGAGCGAAGCCACCGTAGAAAACATAGGAACACGAATTGCTCGGGATGACATGGGCGGTTCCGGAAGTCCGGCCTTTCTGTGACCCATGGAATATGCAAACCGTGTGACACCTTGATGACGACGCATTCACGAGGTCGTTACCACTTGACGACAATCCGATGACAAGCGGGGGGCAAACCCATGAACACGGCCGGGGGCGTTTGACATAAAGGCGACGCCCAAGGTGCCAACTCCTTTGGAAAGAAGCAATCGGCACCCTGGACAACACGCATTGATTGTATGATTACACGAGGGCGGGTTCGAGGAATGCATCCAGTTCGCCATCGAGAACGCGTTCGATTTGCGGACTCGTGACCCCGGAAATCTCATCGCGGACCAATCGCTGCGGAGCAAAGATATAACTCCGCCGCTGGTGACCGAACGCGATCGACGTTCGTTCACCGCGACGTTCCTCGAGGAGTTTTTCTCGACGCTCCACTTCGATTTGCATCAGTTTGCTGCGCAAAATACGTAATGCATTGGCGCGATTCTGATGCTGACTACGTTCGGATCGAGCGACCACGACAATCCCCGTCGGAAGATGCCGCATACGCACCGCCGAAGCGACTTTGTTGACGTTTTGACCACCCGGACCACCGGCCGTCATCGTCGTCACTTCGAGGTCGTCGTCGGAAATAGCGATCGAAATGGTGTCGTCCACATCAACCGCCACTTCCACCGCGGCAAACGAGGTTTGTCGCCGATCACCCTTGCCAAAAGGGCTCACCCGCACGAGTCGATGCACGCCGTGTTCACCCCGAAGCAGGTTGTAAATCCCCGCCCCGGGAATGCGCATGGTCGCGATATCGATTCCCGCTTCCGCGCCTTCTTGACAATGGATGATTTCAATGTCGAGCCCGCGACGCGTCGCCCAACGCGTATACATGCGTAAAAGCATTTCGGCGAAATCCTTCGCGTCCACGCCTCCCGCACCGGGCTGCACCGTCATGACCACACCGCGGCACCCTTCGGGTTCCGGCGGAGCACATTGATGCATCGTTTCTCGAAGATGCGTTTCGAGCAACGTCACATCGGATTCGACTGCAATAAGCGCCGTCGAATCGTTTTCCTCGAGCACGAGCGCGACAAACCCTTCCAATTCGCCGAGCTTTTCTTCGGCGAAGGTAATACGATCCCATTGCGATCCCAATCGTGCCCGCTCGGATAAAAGCTGCTCGGCACGCTCGCGATTGCGCCAAAGGTCGTTGGAACTGAGAAGGGAGTCGAGTTCGGCGAGGCGTCGCGCCTGCCACGGGACCGAGACCGCGCCCACGGCACGGGTCCCGACGGAACCGAGGTCAAAGACCGTCGCGGAGCCGGGTCAAGCGTCGACGAAGCAGAGAGATTCGTTCAAGGATGGGAGTATCCATAGCCGGGCTTTTATATCCCCTCGACTCACGCTTGTCAAACAAAATTTCAATCTTGATGCGGCCGCGGATCGAACACGTGCATACCCACGCGATCGCCAACCACGACAAGACGCGACGACGGCACGAGAAAACGAATGAACGTAGGTTTCGGACACGAACATCGCCCGCGCAATACGCCCGTCAGGGTTTCGCGAATGTCGATTTCTCCTTCTTTCGTCGCAACGAAAACGAGATTCTCATCGGCGGAAAAAGCCAAAGTGCGCAATTCATCATGAGATCGACATACGCGCTGCACCGTGCCATTTTCCGTATCCACGAAGAAAAGCTCGTTCGAGTATTCCATCGTCACCAAAGCTCGTCCGTCATTACGCAACAAACACCGACCTCGCAGCCCGGAAATACCGCGAATGAGGCGCAAAGGGGTTCCCGAGTCGACGTCTTCGATCAAAATGCCATCGTCGGCACGTATCGCCGCCAATCGTCCCGATTTTGACAAGGCAATACATTCCCCTCGCCGATGACTGAGGAGCTGCGTCGTAGTCGGATCCCAGATCTCCATGCCGTCCCGCAATGCCAAAAACACGTTTCCAGCCGTGGTCTTCGTGAATAACATGGACGGTTCGACTTCCCGCGGAAGTGTCGTCACGACTTGATTGGACGAAGTATCCCATAAAATCATTTCTTTTCGGCCGGATACTTCCATTCTCTGCTCCGCCGACGGGCCTTCCCACTCGGAATATTCGCGCGGTTTTGGCCGCGGCGCGACCGACGAAACCAAGGAACCGTCGACACTCAACGCCGGCCAAAAAGGGTCCTCGAAAGGCGGGTCGAATCGCCGCACGAACTTCAACGTTTCCAGATTGAAAACATGCACCGAAGCATCCAGACCCAAGACGATCAAGTCGCCCGCGGGGGAGTTTGTCATGGCGTGCACCGCTGCCCGGGGAACGATTTCTTCACGCGCAATCGTGTGTGAAACCGAGTATTCGAGCAGCCCGCCCGGCGATGAAATGGCGTCGTCGACGACAGGCCAAGGCGGCTCGGGCAAGTGCACTTCGGGCACGGCCGGTGACGTTTGCAATGGCGGCGCAGCGACCACGGGCAAACGCACGGCGCCTCCCGGCGATTGAAGATCCACGACCCGAAACACGTTCATTTCCGTATGCGCAAAGGATGTCGGTCCCAATGCAACCACGGCGCGAATAGGGAAACGGTCGGCGCGTTCGGCAATGAGCCGACCCGATTCACCCTGCCAAACCCGAACGTATCCGTCGTCATATCCCGTGAAGAGAAGCGCTCCGTCATGGCCTACGGCGCACGAAATCGCGCGAGGCCCGACGTGGACGCACCCGATTTCGTCATACGTGTCCGCGGAAAAACGCGATACGTGCCCCGACGCGTCCAGCGTTGCGAACGTTCCATCGCGCGCCACCACGAGCGTCAAGGCGCGTCCGTGCAAATACCGGCCATGAAGGCATTGCATCGTTTCACCGTTCCAAACCCTCAAGATGCCGTCGGCCCCCACCGACGCCAAACGTGAATTGTCCAGCCACGCCAAACCCGTCACGTTGCCTTGATGTGCCCATGCTTTGGCCACGACCTCGCCATCGACCGCCCTCCAAATGAACACCGACCCCGACAGCCCCGCGCTCGCCCACGCGGTCCCCAAGGGATTCGACGCAACAACGGAGACCGGCTCGGGATGTTTGACCCGCGCCTGGCATAAGAACGTTTCCAGATTCCAGACATGTATCGTTCCGTCGGACGCACCTACGACGGCCAGCGTGCCCTCGACATCCGCAGCCATCGCGGAGAGGTTTCGCGGCACGGCATCCATTGCGCCAAGACAAACACCGGTCGTCACGTCCCAGTACAAAAGAAGCCCGTCTTCACTGGCCGAAAGAAGACCTCGCGGCGTAGGCGCCAAAGCCACGATGACCCCGGCGTGCCCCAGACGCATCGAATACGTGGTCAAACGTTTGTCTCGGTCGCGGAGAATACGCCGCAAATTCGGACCGCCCGTCACGAATCGATCCTGGAGAAAACCAAGCTCGCGTCCTGCGAGGAGGTTGGTCGCTTTTTCGCGGAGCTCGGGATTGTCGAACCGAACACCTTGGTTGAGCAAAAATTGCAGAAACGCTTCCGGCCTATCCCAGTCCCGAGGGGTTTTGAAAAACCCGCGACCCCGCTCAATCATGCTGCGCATATTCGAAAACGGATCGCTCGCCCCAAAAAATCCGGCTTGACGCAGCGTGGACATTTCCTCCAGCAATGCATCGGTACCCCGCGTCGTATGTTCGCGCTCGACGCGTTCCACAGCGAGAAACGTGCGCTCTTGGGTTTGCTGCGCACGTGCGCCGGCGGCGACGCGAGCATCGGATTGAAATCGTTCGATCCAGGCGAGGAGTGCCGATTGAACAACCAAAAGACCTGCGTTGGTCGAAGTCACCAAACCGGCAAAAAGCAGCGGTTCCAGGGCCGATTCGAAGGAATGACCCAAATCGGCAAATCGTTGCGCTCGATCCCGAGGCATCATGCCGCTTGGCGGGCACAAGCTGAGCGACAAGGCGACACGACGCGTTTCGTCGGGTAAAAGCGACCACCAAACGGTGAAAAATGCCGCAATGGGCGTCAACCAACTTTCGTGAAGGTCGTCATTTTTGATCGAACGTTTTGCCTGCTTCAGCGCTTGGAGAATCTTGTCCTCATCAGGCTCGAGCGCTTGCATGCTCCGAATCAACCAGTACGCCAAAGGTTCACCTTCGGCCCATTCCACGAGCGGCCCTTCCAAACCCAAGTGCTCGGCAAGTGCAGCCTCTGCGGATGGGTCCAGCGGCGGAACTTGGTAGGTGTAAGCGGTCGGCACGCTCATTTCCACGTGGGTCGTAATGATCATGCGCGCCCCGAGCATCGGCGGTGGACTTCTCGTAAAATCACGACAACTCGTCTCGAATACGATCAGCGTATCGGTTCGCGAGGCAAGAACGTCGTTCAGCGGCACTGAGGGCGATTGCTGGTTCGATGGAAGGGTATGAATTCCCAGCGCATCAGCCAATCGACGTGAAGCTTCATCGTCACCCGGAGAGCTCATTTCAATGAATCCGCCGGGAAATTCGTGTCTCACAGATTCGGCATACGCACGCGCAAGGCTGCTCGTTCCGCGACCAAATGGAGCGGTGAGACAAATGAACCGAGCCACTCCGCCATCGAAAAACGCGGCAATGTCTTCGAGGGCTTTGTCGCGCCCAACCAGAGCTTTGGGCGGTGGACGTTCAACAAAGTTCGTCGTCAAAGAACGCGTTTGAAGCAATGCCTGTTCGACCGCCGGAACGAGACCTGCAAGCGCATGAACATCGGCGGGAGGTTCGGCCATGGGCAAGGGCAAAAACCCTTCGGCTTCCGATTCGAACGTCGCTTGTGCCAATATGGGTAAAACCAATGCCGACCGACCGTGACGCAGACGCAGACTTTCGAGCAACGGAATGCCTCGAAGCAAGACGCGATCGATGCCTCGCGACAGAAACACAATCAACAGCTGCACGCCTTCGATTCGTTCGAAGAGCTGATGATCGCCAGGATACAGGACCTCACGCGCGGCGAGGCGCATAACACCGCGACGCACGAGCGGTTCGAGCACGGAGGCTTGAAACGCCATGGCCATTTGTTCGACGTGAGGCGTATGCAGCAGCGCGACGGGGACCGGCGAATGCATGAGGCCTTGTAACGTGAATCTTTCACGAAAGCCAGATGATTTCGCAAGCCGCCGCGGGATTTGCTTCCGCAACTCGTGGACGCTCAAACGATGTTATGAGGGTTCGGAATGCTGTGGAACGAAGGCGTGGGGCATTGAGGCGCAATCACGGAACGGCCGGTTTGCATTCACCAAGATTGGCCCAACACGATCCATTGACACAGAAATTCGCACATTCGGCGTCCATGGTACAATCTTTGCGTTTGCATTGGCCCATCGTGCAAACGAAATTGCCGCTTCCGCAATCTGCATTCATTGCACACGTGGCGGCTTCGCAATGGTGCGTCGCACTGCACGCAAACCCGGGACCGCAATCGGCGTTCGCCATGCATCCGGGTCGACAATGCAATCCCGTTTGCGCGCCTCCATGCGGCACGATGCATAACGTCGCGTCGCAAATATCGTTCATCGTGGGGCAATCCGTATCCATCATGCAATCGTTGACCACTGATGTATCCGGTTGTCCGCCGCAAAGCGGTTCCAACGTATACGACGCGCAAAAACTCGGCATCCCCTGGCAATCCGTTGCCGTTCGGCATCCAGCCATAACGCCTCCCGATCCGCCGGTGCCGCCGGAGCCACCCATTTCTTGGCCCCCGCTTCCGCCGGAACCGCCATTGCCCGAGCTCGATGAACTGCTCGAGCTGCTCGAGGTGGAACCGCCGGTGGTGGAATCACAAGCGGCAGCAAACGTGAACACGCCAAGAACAAGAAGAAGCAGGTTTTGTCGCATTCGGACATAATCGCATGTTTTGATGTCCCCAGCAATGGCAAAAAAACGAAATGACCGGAACTCTCCAAGCTCACCGCATTGCATAATCGTACGTGACGTAATGAGTTATCGATATGCACCCGAGTCGATCCTGGCGTCGGATTTTCTCTTCGGCTGCGGCACGAAATACGAAATGGTTCCCGCCACCAAACCGATCCCACCCGGATTTGGTTCCCCAAAAACTTGTCCCCGCGTTCCGGTCTGCGTTATAGGCCGTTCATGTCCGAATCTCGCGATTTGACCGCCGAACGACCCGAACTCACCGAATTGCGCCGGCGGATCCACGCCACGACGGACGAGGGGCGTCCCGATGCCGTGGCGCGGCGACGAAAAACGGGACAACGCACGACGCGTGAGAATATCGCCGATTTGGTCGATCACGACAGTTTCATCGAATATGGCGGGTTGGCTCTCGCCGCCCAACGACAACGCCATAACGTCGAGGAGCTGGTCAAAAATAGCCCGGCCGATGGGTTTGTCGCGGGAATCGGCACGATCAACGCGGCGCAGTTCGGCCGGGAAAAAGCCCGCTCCATGGTGCTCGCGTATGATTACACCGTTTTTGCGGGAACCCAAGGCGGCGTGGGCCATAAAAAACTCGACCGTATGCTCGCCTTGGCAGCGCAATGGCGTTTGCCCATCGTGCTCTTCGCGGAAGGCGGCGGAGGAAGGCCCAACGATACCGACATGCCGTGGGTCGCGGGCCTCGATACGCCGGGGTTCTTGCGGTTCGCGGCATTGAGCGGTGTTGCGCCACGGGTGGGAATCGTGTCGGGGCGATGTTTCGCCGGTAATGCCGTATTGCTTGGTTCGTGCGACGTGATCATTGCCACGGAAAATAGCAATATCGGAATGGCCGGACCGGCGATGATCGAAGGCGGAGGTCTCGGTGTGTGCAAACCTGAAGAAATCGGACCCATCGATGTGCAAAGCAAAAATGGCGTCGTGGATATTCGAGTCGCCGATGAGGCCGAAGCGGTCGCCGCCGCGAAAAAGTATCTGACGTATTTTCAAGGTGCATTGCCGACGTGGACCCACGCGGATCAAAGCAAGTTGCGGGATGTTTTACCGGAACGACGCCGCCGCGCGTACAAGATTCGACCGGTCATCGAATTGCTCGCGGATACCGATTCGGTGCTGGAGCTGCGAAAAGAGTTTGGCCTGGGCATCGTCACGGCCCTCGTCCGCATTGAAGGAAAACCCCTGGGCCTCATCGCCAACAACCCTTATCACCTGGGCGGAGCGATCGATACGGATGCGGCGGACAAAGCCGCCCGGTTCATGCAGCTTTGCGATACGTTTGGCTTGCCAATCCTTTCTTTGTGCGACACGCCGGGGTTCATGGTGGGGCCGAAAGCCGAAACGACGGCGTTGGTGCGACACGCGTCGCGAATGTTCGCCGTCGCGGGGAGTTTGCGCGTGCCATTTCTCACGGTCGTGTTGCGCAAAGGGTATGGTTTGGGAGCGCAAGCGATGGCGGGCGGGCATTTCCACGCGCCATTTTTTACGATATCGTGGCCCACTGGAGAATTCGGCGGGATGGGCATCGAAGGCGCCGTGAACTTGGCCCTGAAAAAGCAATTGGCTGCGCTCGAAACGCCCGAAGAACGCGAACAAATGTTTCAAATGGCCGTCGCCTACGCGTATGATCGCGGCAAAGCCATCAGCACGGCGAGTTTCTTGGAAATCGACGGCGTCATCGATCCGGCCGATACGCGAAAATGGATCCTTCGCGCGCTCACGTCCGTCCCCGAACCAGGACCTCGAAAAGCCATGCTGGATACGTGGTGATTACCAGACGCCCGGCAGCAATCGATACTTCGTTTTCCGCGCATATTCACGATATCCGGGCAATTCTTCCTGCAGCGTCCGATCCTCCAATGACGTGCGCACGATGAACGAAATGTCGAGCAGCAACACGGGAATCGCCGCCCAATAGGACCCCAGCACGAGCGGCCATCCCAAACTCGAGATCATGAATCCGGTGTACATCGGATGCCGGACGATGGCATAAGGCCCCGTCGTAATGACCATTTGATTGCGGTCCTCTTGAATGCGCACGGTACGCTCGAGAAATGGGTTTTCCCCCATGACCCACGCGATGATCGCGTCACCTCCAAGAAAGGGAATGGCCCCGGCATATACGAGCCAATCGGGAACTCGAGGGCCAAGGTGCAAGAAATAATCGAGCGGAGCGACCACGACGATGGAGATGGTCGCAATACCTCCCACAGCCATGAAAATGCGGTCCCAGCCTTTTTCCGGACGATCCGGTTTGAGCCGTTCGCGCAGCAGACCGGGATTACGTAATTTGATGACGGTCAGGTTCATCGCGAGCATCACGAGCGTCAACGCGAGAAACCAATACGCGTACCAATAACCATAGAAACCGCCGACAGCGCAGAGCGCCACGAATACCGCGACGCGAAGAAAACCACGGAGATACAGCCGAGCGTCACTTTCGAGAGCGGCCGACGGTGGAACTGAATGGGGCATGCTGTAAAAATAAACATGCCCCGCACAAACGCAACGCAATTTACGAAGCAATGACCCGACATCCGAACACGACGACGAACTGCCGAGCCCCGATGCGAAACGTGGTCGGTTTGTCGAGGTCCCTCAACACCAACAGCAAATGCCGCTTTCAGCTGTCCACGCCGCCTTCGGAATCGCGCCGCAATGTCACCACGACGAAGCAATCATGACGGGAGTGGGCTGGAGCTCTGCGGCAGGCGGGCTGCCAATTTGCCATTGATGATTCGCTCCCCAGCAATAGAGGGCGTGATTGCCATCCAATGCGCACGTATGTTCCGAACCCGCATGAATTTTCGCGATATTGCCGAGGCCGACAACTTTCGCCGGCTCGCCATATTCGCCGACCGTCCCTCGACCGAGCTGCCCATGGTCGTTGCGCCCCCAACACCACACGGTACCGTCCTGATCGAGTGCACACGTGTGCCCGGAACCGAGCGCAACATCGACAACCTGCGTCGGCCTGGACAAACGAACTGGGCTCACACGATGACGTCGATCAGTTCCGTCGACTTGGCCGTCATCATTTTTTCCCCAGCAATAAAGCTCGCGCTCGTCCGTGAGCGCACAAGCGTGATATCCGCCCGCCCGCAGCAAGTGGACATGTTCGAGCGGCTGCCGGCAACTTCCGAACATGCTGCCACGCTCCAGACAAACCAAAGAATGGTTCCCGTCGTCCAACGTCGTATTTCCGAGCGAACCGTACCCATTGAAGCCCCAACAACGAACAGTACCGCCGTCCATCAGCACGCAGGTGCTTTGCGAGCCCGCGGCAATGGCGGTCGCTTGACCGAGACCGTCAATTTTTGCAAACATTTGACGATCTGCATCTTCGTCCGCCGGCGATGCACCAAGTTTCAATGCGGAGGCTTCCCCGGCGCAATATACCTTCGATTGATTGTCGAGTCGCGTAATGACGCACGTATGCAACGCTCCGGCCGACAATGCAATGGGTTTGCCCGGGATATCGAGAAGCGTGGGGCCGGGCGCGGTCGAATCGGCCAATCCGAAAGCGATGGGACTTCCCCAGCACGAAACACGCTCGTCGGCGAGGATCGCACAGGAGTGCCCCTCGCCAAGGGCAAGGTGCGTCGCGGTCAAATCAAGCGTATATCGAGCCGACCGCGACCGGCGTGCCTTCGAATTGATTTGTCCAAAGTCCCCCGCCCCCCAACAATTCACGCGTGCACTTCGATCCATGGCGCACGTGTGAAAATGGCCGAGGGCAAAATCGGAAACCTGCAAATCATCGGGATTCGAACCGAGCGCGTTTGGCGTGGTCAAAGCCGCGGGTTTGTCCAAAGTCACGCTTTGGCATCCCGACAAGACCCCGACCGATACCCACACGAAACTCAAATGAAGACACCATTTCGCCGTCCCAAGATTCATTCGCGGCATGACGCAGCCTCCAAGGTAATTTCCGCACGACGATTCAGCGCGCGTCCTTCTTCCGTACCATTGGATGCAACCGGCTCACGATATCCGGCCGTCCGTACGGCGGTCGACGCTTGATTGACGATACGCATTTTATCGCTCAATATGTCGAATACCGCGCGAGCTCGTTGTTGCGCCAATTCGAGATTGTACGTATCGGACCCAGTGGAATCCGTATGCCCGACGATCGTTGCTTGCCAACAATGTTTTTTCCCGCCAAGCACGCCGATCATCTCACCAAGCGCACCTTGACCGAGAATGCGATCGCCGGAAGCCAAAATGCGGCTGTGGGCCAGAGGGGCCTTTTCGGCATTTGCAAAATGGATCGTGAGGTGATGCCGATCCTGTTTTGCCGTGACGGTACGCTCGACTCGCACCGTTTTCTCTCGCCGAGAAAGATCGGGCTGTACGGTGAACAATGTCCCGACGCATTCGATGCGATAGGTGCCGGGGTGGCGCACGCCATTCAATTCGACGGCGACCGTCGAGCCCATACCCGGCGAAAACGTCTCCGTGTCGGAAGCGACATCATTGCCGTTCGCATCCCAAAGCCGCACCGTCACCTTCGAGCCCCGGTCAATCGTGCCCAATGCCGAAGATGCTTGAACGCGAAACACGATTGCGCCTTGAAGACCGATTTGATCCCGTAATCCGGACAGAATGAAATCATCTTCGTCAACGTAAACGCGGACGCGATCAGGCTCGGCTTGAGGCAATGCCAGGCCGCTTGCGGACATCGTAAATGCAACGGATACCGCGAGCAAGATTAGAATCATGGAAGGATGTCGGCTCATGATGCACCTCCTTGCTTGCCCTTGCGAATGCCCACAACACGGTCATCGGCTTGCAGCAAAATCGTGAATTCGTGATGCTCGTTCGTAGACGGTTGCCGCTCGATACGCGAGCCCGCCGGAGCACCGTTGATCGTCCAAGTAAACTCGACGTTCGTCAAACGGCGACCATTATCCACGGAAAAGGTGAATCGACCGGCTCGAGCTGCTTTGAATTCGATATGGTCGGTGATGGTCCCGTCGAGTGCCATGGGTTTACTTTCAATTGGTTTTTCCACGAGCAAACCTCGGTTGGCGGAATCCGGGAGCAAGCTCTCGACGGCCGAATTGATGTTGGTTTTTTCCGTCAAGAGGGCGAATTTGGCGGCGCCCCCCACTTGTTCATGCACCAGGGTCAAGATGTTTTCATTGTAAAACCTCTCGCTTTTGCTGCTTCGGTAGGCGTCACGCAGCTCGCGAACCACGGCTTTGCGTTTGGCACGTTGATTGGCGTATTCATCCGCCCAGCCTTCGGGATAATCTTGGGCTTTGCCGAAGTTCACCAGCCCGGTGTGATCAGGGGCATTTTCCAATTCGGCGAACCAAACGTCCGCATTTGATTGCACCCCCATAGCTCGCATGGCCACCCCCATATTGCGTATTCTCGTCGTGATTCGCGCGATTTGATTTCCCGCGTCCGCGTATGTCGTATCCGCCCCGTCGCTGATCAAGTAAAAGTGTTTGTCGTAATTCTCTCGTTCTTGCAGAGGATGGGGAAAACCCACACCGGCCGCAATGTCCCGAGTTCGTCGCAACGTATCGACGATATTCGTTTCCCCGCGATCCGCAGCGAGAACCGCGCGCACTTGGCGCATGATCTCCGGATCGAGCGTGCGCTCGATTTTGAACCACGTATCGCGCGCAGCCGGCAATTCCCTCACCGACCTCGAGAAAAACAGAAACTTTACCCAGACGTCGGTCTTCGGCCACCCTTGATATGCGCTCAGCA
>WBZU01001352.1_pt1 | contig 18492 bp, 12 predicted proteins | sample 5204311 | NCBI WGS metagenome assembly WBZU01 (sample SAMN12344359, study PRJNA552823) | activated sludge metagenome | biome: Activated sludge suspended growth; feature: Nitrification reactor; material: Wastewater; isolation source: activated sludge from nitrification reactor of wastewater... | reverse complement strand
TCCCGGGTTGAGCGTGTACGGGAACGTAACGCCACACTGAAGTGAAATCTCGATGCCGTTTGCCAGTCTGTCGACAGGCGCCTGCAGGATCACGGGATAGGAACTGGTATTGGCAAAGGTTACCTGACCGGCGATGGAGAATTCGGTGTCATTGCCCGCATCCTTCGTGACGCTGACGGCATAGTCAGCACTTGCCCGATCGCCGTCAAAGATGTCGAACTCCTCCGGAGATACTGTCTTCTCGATGGTCCAAACAAAAGTGCGGGTATAGCTCTCGTCAACCGTCTTGGAGATGGTAACGTAGCCTTCCAGGTATCGCTTTGTGGCAGGTCCACTGCCACCTGCCGCGCTATTTGCCGGGTCATTCTGCGTTGAGCGCGAAGTGCTCTGTCCGAACACAGTCGCCGTAACCGAAGCATTTGCGGTATAGAGTTGTGCAACGCTGGAGTTGATCACCACAGTACAAGCGCCGCTGACGGTACCAGAGCTGGCGCAGGAATTGCTCACGAGCGCAAAACCAGTCGGCTGCGGTGAGATGTCAACTACTGGACGGATTCCGTCTGAAACCGGCGCCCACAGACCATCGCCCAGGTTCTGGGTTACGGACACTGTGAAAGTATGGGCCAATTCGAGTGGATTGTCGGCTGTCGGCGGATCGATGCGGATGCGAAGGTCTACCCACGTCTTTTCGCCCGGCCCGCTGTTTTGGGCACTACCGTTGCTCGTCACATTTGTGAAGGTCGTCCCCTGGTAACTCACGCTCGACGCAGTCGCAGTCACTGTCGAGACGCCGGCCGTGGCCGATGTGATTTGGAAGAGGCATGACCCGCTACTATTTGTGATACAACTGCCGGTGTCCGGCGCTGCCGGCCCCGATTCGCCCCAGGCTACCGTCACGCCCTGAATGCCCGTCCAGGTCGAACCGCCATCCTTGCTTCCTTCCACGAAAGCGGTGAAGGTGTGCGGCGTGTTGACAGCATTGACGGCCGTGTTGGGCGTCACCCGAATGCGCACCTGCGGTCTAAAGTTCACGTAGGTGCAGGTGACTTTGGAATTCTGCCCAAGGTCAATGACGACTCGATTGCCGGCAATGTCCCAGCTTGAAGTGCCGGCGACGGACTGAATGCAGGTCACACGCTCGAAGACCCAACCTGCCGGCAACGGACTTGCTTCCGTCACGGTATAGGCATAACCCGGTTGCAGCGGCTTTGCTACAAGTGTCGATGAACCGTCTGCCGGTGGCGTCAACGAAAAGCTTTCATAGGCGTCCGCAAATGCCGGATCGTCCGAAGCCATCGCGAAGTTAAAGACAGCACTCCCGTCCCCACCGAATGCCTGTTTGATGATCTCTATCGTGCTGGGGCATGTCAATCGCGTGCGTTCCTCGTCGTTCAGCGTTGTCCCTAGCGCCGTCGCATAGCCCGTATTGACGATAACGTCCCCACACTGAGCATTGACAATCGTTGCCCGGAATACAACACTCAGTGTCTGGCCCGGCGTTGGCGGTGAGAATCGTATGCCCTGCAACGTTCCACCGAAGGACCACCCGCCCTCATCCAGCGGGAAGGCGGATGCACCTGCGTCAGCGATCGTGCCGGAGCCACTCGGTGCCGAATACCGAGTGCTATTCGCCACATAGACGGCTTGTGCTGGCAGAGTGTCAGAGACCACCAGACCGCTGATCGGCGCCAAGCCAGTGTTCTTCACCTCGATGGTATAGGTAACGACATCGCCAGGCGTGATCGCCCCATTGCCGTCATTGTCCGCAGCGAGAGATACGCTCTTGTTAACCGTGAAGCTCTTGAGTGAGCGAACCGTGGTTCCCACGTCAAACCCAGGGCTGCCGGCAGTGATTGAGGACGGGTCCTCTCCCCAGGCAACTGCCAGACTACACTGAGGTGTACCACTACCGTTGGCGCCACTCAGCGACCAAACGCGCATACCAGTCTGATTCCGGTAGGGGTTTGTACCCGGATTGAAGATGCGCAGTGACTGAAGTGGCGAAACCGGGATGCCGGAGTTCGATGTGGTTTCGTTGCCGTCGTTGGTATCTAGATCCCCATTCAGGTCCACACGATCTGCAACTCCATCACCGTTCGCATCGGCATAGATGTAAGCCGATGTGACGCCCGTAGGACAGACTGCCGTAACCCATACCGGGCTACCGTTGTCAGTCAGCGGTTTGGTCGGATCTTGACCAAGGCCCAGTCCAACCAGAGCTTGTGGCGACAGAAGTTCATCGGGGATCAGCGTGAAACCCCAGTCATAGGATTCACCGCCGCTAGTACCTTCATACGCAGAGTCAACGACGGAAATTGCGAAGAACTGGGCAGTCGGCAAAAACGCTGCACCATCGTTATCACCACTCTTGGCATAACAACGCGCGCCATAATTTGCCGGTACCTCCACTGAAGCGGTGTCATTGGCGGCGATGTTGTTGCGGTTAATACCGGTACCGTTGCCAAAGACACAGCGTACGTCAAGCTGGCCGGTTCCTGAAGTGCCTTGTCCCGGGTTATAGATGATGATCTGAGCAGGGAAGCTAGCGGTCGTACCGACCGGACTGTAGTAGCTGGGGCCCCACTTGGTGCGCGGCACAAGTGTGAATGCATCATACTCATAAGACGAATTGATGTCTCCAGTAAGAAGATGCACTTGCACAGGTTTCCCACCTGCTGCGGTAACCGAAGCGCCAAGATTCACACCGGGCACAATGCAGGACTGGCCCTGATCCAGATCTGTCAACGATCCTGCACTACACTGTGCGCTTGCAGTGGAGGCGCCCGTCACCGTCACGACAGTATCATCCTCTGCAGCCTGGATCACAAATGCAGTGTATTCGAATTGCGAACTGTAGTTTTCGTTTACGCCAACCGGCGCCAGGTAGAGCGTTCCCCAGTCCACGGTTGGATAGACCTCTATCGCACCGGCAAGGCATGTGCCAGGCCCGCTAGATGATATACAATCGCCGCCACCCCAGTAGGCACGCGCGACCGCAATCTGCTCGGTCGCGGCAAACTTGTCGCGCCCGTCGAACTGCAGCGTTGTCAGATCGTTGCTGAGTTCGGATTCACTCTTGGCACTCGAGAGAACGATGACATTGCCCGCCTTGAGCGAATCAACGGTCGCTGCATTGCCTGCATTGCATGACAAAGCGGTCGAGCCATCCTTGTTGGGCGGGAATCCATCCTCGCAATTCCCATTTCCCCATATCTGCACCCCATCGAGTTGCCCCGGGTTGGAGAATAGTTCGCCGAGCGTGGGATTGGCGATGTCGTCGACATAGCCGTTCTCCCAGTGGTCGAAATAAAGCAGTGTGCCATCAGTGCCAATGGCAACCGACAGATAAGTATTTACCGGAGTCGTTGCGGCCGAGTTGATTGCGTCCATCGAAGCCAGGGCTTGCTGCTCTGTAACGGGCACATAATAGGTCTCGACGGGGGATGGATTGAGGGCTTGAGCTATTGCCACCTGGCCAGACATCAGCGATATGAGCAAGATTAGCGACAGCCATGCAATCACGCGCACCGTCAGCCTCTTTCTATTGTCTAACTTCGGAGCATTGCAGCCGCCTACAAGAATCGAAGAACGGGGGCTGGCATCACGATCGATACATCGATACCCTTGCATGTTTTCCTCCCACTTTTTTGTTGATGGGTTTGGGTAGTACGTAGCGAATTCATAAAAAAATCCCCGCGCCATATCCGGAGCGGAGACAGTTCAGACTCATCCATTCTGCGACACCGATAGAAGCAACCATCAAACAGCATGTTTCCACCGCTATCTTCTGAGTAACTTGCGACGAATATCGAACATCGCTTTACCCCAAGCCGGCGTCGTTTGTCGAGATGGCGCACCAACAAGGTGCGTCAGGCTAGGGTTGCCGGTGCGTACACAAAGCCCAGCGGTGACGGGTATCGACAATGAGTGGCAGTTGTTGTCAGCAGCGAGGAAATCGCAATGAGAGCAGTCTGCAATGGGAGATTTGTGCTGCCACGAGGTGCGGCTATATCGAGTGTAGCACAGAGAGTGGGACGATTTGTTTACAGTTTGCTTTCAAACTCGCGGGTGCATCGTAATCGTAGCAGCATATGGCCTGTAAGGGAGCCAGAACGCCTCGGCATCAGGATTCGCCGAGGTGCCGCCCGAACCACTGTATCAGCTCGTGCTCCATCTCATCGGTCACCACGTGGCCGGCTGGATAGATGGCCAGCTTAAGGTTGTCTGGCCGCTCTACCCATGCGTCACGCAGCGCACGGTACGCGTAGATCGAGTAGGATTTGGGCTGGTCGGAGTCAAAGTCGCCGTTCATGATGAGCAGGGCGCGCGGTGCGGCCGACGCCAGCAGCGGCTGGGGATCGATACCCCGGATGAACGCGCTGCGCCCCTCCGTTTCCTCCGGCAGTGCCGCAATCGCCGCGGCCCACTCGGGGTTCGAATAGCTGCACTCGTCCAAGATGTCCTGCCAGCGCCGGTCGAAGCTGGGAATGCCCATCATGGGCACGGCAGCTTGCACCTGCGGCAGGTTGGCAAAAACGAGAAAGCTGGCGTACGCACCCATGGAGTGGCCGGCGACGCCGCAGCGGGTGACGTCGGCACGCGGGTCGCCGGCAAAGTGCGCCAGCAATGTCTGGACGTCAGCCAGGCAGCGATAGATCACCTGGTAGAAGAGGTAGCCGATGTCCAGCCCCGTTTCCGGCGGGTAAATGCCGCCGAACTCGGGCTCGGCAGCGCGGAAGATGCGTTCGTCGAAGCGCTCGCCGTGTAGCCATGGATCGAAGCTGACAACAAAGAAACCGGCGCGCGCCAGTTGATAGGCGATGGGCAGGCCGCTCTCCTTGTTGCTGCCATAGCCGCAGATGTAGAACACGACAGGCAGTGAGCGCGCCTCTACCGGCGCCGCGCACAACACCGGAATCTCGCCGACCATGCCCGTTTCGACCAGGGTCTTCATATTCGCCTCCCGGCAACGCTGCGCCGCCCATCTGCGCAAGCAGCACGCGATTTATCTAGAAATCTCTGCGATTCCCCGCTATCTCTGCGGTGCAACTCTTCTCTGCCGCCAGCTTATCTAGGATACGCCACGACAACGCCGCGCACAAAGAGGTCGACCTGCTGACCCGCGGCCAGGTCGGGGCGCGGCAGGCTGCGCACATCTACCTGCGAGCCGTCGCGCAGGCAGAGCTGGATCGCCTGGTCATGGCCAAAATAGCGGATGCGTTCGATGCGCGCGTCGCCGTCGCGTACCGTACGCAATTCGATCGCCTCGGGCCGCACCATGATGTCGACCGGGCCATGCGCCGGCGTGGCCAGGATCATGCGCCCGAGCGCGCATTCGGCCATCAGGCCATTCGCTTCACCGTGCAGCAGGTTGGCCTCGCCCACAAAGGTGGCAACCTCGCGCGTTGCGGGACGGGTGTAAACCTCCTGCGGCGTGCCGGCCTGCGCCACCTTACCGTCAAACATGACGACGACGCGGTCGGCAATGCTCAGCGCTTCCTCCTGGTCGTGGGTGACGAAGACGGTCGTGGCACCCGTCTGCTTGACGATCTCGCGCACATCCTCGCGCAGGCTGACGCGCAGGGCCGCGTCCAGGCGTGAGAAGGGTTCATCGAGCAGCACGACGGACGGCTGCGGCGCCAGCGCGCGTGCCAGGGCCACGCGCTGCTGCTGCCCGCCCGACAACTGGTGCGGGTAACGCTCGCCATAGCCGGGCATGCCCACCAGCGCCAGCAGATCCTCGACACGGCCGCGGCCGTTGCGCGTGTTGAGCGGAAACGCAATGTTCTGCGCCACGGTCAGGTGCGGGAAGAGCGCGCCATCCTGGAAGACCATGCCCACGCGGCGCGCGTCGGGCGCCACCCACGCTCCCTTGCCCGCAACGGTGCGCCCGTCCAGCCAGATGCTGCCGGCGTCGGGCGCCTCCAGTCCGGCGATGAGGCGCAGCGTCGTCGTCTTGCCGCAGCCGCTGGGGCCAAGCAGCGCGACGAGCGATCCCCGCTCCACGGCAAAGGAGACGGCGCGCACCGCCTCTGTCGTGCCGTAGCGTTTCTCAACCTGGTCGAACGAAATTAACGTAGTTCCATCCATAGGGTCACACTACAGATTGTCTTGCATGGCGCGATCGATGCCTAGCCGGCTGTGCATGAGCGGCAGCAGCGTCAGCGTCGTCAGCAGGATGAGCAGGAACGCGGGCGGCGCGGCCTGGGTGTGCACGCTCTCGGAGGCTGCGGCCCAGATGCGCACGGGCAGCGTGTCGAAGCCCGGCGGGCGCAGGAGGATCGCAGTCGGCAGCTCTTTCATGGCCGTAATAAAGACCAGTGCCCAGCTTGCGGCGATGCCTGGCGCGGCCACGGGCAGTGTGACGCGCCAGAAGGTGCGCATCGGCGATGCACCCATGGTGCGCGCTGCCTGCTCCAGCGACGGCGCCACCGAACGCAGCGCCGATTCGCCCGTTGACAGCGATTGCGGCAGCAGGCGGAAGATAAATGCAAAAACCAACGCAAAGATCGTGCCGTACAAGATTGGGACCCAGCGATTGAGCAGCAGCACAAAGGCCAGGCCGATGATGATCCCCGGCAGCGCAAAGGGGCTGCGGCTCAGTGTCAGCAACGTAGTCGAGAAGCGGCTGGGAAAGCGCACGGCGAGATAGAGCGGGCCCATAGCCAGCAGCGTGGCCAGCGTCGCCGCCGTCGCCGAGAGCAGCAGGCTGTTCAGGCCAAAGCGGAGAATGCCCTCATTGTTGATGCCCCAGATACGGTCGGCCTCGGACGGGAAGAGCCAGCCCTGGATGCTCAGGCCACCCAATACCAACAGCGGGAAACCCAGCGCAAGCATCACCACCAGCGCCAGAGCAAGCAGCGCCGGCCACTGCCAACGCCCGAGCCGAATCAACTGGCGCGGTCGCCATGCCGTGTCGGAGGTGAGGCGGCGCTGCCGGCGGCTGAACCAGCCTTCGCCAAAGAGCAGCGGCAGCGCCAACGCCACCAGCACCAGGCTGAGAATGGCCGCGCCCGAGCGGTCGATCTGCCCGCTGAACTGGTTGTAGATGGCCGTGGTAAAGGTGCGGTAGCGCAGCATGGCCACCGTGCCGAAATCCGACAGCACGTAGAGGCCGACGAGCAACGCGCCGCCCGCCACCGCCGGCAGCACCAGCGGCAGCGTCACGCTGCGAAAGGTGTTCCATGCGCTGCGCCCCGACATGCGCGCCGCTTCCTCCAGCGAGCGATCTACGGCACGCAGCGCCGCCGCTGTCGGCAGATAGATGTACGGATAGCTCACCAGGCCGATGATCAGGATGGCGCCGCCCAGGTTGTAGAGCGGCGGCAGGGGAAACTCACCACGGGCAAAGCCGCCCAGGTCAATGGCCAGCCGCTCCACCACGCCGCCACGACGCAGCAGAATGATATAGCAAATGGCGGCCACATAGCCGGGGATGGCCAGCGGCAGCGCCAGCAGCACGCGCCACACACCGCGCCCTGGCAGGTCGGTGCGTTCGACCAGCCACGCCGCCGCAATCCCCACCACCAGTGTGAAGGCAATCGTGCCGACGAGCAGCGCCGCGCTTTGCACCAGCAAGTCGGGCATCTGACCCATCCACAGGCGCTGCCACGTGGCCGGGTCTGCGCTCAGCGCACGGACAACAATATAGATGAGCGGCACCACCGCTACCAGGCTGACCGCCAGCGCAAAGAGCGCCAGCAACAAGGGCATACTTGTTGTCCTCATGCCGGCATCGTCAACATACTGTGGCGACACCGGCTCGTTCCATACCAGACCATCTGGGGCATGCTCATAGAGGAAGAAACCGTACACCATTCGCTAGATCATCCGGCTCTCCACCCTGCGCGATTATCGAGAGATCCTCAACACAGGCGCCAATAGAAACACGCAATTGATGGGCATAGACGACCCCTGCGAAAAACACCCCTGAGGTCTGCCATTCGCGCGCCAGTACGAGAAGGTCGTCGTCTCGCGTAAATAGCACGCGGTTTAGTTCAGTTGCGCGCTTGAGCAGATCGACGTCTTCCAACTCATGAGCATCATCCTCAAGAGCAGTAATGACATCAATCCCGCGCAGTCGCAAGCCTTGCGTAATCTGACGCGGCACATGATGATCCATGTACAAAGCCAGGGTCACTCAGAGCAAGCCTTTCTTGCGGAGGCGTTCATCCAGCCGGCTTGGTTGGAGTTCGCGCTCGATTGAGTTGACCAACGCAAGTCTTCGTTCGATATCTTGATCAACCGCCTGTTTGTGGTCCCAGTAATAGGCCAGGGCAGAGTAGATCTGGCCCATACTCAGGTATGGATGCTGGAAGTGTAGCTCCTCGGGGCTCCAACCGTAGGCGATATTATCCAGAATCAACTCAACGAGTTTCATCGTGGTACCTGAAATGCAGGGCGTCCCATTTTCGTCTATTGTGATGTATGGATAAGCGGTTGCAATCATAATCCGGCTGTTCTCTGAACTTGTTCACTCCCACTCGTTACAGAGCGTCATTGTATCATATTTGAACAGTGGGATGCTGTCCTACGCCGCCACACGGCTCTGCTTAACGTTTGGGGCAAACAACGTCCCTAAGTTGAAGGACACCCCCGCCGCATCTGAAACCCAAGCCACGAACACACAAGGCGCACGGCAAATCTTCATACTCCGCGTGTCTTCGTGGTCGGGTTTTCAGTCAGGTCGTGCTCCGTAAGCTCACGGCAGCCCGGCCGCCTGCGCCGCCTGTTGGGCCGGCTCAAGTTCCTCCCACATGGTCTTCAGCGTCACGTCGGCCAGCTTGAAATCGCTCAGCGGCGGCACGCCTTCGGCGGTCGCCACGCCCGGCGTCACCGGATACTCGAAGTTCAGGTCGGCGTAGACCTTCTGCCCATCGGGCGAGAGCATGAAGTCAATGAAGAGCTTCGCCAGATCCGCGTGGCGGGCGCCGTCGATGATGCCGGCATTCGTCGTGTTGACGATCAGCCCCATGCCGCCCTCTTCCTGGTCCGGATAGACCACGGCCACCGGCGCGCCCTCAGCCTTGGAGAGGTGATAGTAGTAATGGTTGACCAGACCGATGGCCAATTCACCGGCGCCGACCGCCTTGCGTACGTCGGTGTGGCCGCCGAACCACTGTGTGTCGTTGGCGGCCAGCCCCTGCACGAACGCGGTCATGGCCTCCTCGCCAAGCAGGTAGCGCATCGCCACAAGCTGCGCGACCATTGCGCCGTTGCGGCTGTCTGCGGCGCCGATCTGTCCCTTCCACTTCGGGTCGGTGAGATCCATCATCGTCTGCGGCGCTTCCTCCGGCGTCACCAGGTCGGTGTTGTACATGATGACGCGCGGGCGCAGTGTCAGCGCCACCCAACTGCCGTCGTCGGCACGGAGGCTTTCGGCCACCGCCGCCACTGCGGGCGAATCGTTGGGCGTAAATAGCCCCTGCTCGGCCAGGCTTTCCATCGTCAGCGTATCGCTGTTGACAAGCAGGTCGGCCTGCGGGTTGGCGCGTTCCTCGAGCAGCTTGGCCGCCAACTCACCATTGCTGCCTGTCAGCATCGTCACTTTGACGTCGGGATATTGCGCGTTGAAGGCCTCGATCACGGGCTTGAAGAGCGATTCGGCGCGCGAGGTGTAGACGATCAACTCGCCAGCCTCAGCCTCCGCAGCCGGCGCGGATTCTCCCGCAGCCGGCACTGTGGCCGGCGCTGCCGGCTGCGCACAGCCGGCGAGCATGGCAGCGGCAAGGACCAGCAACGCGGAGAATCGGAGAAAAAATTTAGTTTCCATCAAGGCTCCCTTGCTATGGTTTGAATTAGACGCCGGGTTCCCTTGCCTCGGACTTGCGCGATTGGCAATCCTGCACGGTTCCGTTTCGGCAGTGTAAGCCTAGGGGGCGGGCGGGCGGAACTGTGTAGACAATCTTACAGTCTGCCATGCGGTGGAGATTGCGGTCGCACTTTAGCGCGGTTAATGCGGCTTGTTTACTGTGGTGAAGATGCCACGCACAGAAGATCGCCTCACCACACCCGTACTGTTTGCGGCGCGTTACCCTTGCCTGCTGCCACTGGCGACGAAAATCTGGCTAGCGCCGCACCTCGTCCACGATCAGCCCGTCGGCGATGACGACGGTGCGCTGCACCAGCCGCGCCAGTTCGTCGTCGTGCGTGACCATGACGATGGTCTTGCCGGCTGCGGCGAGCGAACCGAAGAGATCGAAGACGATGCCGGCGTTGCGCGTGTCGAGGTTGCCGGTCGGTTCGTCGGCGACGAGGATGGGCGGGTCGTTGGCCAGCGCGCGGGCGATGGCGGCCCGCTGGGCCTGCCCAGTGGAGAGGGTGCCGGGGAACTTGTGCGCGTCGTCGGCCATGCCCATCTGCTCCAGCAGGTGCATAGCGCGATCGACGCGCTCGCCCAGGCCGTAGCATCCGGCCAGATCCATGGGGATCATGATGTTCTCGACGACGGAGAGTGTGGGCAACAACTGGAAAAATTGAAAGATGATGCCCATCGTCCGCCCGCGCCATTCGGCCATCTGCCCTTCGTTGAGGTGACGGATCGGCGTGTCGGCGACGATGACCTCGCCATCGGTCGGGTGGTCGATGCCGGTGAACATGTTGATGAGCGTCGACTTGCCGCTGCCGGACTTGCCGACCACGGCCAGGAATTCACCGCGCTCGACAGCCAGGTCGATGCCCTTGAGCGCGGTGAAAGGGCCGGCCGGCGTCTCGTAAACCTTGACGACACTGCGCAGGTCGATAATGGCGCTGCTCGTGAGCGTAGCGCCGTTTTCGGCGGACAGGTGGCCGTTGTGCGCGAGGTTGTTACGCCGCCATTTCAGCAACATGCTGGCGTTCCTCCTGCGCACTTGTCAAACGCATATCTTCGACGATCAATCCATCCTCGATGCGCAGCACGCGCGAGACGCGCGAGGCCAGTTCGCGATCGTGGGTCGCCATGAAGATTGTCTTGCCGTCGGCAACCAGTTGCTGGAAGACGGCAAAGACCGCATCGGCCGTGCGCGAGTCCAGGCTGCCGGTCGGCTCGTCGGCGGCGATGAAGATCGGGTCGTTGGCCAGCGCCCGTGCGATAGCGACACGCTGCCGCTGCCCGCCCGAGACGGCCGACGGCACCTTGTCGGCATGTTCGGCGATATCGACGGTGGCGAGCAGTTCACGCGCCCGCGCATATTGCTGGCGCGGCGAACCATAGCGCCCGGCAAAGTCCATGGGCAGCATCACATTCTGCGCGCAGGTGAGCATCGGCATCAACTGGAAGGATTGAAAGACCACGCCCACCTCGCGCCCGCGCCAGCGCGTCAGCTTGCTCTCGCTCAGCTTGTGGACGGCCTGGCCGTCGATCCAGATTTCGCCCGCGGTCGGTCGGTCGATGCCGGCGAGCATATTGATCAGCGTAGATTTCCCCGCACCGGAGCGGCCCAGTAGCGCCACAAACTCGCCGGGAAAGATTTCCAGGTCGATGCCCTTGAGTGCGTAGAAGTCACCTGCCGGCGTTCGATAGGCTTTTTTCAGCCCTTCGACGACGATGAGTGGTTCGCCTGGCGGCCGGCGGTTGCTGCCGTTACTCATAGGACAGCACCTCGCGAATGGTCAGGCGCACGGCGCCGCGCGCCGGTCCCAGGCTGGCTACCACGGCCAGCACCAGCAGCGCAAAGAACCAGACGATGGCGGCGGGCATGGCGTAGGTGTACGAGAGCGGCGTGTCGAGCAACGCCACCCCAATCTCCTCGCTCATGATGCGCGCGATGGGAAAGGAGAGCGCAAAGCCGATCACCCAACTGAGTGTTGCGATGACCAGCCCTTCGAGCAGGACGATGCGGCGGATCGCGCCGTTGGATGCGCCGATCGCGCGCAGCACACCGATCTCGCGGATGCGCTCCAGCATGTTGATGCCCATGGTCGTCGAGAGGCCCAGGCTGCCGACTGCGCCGAGCAGAACTGCGTTGAGAATCAGAAAGCCGACGATCACGTCGAACATGAGCGCGTTCTGCGAATTCAATGTCTGCGACGTGCGCGTGCTGCGCACATCGAAGCCATTCTTTTCGAAATACTGAAGCAGCACCGACTCCATGGTCTTCTGGCCGATGCGGTCATGAACATCGGTGATCAATTGCAGGCTATTTGCCCTACCCGGCAGGCGATTCTCGTACCCAAAGACAGTCTGGTTCATAAAGACCTTGGCGCCCTGTGCGTCGGTCCCGACAACGCCAACAACCTGCCACGGCCGCTCGCGGTCATCCATTTTGAGCATGATCGTGTCGCCGACGGCAATGTCTGGTTCATCCTTGGCAACCGTTGCGTTGATGACGACGGCATAGTCATCGCCCGGTTGCAGCCAGCGCCCCTGTTGCAGGATGGGGTCGACCATGGTCGTGCGTTCGGGCAGCCCGATGATGGCGTAGCGGTTGCTCTCCGTGCCGTCAGGCCGCGTGCGCGTGGCGCCTCCCAGGGACCAGCTTTCGACGCTCTGCACGCCGGGCACCGCCATGGCCGCGGCTTCGACACGCGCAATGCGTTGCGGCTGCTCGAATTGCACCTGCACGTCATATTGGTGATAGCGCAGGAAGTCGGCCTGCGTCGTGTTGACCGAGACGCGCACGGAGATGACGGCAATGAAGAGCGACGTGCCCAGAATCATGACGATCATGGTGCGGAGGAGACGACCCTTGTGGCGCAGCGTATTGCGGATGGAAAGCACCAACGGACGTTGCAGGTAGCGCCGCGGCAACAGGCTCAACACGCGATCGACGAACCCGCCGCCCGCCGCGTTGGACTGGATCCCGGTGTCGTTGAGCGCGGCGTAGGTGGTGATGCGCGTGCCTTGCAACACCGGGAAGAGACCGGCCAGCACCGGGATGAAGACGCCGACCGCGACCATGACCGCATAGACCCACAGCGGCACGGCCAGGCTTTCCGGGCGCAGGTTGACCAGGCCCACGATCAGGTTGTTCATCAGATACTGTGCCGTCCACACGGCCAGCGGGATTGCCAGCGAGAAAGCAATGACGCCAAAGACCAGCACGAGCGAGAGATACATGGTGATCATCTGGCCGCGGCTGGCGCCCACCAGTTTCATGATGCCGATCTGGTTGATCTGCTGCGTGATCAGCGCCGAGATGGTGTTGACGACGAGGAACGCTGAGAGAAGGAGGATGATCCAGCCGAAGAAGGAAAGGATCATGACCGCCGTGTTCACGATCGACTCGATCACCGACTTGCCGATGATGGCGGTGCCGAGGATGTCGCGACCGCTGCGCTCGATGCGCTTCTCCACCTCGTCGGTGACGGCCTGTACGGTGGCGCGGTCTGGATTCTCTCCGGTGACGCGGATATGCATCTCGGTGAAGAGCGCCGGCATGCCGAGATACTCCATCCCATCCGGCGTTATCGCACCGACGGTGAAGCCGGTAATCTCCGGGCTGGGATACTGCGGATTGTGCATAGTGCCGGTGACGATGAACTCTTTCGTTGTGTCGTCAGGCAGTTCGACAACGATGGTGTCGCCAAGCGCGGCGCCCAGGTAGGCAAGCCCCATGTGCTCCAGGGCGATCTCGTTCTTCTTCTCCGGCCAACGACCGTCCACATAGGGATAGCGATCCACGGTCATGGCTTCGAAATCGTCGATCGACACGATCTCGATATTGCGTCGTGTGTCGGGGTCGACCACCACGCGGGTGCGCAATGATTCGCGGCCCTCGGCTGCGGCCACATCGGGCTGCTCGGCAACGCGTTGGGCGAGTTCGGCATCGAAGGGCTGTGTGTAGATGATGGCGTGGGCCAACTGAGCGCCGTCGCGGTCGCTGTGAAACTCGCGCAGCATGAGCGTCTGCGTGGCCAGGATGCTGCCCACCGCATAGACGCCCACCGCCACTGCCAGCGACACGATGAGCGTGCGCGTGCGGTGGCTCCATAGATCATTGATAACTTTATACCAGCGTGTTCTCAGCATAACTCATTACTAACGTCAGGATCGCACTCCATGCTCCATCATACCCGATGCGCACCGGCTGCCCCTAGACTTCACTATCCCCGTTGCGCTTGCGTCGCTGCTGAATGTGCTCTACGATGGGGCAGCCAGCCGGGCTGCCAACCATCACAGGAATGAGAAATGCATCGTCACCAGTTTCCGATTTTCGAGCACAAGGTCTTTATCAACAGTTGCTCCAAGGGCGCGCTCGCCACGACCGTGCGCCATGCCTATGAACAGTACCTGGCGGATTGGGAGTGTCTCGGTTCGCCGTGGGAGTTGTGGGTTGGCAAACTGGAACGCGTGCGCGGCCAATTTGCTGCGCTGGTGGGCGCGGCGCCGGATGAGATCGCCGTCTGCACGTCGGTATCGGCGGCGGCGAGCGCGCTGGCCAGTGCACTGGATTTCTCCGGCACGCGCAACAGAGTGGTCGTCGACGACTTTTCGTTTCCCGCAGTGGCGCAGGTGTGGCACGCGCAGGAACCGCGCGGCGCGGAAGTCGTCCATGTTCCTGCCGCCGGAAACACCATCCCGCTGGAGCACTACGCCGCTCGTATCGACGAACGCACCGCCATTGTCTCGCTCAGCCATATCTGCTACTTCAACGGTGCGCGCCAGGATGTGGCCGCGGTCGTGGAGCTGGCGCATCGCCACGGCGCGCTGGTGCTGCTCGATGCCTACCAGTCGCTGGGCACGCTGCCCATCGACATCAGGGCGCTGGGCGTCGATTTTCTGGTGGGCGGGGCGCTCAAGTACCTGCTCGGCTCGTCGGGGCTTGCCTGGCTGTATGCCGGACAAGACAATCTATCGTCGCTGGTGCCGGCTTCCTCCGGTTGGTTCACCCAGGCCGACATCTTCGCCATGGACATCCACCACAATACGCCGTCGCCCACTGCGCGGCGCTTCGAGGCCGGTACGCCGCCGGTGCCCAACCTCTACGCTGCCGAAGCGGGGCTCGGTCTGGTGCTGACCGCTGGCGTCAACCGGATTGCCGAGCGGATTGCATTCTTGACGGGTGACATCAAGCAGCGCGCTCAAGAGGCTGGCTACGTGCTGGCCACGTCGTCGGAGCACGGCGCGCTCGTCTGCCTGCGCGGCACCGATGCGCCGGGATTGGTGCATGCGCTGGAGGCGGAGAACATCGTCACGTCCCATCGCGCCGGCAACCTGCGCATCTCGCCGCATGCATACAACGATGAAGAGGACATCGCGCGGCTGTTTGCGGCATTGGGGAAATACGAAACGTTCCTGGAGCGAGTCAGATAACCCAATCTCACTGCCACAGCTTTGTGATTTCATCGACTGCGAAGGTCGGTAACGGTGTTCTCTCGCCGTGATGCAGTGCCCACATCCCTGCTCCGGCTGGCAGCACGCGGCCGATGATTGCGACCGGCCAGCCAATCTCTTCCCATCGTTGCAGTAATTCAGGCGCCTGCTCGGGCGCGCAGGTCGCCAGCAGCGCGCCCGAAGCCAATGTCCCCAGCGGATCGAGATCAAACGCGGCGCAAAGGCGCCGGCTGAGATTCGGAACAGGAACCTGGTCGAGGTCAATTTCCACGCCGGCGCCGGCCGCCAATGCCATTTCCATGATGCCGGTCGCCAGCCCGCCCTCGGTCGGGTCGTGCATGGCGGTGACGAGACCTGCCTGTGCGGCCAGCAAGGCCGGCGCCAGCACGCTGATCCCCGGCGTGAAGAGATAGTCTGCCGCTTCGTCCAACTCCGTGGCGGTCCAACCGGCGTCGAGCAGCGGCGCGCGCATTTCGCGCGCGATGATGCTCGTCCCCTCCACCGGGATCGAACCGGCCAACACGACCAAATCGCCGGGGCGGCAACCACCACTGCGCACGAAGCGGTCGCGCGGCACCTCGCCGAGCATCGCACCGACCACAACCGGCTGGTTGACGGTGGGCGTCACCTCGCTGTGCCCGCCGGCGACAACGATGCCCAGACGGCGACACGCATCGCCAATCTGTGCAAAGATCGTCGCGGCCAGGGCTGTATTGGCGGACGTCGCCGGCAGCAGCAGGGTGGGCAGGTAGAAGCGCGGCGTTGCACCCGTCACGCCGAGATCATTGGCGCAGACGTTGACGGCGTAGTAGCCGATCTGATCCGTGGCAAAGGTGATGGGGTCACTCTTGGCCACCAGCAACCTGTCGCTGCCGGCCGCAAAGTCGATGACCGCAGAATCCTCGCCGACCGATGGGCCGACGAGCAGGCGCGGATCGGTGGTGGGCAGCGTCTCGATCAGCGCGGCCAGGAGGCTGTGCGGCAGTTTTCCCGCCGGCAGTGCATCCGGCGGGGGCGATGGCGCTTCAGTCACGCGGATTGTCCGTCAGTTGATGACATGCACCGGCATCCCCAGGTAGGCCAGGCGATAGAGTGTCGAGGCGTCGGTGTCGTTGAGCATGGCACAGCCAAAGGTCGCCGGCTGGCCGATGAGCCCGGACCAGATCTTCTTGCCGGTCTGCCACGCCACGGGCAAGCCATGGACGCCGTTCTCGTAGGGGCCTACGTCATAGATGCCGAGCCAGTAGGGCATGTCCAGCCGCCAGACATTGCTCTTGGCGTTGAGGATCTTGGACTGGACGGCGTAGTTGCCGGCCTTGGTACGCCGTTCGCCCGCGCCTGTGCTGCACGGCCACGCATAGAGCAGGCGCTCGCCCTGGTAGACCCAACACTGCTGGCGGCTGAGGCTGACCACGAAGCGCGTTCCCGAAATGGGCACGGGGGGCAGTGTCAGATCGAGCGGCGGCGGGCCATACGGGATCTTGAGTTCCATGCCGTTGTAGACGGTCTCGGTATTGGGCAGATCATTGTAGGTCTGGATGGCCAGCATCGTCGTGTTCAAGGCCTTGGCGATGGTCGACATCGTGTCGCCGGGCTGGACCGTGTAGTAGTAGAAGCCGCTGCGAGGCGGGCCGATGGGCGTGAGCGGGCGTCCCGAAGCATCGCTGTCGGCTACGCTGGGAATGAGCAGCGGCTGGCCGGGAAATACGGCGTTGGGGTCAGCAATACGGTTGGCCTGGAGCAGCGCACCCAAAGAGACGCCATAGTTGGCCGCAATCTGGCTCAGAGTCTCCCCCGGCTCCACGCGATGCTCGCGAGCAAGCGTGCGCGGCCGAAGTTCGTCGCCGGTGGCGGGGAGCAGGAGCTGGCGGCCGGCACTGAGCGGTGCGTTGAGCGAGTCAAAGTTATTCAGGCGGCGTAGCGAATCGGCGTCGACACTGGTGCGCAGTGCAATCAAGCCCAGCGTGTCGCCGGGGCGAATCGTATAGGTGCGGTTGAGGCTGCCGAGCGGATTGCCGCTGCGCTCAATGGGCGCTTCGACGGCCGGCGCAGGTAGATCGGTCGCTTCGCCGCCCTCAGCGATGGGCGTTTCCACAGCGATTGGTGGTGATGTTTCCTCTGCCGGCGGGGTGGCGGTGGCGAGCCGCAGCGTCTGGCCCACCAGGATCGAGTCAGCGTCGCCAATACCGTTGATATCCCTGAACGTCGCCAGGTCCAGGTTGAAGCGTTTGGCAATCGCGCTCAACGTGTCGCCAGGCTGGACGGTATAGGTGGTGGGGACATCGGTTATATCAGGTGTGACGGCAGCTGGGGCCGCCATTTCCGTTGCGGTTGGGGCCGGGTCCGGTGTTGATGTGTCGGACGCCTCCGGCATAGCCTGTTCGGTCAGGATCAGCACCTGGCCAGAATAGATGCTGTCGGCGTCACCAATATTGTTTAGCGTTCGCAATGTCTCCGCGGCAAGGCCAAAGCGCCGCGCAATGGCGGTCAGCGTGTCGCCGTCGGCGACAGTGTAGGTGTCGGGCACCTCCTCGGGCGCGGCATCCTGGTCGCTTGCGGGTGAGCCACCCGCGCTGTCCAGCCCTGGAATGTCCAGCAACTGGCCGCTGTAGACGTTGTCCGGGTTGTCGATGCCGTTGGCTGCCATTAATGCATCAAGAGTGATGCCGTATTGCTTGGCGATTTCGCTGAGCGTTTCGCCCGGGGCAACGCTATGCTGGCCCGGCCCGGCGGTTGCCAGCGGCGCGAGCATCGGCACCAGCAGGCTCTGCCCGACGATAATCCGGTCAGGCTCGTCGATTGCGTTCAACTCCATGAGCGCGGCTTCCGTCGTGCCGTACTGCTCGGCGATAGTGCTGAGCGTTTCGCCCGGGGTGACGACGTGCGTTGTCGTCTGCGCGTACAGTTGGCCCGGCAACAGCAGAGCAGCCAGCAGGGCAGCCAGCAGAACTCCACTGAGCACGATAGCCGCGAGACGACTACTATCAGCGTGCCTGGAGAGGCGCGATCTGAGGAAGGTAGGATGGAAAGCAGGCACAGGATACCTCGTACGCAACAAGCGGGACGATACTGCAATAGATCTTGCGGAGAGGGTACTCAGGTTCTAAGGATGTGTCAAACTGGTGAGTTGGGGTGTTGAGGTGTTAGGGTAGTGAGGTGTTAGGGTTGGTGAATCGAGTGAGTGACGTGTAGTGTTGAGGTGTTGTGGTGTTATGAAAGAAAACAGAGCTTGTTGG
>WBZU01001351.1_pt1 | contig 18505 bp, 15 predicted proteins | sample 5204311 | NCBI WGS metagenome assembly WBZU01 (sample SAMN12344359, study PRJNA552823) | activated sludge metagenome | biome: Activated sludge suspended growth; feature: Nitrification reactor; material: Wastewater; isolation source: activated sludge from nitrification reactor of wastewater... | reverse complement strand
CATTGCACGCCTTGCTTGACCGATGACGAATCCTCCCTTCGCGCAGGATGCAGCGATCCAGCGCAGGCTAGTTACGGCCGGCGAATGTGATAGGCTGAGCAGTGCTCGGGCAAAAAAGTTGAAGTGCCTGGGTCGGGAAACGAACAGCAGAACTATCCGAGCATTTCGGGTAGGCGCAATGATGGGGGGATCAGTTCTACTGTTTCAGGTATGCAGATGCGTGCGTGCGTTCCTTGTGAAAATTGTAACATACTTTTGGCGTAGTCGATCCTGTCAATTTGGGGAGTTTGCTTACAATCTTCAGGATCGCCTTAGGACATTCCGCCCATGCGGCTGCATCTTCCCGGTTTGGGGAAGATCGCCATTGTGCGCTACGCTTACCCATGTCAACCCAACCGGCCATCTGCAACATCTGCAAGGATTCCAGCCTATGAAGTTTGGCGTATTTACCGTCATGCTGCCCGACCTCACGCCGGAGGAGGCTGTGGGCGAGCTGGCCGCGGCCGGCTATGCGGGCGTGGAGTGGCGCGTCACCACCGTGCCGGAGAGCGTACGCGGCGCGCCGCCCTCCTTCTGGGGCAACAACCTGTGTACGCTGGCCCCGGTCCCCGCCGAAGCCGAGCGCGGGCGATCCCTGGCCGCGCAGGCCGGGCTGGCGATCCCGAACCTGGGCACCTATATCGACGTGGGCTACCAGGCCGCGGTGGAGCAGGCGATGCGCTTTGCTGTAGTGGCCGGCGCGCCCTCGATCCGCGTCGGCGTGGCGCGCACCAACGCGCCCGGCAATTTCGCCGCGATCTTTGGCCAGACGGTCGACTTCCTGGCCGGCGTCGAGGAACTGGCACGTGCATCCGGCATCAAGGCGCTCATCGAGATGCACCACGGCACGATCGCCGCCAGCGCGTCGGCCGCCTATCGCCTGGTGGAACGCTGCGATCCGGCGCGCGTCGGCGTGATCCACGACTGCGGCAACATGGTCTACGAGGGGCATGAGGACTTCCGCCGCGGGCTGGAGACGCTCGGTCCCTACCTGGGCCACGTGCATGTCAAGAACGCGGCGTTCGACCGGCCGGCGGCGGGGGGCGTGTGGCGGCCGCGCTGGGCGCCGCTGCGCGATGGCGTCGTCGACTTTGCGGCGCTCTTCGCCGCGCTGCACGCTGTCGGCTATGACGGTTGGGTCGTGGTCGAGGATTTCAGCCAGGCCTATCCGTCGCGCGTGGCGCTGCGCGAGAACCTGGCGTTTCTGCGTCAGTTGGCGGAGGCGCACACCGGCTGACCGCACCGCCAGTGTCCAGGGCCTGCTCGTCGCGTCCGGCAGCTATCCCGCCCCCCGCCGTCATCCTGTCACCCAGCCGTCTTGTCATCTTGTCATCCTGTCACCATACTGAGACTCCCATGAACGACACCAATTCACCCGCTACCCGCCTGCGCACGGTCTTCATCGGCTGCGGCGCCAGCATCTATCCCCTACACGAAAAGGCCGCCGACCCGGCGCGCTTCGAGCTGGCCGGTATGGCCGACATCGACCCGGCCCGCGGCCAGGCACGCGCCGAGGCGCATGGCGTGCCCTTTTTCACCAGCTACCGCGACCTGCTCGCCGCGACGGAGCCCGACCTGGCCGTCATCATGACGCCGCACACGTCGCACCCGACTGCCGCCATCGCCGCGCTGGAGCATGGCGCGCACGTGCTCGTCGAAAAGCCCATGGCCATCGAGGTGAACGCCGCCGACCGCATGATCGAAGTGGCGGCGGCTGCCAACCGCCTGCTGGCGGTGAACTTCCAGCATCGCACGCGGCCCGAGGTACGCACGGCGATCGATCTCCTGCGCTGCGGCGCGGTGGGCGAAGTGCAGCACGTCAGCATGGTGGCCGTCTGGCCGCGCTCGCACAAGTATTTCCGCATGTCGCCCTGGCGCGGCACGTGGAACGGCGAGGGCGGCGGCGTGCTGCTCAACCAGTCGCCGCACAACCTCGACCTGCTCTGCCATTTTATGGGGCTGCCGGCGCGGCTGGTGGCGTGGGCGCGCACCACGCTGCATCCTATCGAGACCGAGGACACGGTGCAGGCGATGTTCGAGTGGCCCAACGGCGCGATCGGCTCGCTCCATGCCAGCACTGCCGAGTCGGGCCAGCCGGAGCGGCTAGAGATTCTCGGCACGCGCGGCCGGCTGGAGATTGCGCCGGGCACGCTGCGCTTCTACCGCTTCGACCAGGATCTGCCCACCTTCTTTGCCGAGACCGATGAGATCTACAGCGGCCCGGGCCAGCAGGCGGTTGACGTCGCCCTGCTCGATGGCACGGGCTCGCACGACGACATCTATACCAACCTCTACGCGGCGATCACGGCCGGCGAGCCGCTGGTGGCCGACGGCGCATCGGCGCGCATGTCGCTGGAGGTGGCCAACGCCATCACGCTGTCGAGCTGGCGCGGGCAGGCGGTCGATTTCCCGCTGGACCGTGTTGGCTATGCGCAACTCCTTGCCGAATTGCAGACCCACGGCCGGCCCGTGGCTGTCACTCTTTAACCCAGATCGGAGAGCATTTGTGAATCACGCTACTTTTTCCCTGAGCGCGTTTGGCGACGAAATCGCCGTCAATCTCTTTGACCAGCTCGCCGTGCTGAAGGAGCTGCAGATCGGGCAGCTCGAACTGCGCACGGCATGGGGCAAGAATGTGCTGGAACTGGACGACGATGAAGCGGGCAAGGTGGCCGCGCTGGCGGCCAAGCTGGGCGTGCGCGTCAGCGCCATCGGCAGCCCCATCGGCAAGTCGCCAATCGACGAGCCGATGGACGGCGAGTTGCGCAAGCTCGACCGCATCATGCGCACAGCAGCGACCGTCGGCACGCGGCGCATCCGCATCTTCTCCTACTACCCGCCGGACATCTCGACGAACGCGCACTACGACGAGTACGTAGCGCCGGCCATCGAGCGGCTGGCCGTGCTGGCCGACCATGCGGCGGCGGCAGGCTATGAGTTGCTGCTGGAGAACGAGAAGGAAATCGTCGGCGACACCATCGATCGCTGCGCACGGATTCTGGCTGCGCTCGAACGGCCGAACGTGCGCTTTGCGTGGGATCCGGCCAACTTCGTGCAGGTCGGCGAGGCCGAGGTCACCGCGCGCGGCTGGCCGCTGCTGAGCGACTTCATCGGCTACGTGCACATCAAGGATGCCTTCCTGCGCGACGGGACGGTCTGCGCGGCGGGTGAAGGCGACGGGCAGGTGGGCATGCTGCTGAGCAACCTGCGTGCGGCCGGCTACCAGGGCGTCCTGGCGCTGGAGCCGCATCTGGCCATCGCCGGGCACAGCAGCGGCTTTAGCGGGCCGGAGGGCATGGCCTATGCGGTGAAAGCCTTGCGCGCGCTCATGGATCAGGTCGGCTGCGACGAGGTGAGTGGGTAGCGGCGCAGCGCATCCAAAGAGAAAGGTGGAGGGGCAAAACCCTCCACCTTTCTCTTTGGATGCGTCTGTACTGGATTTCCGTTCTACCGGCCGCGGCGCCCACCCTGGCCGCCCATGCGCATCGCCCCATCGCTCACGCCGTCGCCATCGGCATCGACAAAGTTGTCGCAGATGCCATCAGCATTTGCGTCGGCGAAGTAGGGCTGGCTGGCTGCGCTCTGGCTCTGTACCTGGGCGCCACCCAGCGCCTGCCCGTTGGCCAACGCCTGGCGGTTTGCGCCACGCCGGCCGTACTGGCTGCCCGTGCCGTCCTGCGGCGCAATGTCGTTGATCCCGTCGCCGTCAGCGTCGACCCAGTTGTCACAGACGCCGTCGCCGTTGAGATCTTCACCGTTGAGACAGAGGCCGCTGCCGGGAACCCCGGTGCCCGTGCCTGGACCGTAGCCCTGCGCCAGTGCGGCACCGGCAATCACCAGAACCAGCATCATCGCCACCATCGTGGCCAGCATTCCCTTGCGAAACATATTGTGCTCCTTTCACTTGAGCCTATGACCGGTTGACCGGTCGTGTTGTTGTTGATGGCTCAAGGATAGGCGCAGGGTGTGAAGATGTTGTGAAGGCTGTGCCGGGAAATTGTGAAGATTTACTGGCGCAGGCTGCGCTGGCGGCCATAGACCGAGATGAGGATCAGGAGCGTGGTGCCGAGGACCATCTGGCGCACGGCCTCGGGCAGTTGCGACGCGGTGAGCAGGCTGGTGAGCAGCGTCAGCACGAGCGCCCCGGCCATGGTGCCCCAGTAGCTGCCCTTGCCGCCGGCCAGCACCGTCCCACCGACGACGACCGCCGCCACCGAGGGGAAGAGGTAGGGCGTGCCCAGGTTGAGAAAGACATTCTGCGTGAAGCCGAGCAGCATGAAGCCGCCCAGCGCCGAGAGCAGCCCTGACGCCGTGTAGGTGGCCACGACAGTGCGCGGCACGCGCACGCCGGAGAGCCGCGACGTCTCGCGGTTGACACCCACGCCAAAGAGATGCTTGCCATAGCTGGTGCGTTCGAGCAGCAGCCACATCGCGATGCCGACGAGCAGCCACAGAAAGATGATGCCGGGGAAGGGACCGATTAGCGGGCGCGAGATGAGCGTCGACATGGCGGGCGCGGCCTTGCCGATGAGCTGCCCTTGCGTGACGACGAGAATCAGCCCCTGCACGATGCCGGCCATGCCCAGCGTCATGACCAGCGGCGGAATGCCCAGCGCCGTGATGCCGATGCCGTTGGCAAAGCCGATGAGGGCGCCAGTGCCCAGCGCCAGCGCCAGTGCCGGAATGATCTGGGCGTCGCTGCCGTTGACATTGCGGAAGATCAGGATCGCGCTCAGCGTGACGATGGCGCCCACCGAGAGGTCGATGCCTTCGCCGCCGGAGATGATCACCAGCGTCTGCCCGGCGGCGATGATCCCGAGGAACGCAGCCAGGCGCACGATGTTGATGGCCTGGTCCAGGTTGACGAAGCCGGGCTGGATCAGGCCGCCCAGGAAAAAGAGCGCGATCGCCAGCAGCAGGGCAATCAGTGGTGGCGAGAGTTTGAGCCGGGTAGCCATGGTCTATCTCCGTTTCCTCAACAGCCGCACCACGCCCGGCGCGGCCAGCGCGCCGACGATGATCAACGCGTTGACCAGCGTCTGCCACCAGTTCGGGACGTTGGCAAACGAAATGATGTTGCGAATCAGCGTCAGCAGCATGACGCCGAGGATGGTGCCGGCTACGCCGCCCTGCCCGCCGCTGAGCCGCGTGCCGCCCAACACGACAGCCACGATGGAATCCAGCGTCATCGACTCGCCGATGCGCGGGTCGCCGGAACTGGTGCCCAGGGTCAGCGCCACCGCCGAGAGCGCAGCAAAGAGGCCGGAGAGCACATAGGTGCTGAAGCGCACCCAGTTGACTGGCACGCCCGTGGCATAGGCCGCTTCGGGCTGGCCGCCGACGGCAAAGAGATAGCGCCCGTAACGCATGGCCCGGATCAGCAGCCAGATGAGAATGAGCGCCACGGCCACGTAGACACCGATGGGCAGGCCGAGCGGCATCTCACGGCGGTAAAATTGCGCCAGTTCCTGCGGCATCGCGCCACCGGGCCGCGGTAGGATCCACAGCGCGATGCCGGAAAAGATGAAACTCGTGGCGTAGGTCGTCACAATGGGCTGGAGGCGCAGGATGGAGACGGCAAAGCCGTTGAGCGCGCCCGCGGCCATGCCGGCCAGGCAGCCAAGCCCCACCACCATGAGAAATGTTGCTGGCGTGGATTCGGGGAGCAGGCGCGTCACCAGCACGGCGGTGACCATGGAGACCATCGCTCCCACGGAGAGGTCGATGCCGCCGCCGATGACGACGATCGTCTGCCCCACGGCCAGGATCATGAGCGGCAGCAGCGTGCGAAAGTTGCCGTTGAGCACGCGCGGCTCGAAGAGATTGTCCTGTAGGAAGCGGTTGACGCCCAGCGCGATCAGGGTCAGCAGCAGCGTCAGCAGGTAGGGATGTTTGCGCAGGATGCGCTGAAGATGGCTGCCGCTCATGCTGATGCTCTGCTGCCCGCGGGCTGGCCGGTGAGTTCGGCGGAGCCGCCGACGCTGGCGGAAATCAGGTTGGTGCGGGTGAGCGTGCTGCCGGCAAGCTCGGCGCGCACCTGCCCGTCATGCAGCACCAGCACGCGATCGCACAGGCCGAGCAGTTCCTCGTCATCGCTGGAATAGAAAAGGATGGCGGTGCCCTGGGCGCGCAGCTCGGCCAGCAGCCTGTAGATCTCGGCCTTGGCGCCGACGTCCACGCCCTTCGTCGGGTCGTTGAGCAGGAGCAGCGTCGGCGTGCGCAGCAGCCACTTGCCCAGCACCACCTTCTGCGCGTTGCCGCCGCTCAGGCTGTTGACCGGCGCATCCAGCCCCGCCATGACGAGGCGCAGGTCGTCGGCCACGCGTTGGGCATCGCGGCGTGCGCCGGCCATGCGCAGCGGGAAGCCGTACTTCGCCCACGAGGGCAGTTGCAGATTCTCCACGATCGAGCGGATGGAGAGCAGACCCTGGGCGTTGCGCTCGCCGGGCACGTAGGCCACACCCTGGTGCATGGCATCGCGCGGGTGCTTGAAGTGGACGGGCTGCCCGCCAAGCGCGACGCTGCCATCAAAGTGCTGTGCGCCGAAGACGGCCAGCAGCACGTCCTCCTGCCCCTGCCCGCGCAGGCCGCCCAGTCCGAGCAACTCGCCGTCGTGCAACTCAAATGTGACGCCACGCACCGCGGCCGATCGCAGATCGTCCACGCGCAGGCGAACGTCGCCCGTCGCCCCGTCACCGCTGCGCTGCACGACATCCTGGATCGCGGTGGCGGAGTCGGCCACATCGGCGCCGGTCATGAGCGCCACCACGGCGCGCTCGCTGGCATCGGCCGCGGCCAGTTCGCCCACGGTCTGCCCGTTGCGCAGCACGACAATGCGGTCGGCGATGCGGAAGATTTCATCCATGCGATGCGAGACGAAGACGACCGCCCTGCCCTCCGCTTTCCACTGCCCTACCAGGTCAAAGAGGCGGCTGACCTGCTGGCTGTCCAGGCTGGCCGTCGCCTCGTCGAGGATGATCAGCCGCGGTTCCTGGCTCAGCGCCTTGAGGATCTCCACGATCTGCTTCTCGTCGGGCGGCAGGCTGGCGACCGGCGCGCCAGGGTCAACCGCGGCCGGGATCGCGCCGGCAAAGAGGTCGAGCAACTCCTGGGTCCGCGCCTTCACCGAGCTGCCGTTGACCAGCGTCCGCACGCGCAGCGGTTCATGCGCCAGCCAGATATTCTCGGCGATGGTCATGTCGGGGATGAGGCTCAATTCCTGGTAGACGGCGGTGATGCCGAGATCGCGGGCAGCGTGGGGCGTACGAAATGCGACGGGTTGCCCGTCGACGGTCAGGTCGCCACCGTCGGGCGCCACGACGCCGGTGATGATCTTGGAGAGCGTGCTCTTGCCGCTGCCATTGGCGCCGACCAGCGCGACGACCTCGCCGGCGCTGACGGTGAGCGTCCCGTCGGCCAGTGCGACAACGCCGCCGTAGCGCTTGGTAACCTGGGTGGCAGAGAGGGTGAAGGGCATAGGAGTGAAGAATGGACCGCGGATTCGACGGATTAGGCGGATTTTCACGGATCTAGGGATTCACCCTTTTTCCGTGTCGATCCGTCTAATCCGCCCCATCCGCGGTATAGCGTGTCTGCTTATTTGAAGAAGCCGTCCGCCTCTTCCTGGCTGATGATGCCGTCCAGCGTCCAGGACGCGGGCAGGTCCTTGACCGCTTCCCATTCGGCGGCGAAGTTCTCATTGGTCACGACGCCGGGAATCGGCACGTAGAGCGTGTTGCCGCACGGGCCGGCCAGCTTGCTCTCGTCCACTTCCTTGCCCTGCAGGATGTTGAGCACGACGCGCAGACCGCTGGCGCCGACACCCGGCGGGTTGTAGACGCCGATGGTCTGGAAGTCCGGGCGCTCGGCCAGGAGGTCGTTCCACATGGCGAGGTAGCTCTGCCGCGCCTCACCGCTGTTGATGGGCCACTTCTCCGGGTTGGCGGTCATAATCGCCTGGAGCACGCCGCTGGCCATGCCGTCCTGCGTCCACACGCCGTCGATATTGGGCAGCGAGGCCAGGAAGTTGCTCATGACCTGCTGGCCGGTGGCCTGGTCCCACATGCCGGTATCGCGACCGACGACCTTGATGTCCGGGTAGTCAGCCAGCACTTCTTCCACACCGGCCATGCGTGCCTCGTTGGCCGGGTGGCCGACAAAGCCTTCGATGAGGACGATGTCGCCCTTACCGCCGAGTTGCTCGGCCAACCACTTGGCGCTGATCTTGGCCCATTCCTTCTGGTCGATGACGACGTTGATCACGCCTTCCGCACAGATTTCCTGGTCGACGGCAATGACCGGGATGCCCTGGGCGGTTACATCTTCCAGCGTCGGGTTGAGCGCGTTCACATCGCCGGGGTTGATGATGATGGCATCCACGCCCTTGTTGACCAGGTTCTGGATCTGCTGGATCTGGCCCTGGGCGTCGGTGTCGGCGCTCTCGATGACGAGGTCGGCGGTCAGGCCAGCATCCATGTACGGCGCGTTGACATCCTGCATCTGCTGGATCATCTGCGTGCGCCATTCGCTGCCCACAAAGCTGTTGGACAGGCCAATGGTGAAGGGACCGGCGGCCGCCTCGCCGCCCTCGGCGGGCGCGGCTTCGGTGGCGGCAGCTTCACCGCCTTCGGCCGGTGCTGCCGGCGCGGCGACCGGCGCGGCACAGGCCGTAAAGACCAGCGCCAGCGTCAGCAGGACAGAAACAAAGAAGAACAATCTGCGATTCATATTTCCTCCGTTTGTTGAAAGTTGAATCTACCGGGGACACCACTCATTGTAGTCAGACAACAAGTGCTCCGTCAACCAAAATCCACACAACTGAAACAGCTACGAAACATCACAGGTCGATCGTCAGGAACTGGCGCAGGTAGGCCAGGCTCTGCACCAGCGATGCCTTGCGCAATTCCAGCGATCCCTCGTAGGCGCGATCCTCGACCTCGACGGCCACCGGGCCGTTGTAGCCGGTATCGGTCAGCGTGGAGAAGAACTTGCCCCAGTCCACGTCGCCCATGCCGGGCAGCTTGGGCGTGTGATACTCGTTGGGGAAGGCCAGCACACCAACCTGGTCGAGCTTGTGCGTGTCGATGCGCGCGTCCTTGGCATGGACGTGATGCAGGCGATCCTTGAACTCGCGCATGGGCGCCAGGTAATCCATGCGCTGCCAGATCAGGTGCGACGGGTCGTAGTTCAGCCCGAAGTTGGGGCTCGGGATATCCTCGAACATGCGCCGCCAGATTGCGGGCGAGCGGGCAAGATTCTTGCCGCCCGGCCATTCGTCACGCGTGAAGAGCATGGGGCAGTTCTCGATGCCGATCTTGATGCCATGATCCTCGGCGAAGGCGATGAGCGGCTTCCACGTGCTGAGGAAGCGCGGCCAATTCTCGTCGAGCGACTTGGTCCAGTCGCGGCCGATAAAGGTATTGACGACCGGCACGCCCAGCTTCTCCGCGGCCAGGATGACGGCCCTGATGTGCTCCACGTAGACCTGCGCCTCGGCCTCGTCCGGCGCCAGCGGATTGGGGTAGTAGCCCAGCCCGCTGATGGTCACGTCCAGTTGGTCGAACAGATCGTTCACCTGCTCGGCGTCGGCATCGGTGAAGCCGTTGACGTCGATGTGCGTGACGCCGGCATAGCGGCGCTCGGCCTTGCCCTTGGGCCAGCACATCACCTCGACACAGCCGTAGCCGATCTCGGCAGCAAACTCGACAACCTCTTCCAGCGACAGATCGGGCAGGATCGCGCTGACAAAACCTAATCGCATGGGTCTCCTCCCCTTTTACTCGGTCATCATGTCGAACGATGCATCGCCCACGGTGACCCAGCGCTTCTCATCGTGGCTGCGCAGGATCGCTTCGCACAGCAGGATTTCGTGGTGGCCCTCTTCAAAGGTGGGGAAGAAGGGCGTCGCGTCATAGTCGCCGGCGGCGATGTAGTCATAGAAGGAGCGGAAGCACATCTTGAAGGAATCGGGGTAGCCCTCGTTGTGGCCGCCCGGATAGTCGATGTAGCGCTTGACCATGGGGTCCATCAGGCCCGGATCTTTGAAGAGATGCTCGTTCGGCTTGTTGCGATGGCCGATCCACAACTCGTTGGGCCGCTCGCCGTCAAACCAGATGGAATCCTGCGTGCCGGCAATTTCGTAGCGCAGGTTGTTCTTGCGACCGGCGGTCAGTTGTGACACCCACAGCACGCCCTGCGCGCCGTTGGTGAAGCGGATGAGCACGGCACCCTGATCCTCCGTCTCGATATCGATGGCCTCGGTGTTGTCGTGCTGCACCGTCTTGGCGCTGAAGGTCTCCACCTCGCCTTTGGGCCGGTGGCGCACCGGGAATACCGTGCGCAGGTCGGCAAAGACCGACTCGATGCGCTGCCCGGTGATCGTCTGCACCAGGTCCATCCAGTGCGTACCGATGTCGGCCAGCGCGCGCAGGCGGCCACCCTCAGATGCAAGCACGCGCCAGTTATAGTCGGTGGGGTAGAGCAGCCAATCCTGCACGTAGTTGCCGAAGACCGAGACGACGTCGCCCACCTGGCCGGAGCGCACACGCGCCCGCGCCTCGATGCTCGTGGGGTAGAAGCGATAGTTGTAGTTGACGCCTGCCGCCAGCTTGACCGACTTCGCCAGTTCGACCAGCTCGGCCGACTCGCGCGAATCCATGGTCAGCGGCTTCTCGCACATGACATGCTTGCCGGCAAGCAGCGCCGCCTTGGTCGTGTCAAAGTGCCAGCGATTGGGCGTCGTGATGTGGACGGCGTCCACTTCGTCGTCGTTCAGGATGTCGTCAAAGCTGCTGTAAGCCTTGGGGATGCCGTGGGCTTCGGCAAAGCGCTTCGACTTGTCCGGCGACGAGCCGAGGATGCCGACGACGCGGATGCCGAGGCGGCGCAACGCCTCCGTGTGGGCCGGCCCCATAAAGCCGGTGCCGGTGATCGCTACACCAATGTCATACATTGCATACCTCCTGGAATTGATCGGTTTTGGAATTTTGCCTGGCTTGATGCCCGGTCGTTGCGTCTACCCGCGCCGAAGTTGCCACGACCGATCATGCCGGGCACTGTCACGTGGACTGCGCATGGAAAGGCGTGCAAATCGGCGCTCATTTCTTTGGGGAAGACGGCTTTTCGACCGCGACCATTGTTTGCTGGTGGCTGGGTTGCTATACCAAGCTAGTGTATACTGCCATGCGATTGTCTGTCAACCAATCCAAAATACTTTCGAAACGACTATGAACAACCCAGCCCAAGCCTATCTTGCCGCGGCTGCGGCGATCATCGACCGCATCCAGGCCACGCAACTCGATGCCCTGGCACGAGCCGCCGACATCTGCACGGACTCCATCGCCGGCGGCGGCCTCGTCCATCTCTTCGCCACCGGTCACTCGCGCATGTTTGTCGAAGAGATGTTCCCTCGCCACGGCAGTTTCCCCGGCTTTCATTCGATCGTGGAGCTGTCGCTGACCAATCACAACCAGGTCGTCGGCGCCAACGGGCAGCGCCAGGCCATGTTTCTGGAGCACGTCGAGGGGCTGGGCAAGGTCATCCTGCGCAACTTCGTCTTGCATCCGCCCGACTCCTTCCTCATCTTCTCCAACAGCGGCGTCAACGAGGTTGTCGTGGAGGTGGCGCTGGAGGTCAAGCGGCTGGGGCTGCCCGTGATCGCCGTCGTCTCGGTGGAGCACTGCGCGGCCAGCAAGCCCAAGCACTCGTCCGGCCAACGCCTGCTCGACATCGCCGACGTGGTGCTCGATAACTGCACGCCGGCGGGCGACGCCATGGTGCGCGTCGACGGCCTGGCCGACCCGGTTGGCCCCGGCTCGACCATTGGCGCGGCCGCGATCACCAACGCGCTCAAGTGCCTCATCGCCGAGAAACTGACGGCATTGGGCCAGCCGCCCATCGTGCTGACCAGCGCCTACTTCATCGGCAGCGAAGCCTCGCAAGCACAATTCGACGCCGCGTACGACGACTACCGGCGCCGCGTCAAGCGGGTCTACGGTTGATGCCGGCGCTGCCACCGCCTCAGCAACTGACCTTCTACTTCGTCGGCGTGAGCACCGGCCAGTCTTCTTCGCGCCGCGTTTTTCCGCGCTGGATGGCGGCACTGGGCCGGCCGGAGGTCGTCCTTCACGGCGTGGACTTCCCGCTGCACGACGAACCGGCCAACTATCGCGCCTTCGTCGAGTTTGTGCGCCGCGAGCCGCTGGCTTTGGGCGGCCTCGTCACGACGCACAAGGTCGACCTGCTCCATGCCGCCGCCGATCTCTTTGACGAGCTGAGCCCGGCGGCGGCCGCGCTGCAAGAGGTGTCGAGCATCGCCAGGCGCGGCGACCGCCTGCTCGGCCATGCCACCGACCCCAGCGCGGGCGGCATCAGCCTGGACGCCATCACCGGGCCGGGCTACTTTGGCGCAACCGGCGCGCACGTGCTCTGCCTGGGCGCGGGCGGTGCGGCCGCGGCCATCGCCCTGCACCTGCTGAGCAAGCAAGACGCTGCCGACCGGCCGGCGCGCTTTGTCGTCGTCAACCGCTCGCCTGGGCGCCTGGAGAGTCTGCGCGCCATCGTCGCTCCCTTTGGCGATGCCATCGCGTTCGACTATGTCTTGAACGAAAATCCGCGCCGCAACGACGCACTGATGGCAGCATTGCCCGACCACAGCATCGTAATCAACGCCACGGGCATGGGCAAGGATCGGCCCGGTTCGCCCGTGACGGACGCCGGCCTCTTCCCGCAACGCGGCATCGCGTGGGAGCTGAACTACCGCGGCGATCTGGACTTTCTGCACCAGGCGCGGCGCCAGCGGGCTGCGCGGCAGCTTCGCGTCGAGGATGGCTGGCTCTATTTCCTGCACGGCTGGACGCAGGTCATCAGCCACGTGCTCGACCTGCCCATCGATGCCGCCACGTTTGACCGGCTGGCCGCCGAGGCCGCGAGCCTGCGTTAACCCAACAAACTTTTCGTTCCCAAGGAGAGCTTATGCAGCCCAGACCTTTGCGCACGACCGTCATCGGCAGCTATCCCTTTCCAAGCTGGCTGGAGTTTGCCAGCACGCACCTGGAGCAGTTCGGCGCCGACGACGTGGCGGAACTCATCGATGATGCGGTCGTCTGCGCTATCCACGACCAGGTCGCGGCCGGACTCGACGTCATCACCGACGGCGAGCAGACGCGCCTCGACTTCAACCTCTCCTTTTACGGCTACCTGCGCGGCATCACCCACGAGGGGCAGTCGCCGCGGCGCTGGGGGCCGCCGGCGCACGACCAGCGCGGCAAGCACGCCATCGTCGCTTCTCTCGACGCGCCCGATGGCTTTGGCGTAGTCGATGAGTTTGCACGCCTGCGCCGCCTGGCGCCGCCCGGCCCGACGCTCAAGGCGAGCATCCCCGGCCCCTACACGCTCAGCGGCCGGCTCATGCCCAACGACGCCTACGCCGACCGCTACGCCGTGACCGAGGCACTGCTGCCGCTGGTGCAGCGTGAGTTAATCGCCCTGGTGGAGGCCGGCTGCCAGGAGATCACGGTGGACGAGCCCTCCATGTCGTGCTATGCGTACAAGGAGGACCCGGAGCGCTTTGTCGACATCTTCAACCGCACAGTGGCGCCCATCGTGGGCAAATGCCGGCTCTCGACGCACCTCTGTTTCGGCAACTTCAAGGCGCGCGCCGTCGGCCCGCGCCGCTATGCGCCCATGTTCCCGGCCTTCCTCGCCATGAACGTGGACGAAATCCACGTGGAGATGGCCAGCCGCGAGTTTGCCGAGATCGAAGTCATCGGCGCGATTGCCGAGCGGCGCGACGTGGCCGTGGGCATCGTCGACGTCAAGAGTTACTACATCGAGACGCCGGCGGATGTGGCCGAGCGCGTGCGCCGCTGCCTGCGCCATGCCCCGGCGGAGCGGCTGGCCTTTGCACCCGACTGCGGTCTGAGCCAGACGGCACGCTGGGCAGCGCGCAAGAAGTTGCAAAACATGGTGGCGGGCGTCCAGCGCGTGCGAACGGAGCTTGGGCTGGCATGAACGCAGCGCAACGCGCCATCGTCGTCGCCGGCAGCACGACGGTCGACCTGCTCGTCGGCGGCGCGGATCATTTGCCGACGCTGGCCAATGACGGCTTTCGCGCCGACAACCTCGCCTGGTGCAGCGAGCCGCTGCGCATGGTCGTCGGCGGCAACGGCGCCAATGCCGCGTATGCGTTGGGGCGGCTGGGCGCGCCGGTACGCCTCTTCAGCGCGATCGGCAGCGACCCACTGGGCGAGCTGATGGCCGGCTGGCTGGCCGGTGCCGGTGTCGATCTCAGCCTGCTCTGCCGGCGCGTCGACGCCGCGACCTCCACGAGCACCGTGATCACTGACGCGGCCCGCCACCAGATCGCCTTTCACCATGCCGGCGCCTACGCCACGGTAACGACGGCCGACCTGCCCGCGGGTTGGGACGATGAGCTGGGCGCCCTGCTGATCACGAGCGTGCCACTGCTCAGCGGCCTGCGCGGCGATGGCTATGCCATGCTGTTGCGCGCCGCCCGCGCACAGGGCGCGCTCACCGCCATGGATATTGGCCCCGCCATCGGCCGGGTTGCCACGCTGGCGGAGTTGCAGCCGCTGCTGCCGATGATCGACTACCTGATCGGCAACGAGCACGAGTTCTCCATGCTGGGTGTGGGCGCGCTCAATGAGGCGGTGACAGCGGCGCTGGTCGGCGGCGCGCAACACGTCATCATCAAACGCGGGGCGGCAGGCGCACGCGTGCACACGACGGACGGCGCCCAAGAAGTGCCCGCTTTGCGTGTGCCCGTGCGCCAGACGGTGGGCGCCGGTTACACCTTTGATGCCGGGCTGTTTTGGGCGCTCTGTAGCGGACAAGCCGTCGGCGATGCCGTGCGCTGGGGTCATGCCGCGGCGGCATGCGTGGTCATGGCGGACGAGGGCGTGCTTGCCGCGCCCGATGTCGCACGCGTGGAGGCGCTCCTGGCGAGCGCTCCCGGATGAGTCTCCTCAATTTGCAGGGAAGCGCTACTTCTCCAGGTGCGGCATGAAGGAGCGGTAGCCTAGCTGGCCGATGTCAGCCAGGTATTGCGCTCGTGCTGCGTTCTGGGTCTCTACCAGCGAGGCCGGCAGTGGCGCGCGAAGTTCGGCGGCATAGGCGTCGTCCCTCAGCACAGCGTAGAGTTGCGCGTAGAGCGGATTGGCGCTGTCGGTGATGTTATCGAGTTCCAGCCGCCCATCGGCCGTGGCATAGTCGTAACACTCGACCTCTTCGCCTTCCGCGGCAATTTCCACCGTGTTTTCCGTCCAGAAGTTGTAGGTTGCCAGCTTGGCCGCTGCCGTACGGTAACAGGCCACATGATTGGCCACCGCCGCGTTGAAGGGCTGGTAATCGACATCAACCTTTTCCTCAGTGCCCGGTTCGTCGGTGGTGTGCAGGACGAAGTCGCGGCCCGCGGCCGATGCATTGCGGACGACGTCAAGCATGTCATAGCGCTGTGCCAGGTGGCTGCACTCAGGCAGCGCGCGCCAGCCCGTCCCGCCATAGCCGATGGTCATGAGCAGTGCCGCCAGGTCGATGTGCGAGGTGAGCTGCGTGCGCTCGCCGGCTTGCGCGCCCAGCGTCCCCGAAAAGTCGCGCACGTAGAAGGGCACGCGGATCGACTCGTCGTAGACGGCGCCGCCCTTGCCGCGCAGGCCGTGCGATCCGCAGAAGTCGCCGTGGTCGCAGGTGAAGATCACGACGGTGTTGTCGCGGATCGCCGGGTTGGCGTCGAGTGCGTCGAGCACGACGCCAAGCTGAGTGTCGACATACTGGTGCAGTTGCAGATAGGTGTCCAGCATTTTGAGCCATTCGTTGGCGTAGCCGGGACCGGCGTGGCGCACCAGGCCGAACTGCCGGTTGGCGGCTTCGATCAGCTCGCGCTGAAGGGCCGGCTTGTTACGGGACGCCAGTTGCGTTGGGGTCTCAAAGTTGGGCGGCAACTCGGTGAAGACGGATGGCGAGTTATCTTCACCGTTGATGTGATCGGTGAAGCGCGGGTAGAACATGATGTCATGCGGATTGACAAAGCTGACCGTGGCGCACCAGGGCTGGGTGGGAATCGTCGAGTTGCCAAGCCAGCCGGCAAACTGGGCGGCAATGTCGTCGTCGGTGCCGAGGCCCTGGCCGGGCGCACCGTGCGGATCGGGGCACGTGTAGGTGTTGAAGCCGTACGGCTCCAGGTACGTATAGGGGGGTGCGCCGCCGTCGCAGTCCTCGGACAGGTGCCACTTGCCGAACCAATGCGTGGCATAACCGAACTGGCGCAGATAGTCGCCCCATGTCGGGAAGTCAGGGTTCAGGTGGCTGGTCTGGGTGATGATGCAGAAATGTTGATGCGTGTAAAGACCGGTGAGCATACACGCGCGCGACGGCGTGCAGGCAGTCGCGGCCGCAAAGTGATTGGTGAAGTTGACGGCGCCGGTGCGCAGGCGAGCCATATTGGGCAGCAACGCGTCCAACTGGCCCTGGTCCGGAAACCACTGTGGATAGCGCATCTGGTCGACCATGATTACCAAGATGTTGGGCCGAGGGCTGGCCGATGCTGTGTGTGCCTGCCCCGAAATACGCCAGCGCAGTGCCGGCCAAAGCGCTGCGACACTCGCCATGCAGCCAGCCGCACGGCGCAGAAATGTGCGTCGGTCGATGAACATTGCGCTTCCTCCTATTGGTTATCTACCGCACTACTCGCCCTTCATGGCGGCGCCGAGACCAGAGACGGGGCCGCCGCCACAATGGCTGCCAGTAAGTTATCGATCTGGATTGGCTTGGTCACATACCCATCCATGCCGGCCTCCAGGCAGCGTTCGCGGTCGCCCTTCATGGCATGTGCCGTCATGGCGATCACCGGTGTATGCGTCCCGGTGTCGCGCTCGCGCTGCCGCAGACGGCGGGTCGCCTCCAGCCCGTCGAGTTCGGGCATCTGGACATCCATCAGCACGAGGTCGTAGCTTTCTCGTTCAAGCGCATCGAGTGCCTGTTGGCCGGTGGCAACCACGGCTACAGCATGACCGTGCTTGCCCAGCAGGCGCACGGCCAATTTCTGGTTGACGGCATTGTCCTCTGCAAGCAAGATGCGTAGATTACCGGTGCTAGCAGGCGGCGTGGTGGCGTTCGGATTGGATTCTGCAGGTGTCATCTTGACTGTCTCCGTCGATTCCAGCGGCGGGCGCTCCTGTGCGACTCCCAAGAGCAGAGAAAAATGAAAGGTGCTGCCCCGGTCGACCTCGCTCTCGGCCGAAATCTCGCCGCCCATCAATTGGACGAGGCGTGCTGAGATGGACAGGCCAAGGCCCGTGCCGCCAAATTGCCGCGTCGTCGAGTTATCGGCCTGCACGAATGCGTCAAAGATGGAGGTCAGCTTGGTCGGGTCGATACCGATGCCGGTATCGCTGACGGTGGCGTGCAGCACGATCGCATCGGCCATGTGCTCACCGGCCGCAAGCGAGACAATCACCGTCCCGCGCTTGGTGAACTTGATCGCATTGCCGACCAGATTGGTAAAGACCTGGCGAATTCGCAGCGGGTCACCCACCAGGTAGGCGGGGACGTCGGCAGCCACCTGGACCGACAGATCGATCCCCTTGTTGGCCGCCGGAATTCCCATCACCTTGACGAGTTGGTCGAGGAGCGCACGAATATCAAAGGGGGTGCGGGTGAGCTCCAGCTTGCCGGCCTCGATTTTCGAGAAGTCGAGAATGTCGTTCAGCAGATGCAGCAGATCGTCCGCAGAGCTCCTTGCCGTCACGACGAGATCGCGCTGCTCGTCGCTGAGATCGGTATCCAGGGCCAGTTGAAGCATACCGAGCACACCATTCATGGGCGTGCGGATCTCATGGCTCATGTTGGCAAGAAACTCACCTTTGGCATAGTTGGCCGCCTCGGCCGCGTCTTTGGCCTTGACGAGTTCCGCTTCGGCCTGCTGCTTTTCCGCCAGCGACACCAGGAAGGCATTGAACCAGCGGGTCAGATCGCCGATTTCGTCATTTGAGCGCAGGGGCAGCGGTTTGATCTGCCGGCCAAAGCCATCCTGGCTCAGCTTGAAGCGCTCGGTAATCTGATTGATGGGCAGGACAATGGCGCGTGACACGAACAACGTTGCCACAGCAACGACCAGCAGGCTCACGGAAAGCAGGAAGAGTGTTCCGTAGGCAATCTGCGACGTTGGCGCCGTCAACGTGCGCACCGGCGTGAGGTTCACCACGATCCAGCCGCTCAATGGGGAGCGATTGTAAGAGAGAAAGATCGGCACGCCGGCAATCGTCTGCACGAAGGCGTCGGCCGGCTGGTCGAGACGCGCATAGAAAGCGGGGTCCACCGATGTCCCGATCTGTTCAGGGCTGCTGGAGTAAACGACGCGCCGGCTGCGGTCAACGATCATCATCGCACCGCCTTCGCCAAAATCAATGGGGTCGAAGTGCCCGCGCAGATCATGCAGGCTATAGTTCAC
>WBZU01001350.1_pt1 | contig 18506 bp, 11 predicted proteins | sample 5204311 | NCBI WGS metagenome assembly WBZU01 (sample SAMN12344359, study PRJNA552823) | activated sludge metagenome | biome: Activated sludge suspended growth; feature: Nitrification reactor; material: Wastewater; isolation source: activated sludge from nitrification reactor of wastewater... | reverse complement strand
GTTTCGCATCGCTTGAATTTGCCGGGCAAACTGGCGGATTGCGGCTCGACGGATCCCAACGAAAGCGAGCTGTTCATCGTCGAAGGCGACAGCGCCGGTGGCTCGGCCAAACAGGGTCGAGATCGACGAACGCAGGCGATTTTGCCGCTCCGAGGCAAGGTTTTGAATGCCGAACAGGCCTCGACATCCAAGGTTTTGTCGAACAAGGAGCTTCAAGACATCGTCAGCGCGCTGGGATGTGGGTTTGGCAAAGACTTCGACGAATCGAAACTCCGCTACGGTCGAATCTTCTTGCTCATGGACGCCGATAGTGACGGGCAGCACATTGCGACATTACTGCTCACGTTCTTTTATCGGCACCTGCCGGGGTTGATTCGAGGTGGGCACGTTTATCTTGCGCAACCGCCGCTCTATCGCATCGATGCGGGTAAGGAAACGTACTGGGCGCTCGATGAGAAGGAGCGGGACCGAGTGTTGGCCAAGCTACCTAAGAACGTGAAAGCCGAGGTTTCGCGGTTCAAGGGGTTGGGCGAGATGCCCGCGGAGGATTTGCGGTCAACGACGTTGGAGAAGCGGCGTCGGCGGGCATTGCGCGTGGTGATTGACGGCGAGATTGAGACGGACCGCATTTTGAACGAGTTGATGGGCAAAGATGCTCAGGCTCGTTTTCGGTTCATCATGGATCGAGCGCAATCGGCGGAGCTCGATATTTAGCTCACCTCAGGATTTCGACGCCGGCGACGTGAACGTTCGACCCGGTCATTTATTCACCTCCAACGACCATTTTGGCGAACGAAATTCGCCTTGGATCTCGCGCCAAATCCTGCGCGACAGGATCTTTTTTGCGCGCTCTCGGAATGCGTCCATGCCCGCTCACCCGGCGCGAGTCCTGCCCTAGTTGAGCAGAACTGGCACAAGACCGAGTGTCGACTGCTCAACTTTTTGGCTCAATGGAATGAAACTTCGCCAACATTGCGATTTGGATTACCATTTATTGCCGATGGGGCCGTGTCGAGCGAGTGTACGGCCTGGAATTGCAGCTGATTTCGATATTTGATGCAGTGCAGTGGCTGAAATCTCGCGAGCAATTTCGTGCGAGTTCTGAAGCGTCAGTATTTCGACGCACACGAGATCCGGAGCCGGATCGGGTTGGCCCGATGGTTGCAATTAGGTCTCTGCGTCGTCACGGACCCGCGCAGCAAGGCGGTTCAACCCCGTGACCACCGAGAGGTTCCTGTGAGTGAAGCACTTTCTTTGGCGATGGCCGCGACTCCTTCCGTTTCTCATCACGTCTCGTCATCGGCCTTGCGAATGCCGGCGTTTGCCCCCCGCAACGACGCGCCCATTACGCAGACGTTGCCGAAGATTCCGGTGCGCGTGCCCGTAGCGAACAACATTCCGCGCACGACGCCGGAACGCATGGTGGTCGCTCGTGATCGCATTCGCGCGGCGGCGGAGAACGGACAACGAGTTCGTTCGTATGAAGTGGCGCTCGACTTGGACCTCTCGGAGTTCCACTTCGCGCGTCAGTTTCGCGCGGCTTTCGGCCGGTCACCGCACGTGTTTTACGACGAGGTTCGGGCTCAAAAAGCCCGCGAGCTTTTGAACGAAGGAATGAATGAAGGCGATGTGGCACGTCGCATTGGTTTCCGCCGACCCGCTGAACTTCGAGCCCTTCTTGCGAAACGTTGAGCTCAAACGAATTTGCGGCGCGCACAGGCGCAACCAACGACCTAAGAAACATACGGATCTTTGAAGATCCCCCATAGATGAAGCCCGGGTTTGTCGAATCAAGACAAGCGCGGGTTTCGTCATTTTGTACTCCAACGATTTCAACCATCCTCGCGGGCATCTCGAGCGTCGGAAAAATGTGGAAAATAAGCCATGACATCATCGGCAGAGGTGCGGCGGCGATTCCGCACATGCGACTCCGCACGCTCCCCAGGTTGAGCAGGACAGACCCTGTGTCAGGATTTTTTCGACGGCGTGGTTATGCCAAGTCGGCGGTGTTCGAGTGAAGGAAGGCTCGCGCGCACGTGCTTCAAGTACGCCGGATCGAGCGTGGCGAGGGCGATGCCTTCTCCTTCCGAGGCTTGGGCGATCACTTCGCCCCACGGATCGATGATGCACGACTTGCCGAAGGTGCGACGGCCCTTCGGATGCGCTCCCCATTGCGCCGCGGCGATGACGTAACACTGCGCTTCGATCGCTCGCGCGCGAAGGAGCACGTGCCAGTGATCCTTGCCCGTAGCGAGCGTGAACGCGGCCGGCACGACGAGCACTTCGGCGCCTTGATCCACGAGCGCTCGGTACAGTTCGGGGAAGCGCAGGTCGTAGCAGATAGACAAACCAACGTTCACGCCGGCGACCATCGTGGCCACGGGTTTGTCCCCGGGCGCGCATGAAGCCGACTCGCGATAACGCTGCCCATCGCCCACTTCGACGTCGAACATGTGAATCTTGCGATAACGCGCCGTCAACGAGCCATCCGGCGCCACGACCGCGCACGTGTTGTGCACGCGCACCGCATCACCGGAAGCTTCGGGCAAACCTCCCGCGATGATCCACACGCCGAACTTTCGAGAGTTTGTCTCTAGAAACTGACGAATCAACCCCGGGTTTGTCCCGTCGAGGTCCTCGGCGACGCGTAGTCGTTCGTCGTCTTCGCCGCCCATGAACGCGAAGTTTTCCGGGAAAACAATGATTCGCGCGCCTCGTTGCGCAGCCTCCGCGACGAGCGCATCCGCACGCGCGAGGTTTTGGGCGACATCGGCGTGGCTGTTCATCTGCACTGCGGCGGCGACGACACGTTCCTGCATGGCCCTACCCTACCCTCGGAACGCGCCGCCATGCAGCAGGCACGACGACGACGCCAAATCTGCAACGTTCCCCTTCCCCGCGTGCCGAACGTCAGTATCCTCCGCGTCCGATGGGGCCCCTTTCTTTGCTGCCTGCGAGCGTCCTCGGACTGGCTCGTGAAGTAGGCAGACATCTTCTGCGCCGACCTGTCGTCGGAATCGCCGTGGCTGCTCGCGTGGCCGATGGTCGATGGCTGTTGATTCGTCGTGGAGACACGGGAACGTGGGCCTTGCCCGGAGGTACGCTCGAGTGGGGTGAAACGCTTCGTGATTCCGCGCTTCGTGAGCTTCGCGAAGAAGCCGGGGTTTTCGAAGCCGAACTCGGTCCGGTCGTCGGCGTGTTTTCCCGTCCCGACCGAGATATCCGATTTCACGCAGTCACCGTGGTGATCACGGCGCGCGTTGCCGCACCGACACGACCTCCGACAAACCATCTCGAAATTCGTGACGTGCGGCTGTTCCAGAATGACGAACTGCCGCGACCACTCGCGATGGGCATGGACGACATGCTGGATGCGGCGCGACGTGGCGGAGAAGTGGTGTTCGAGTAGTCAGCGACGGCGATTGAGGAAACGACGATGAGCAAGCAGAAGAAAGCAGCCGCTTCGGGTGGCCAGATCGACTTCGACACACGCGCGAGGATCGACGAACTCGCGAAGCGAATCGAGCGTTACAAGGCGAGTTATTACGCAGGAACGCCGGAGATTTCAGACGCAGCCTACGACGCACTCGAAGACGAATTGCGCGACATCGATCCGACTCATCCGGTGCTCGCGCATGTCGGAACGCCCGTTGCCGTGACCGAGTGGGAGAAGGCGCGGCACGAGATTCCGATGGGATCGCTGAACAAGGTGGTCAACGAAGCGGAGCTCGAAGGCTGGGCGACGCGTTGCGACGACCTCATCGTGAAAGACGGCGGAACGGCGATCAGCGGTGACTTGTCGGTCGCGGAAAAACTCGACGGCATCTCCATCGAAGTCATCTACCGCGATGGCAAGTACGCCGATGCGATCACGCGCGGCGATGGTGTGATTGGTGAGCGCATCAGTCCGAACGTCGCGCGCATGCGGGGCATTCCGCAGAAGCTCAAAGACAAACACACGCTGAGTGTGCGCGGTGAAATCATCCTGAAAAACTCGGACATGAAGAAGTACTTCCCGGGTGTCGCAAACCCTCGAAACGCCGCGGCGGGAACGTCGAAACGTTTTGACGGCCAAGGATGTGAACACCTCACGGTGCTCTTCTACGACCTCGCGGATCACCTCGGCATCAAGACGGAAGAAGAGAAGTTCACCTATCTGCGGAAGCTCGGTTTCGCGACGCCGTGGAACGCGCACGGCACATTGAAAGAGATCATCGAGCACTACCGACGTTATTCGTCCGAGACACGCGCGACGCTCGACTACGAGATCGACGGGCTCGTCGTGAGTGCCAATTCGATTGCAGCTCAAACATTACTCGGCGAAGTGAACCGTCGTCCGCGTGGCGCGATCGCGTTCAAGTTCGCGTCGCAAGCGAAGGTCAGCAAAGTGGTCGACATCCTTTGGGACACAGGGCCGAGCGGTCGCGTGACGCCGGTGGCGATCGTCGAGCCGGTGGAGCTTGCGGGCGCGACGGTGCAACGCGCGAGCTTGCACAACGTGGGCAACGTGCGAGCGCTCGGGATCGGCATCGGTGACGAGGTGCTGGTTTCACGCCGCAACGACGTCATTCCGTACGTCGAAGAGGTCGTGGAAAAACGCGGCAAGAACGCCGAACCGCCCTCGAAGTGCAAGACGTGCGGATCGGGTTTGTTCACGAGCGGCGAATATCTTTTGTGTCGCAACCAAGAATGCCCCGCCCTCGTGGAAGGGCGCATCTTGAATTGGATCGAAGCGATCGGCGCGCTCGAATGGGGCGACAAACTCATCGAGCAGTTGGTCCAGGCGAAACTCGTCAAGGAGCCGGGTGACCTGTACAAACTCACGTGGCAGCAGATCGCCGACCTCGAACGACGCGGTGAAAAGATCGCCAAGAAGGTCTTGGAAGAACTGAAGTCGCGGTTGCCTTTGACGCTGCCGGTGTTCCTCGCGGCGCTGGGCATCGAAGGTTTCGCTCTCCAAACGGCCCGTTTGCTCGTGAGCGCGGGGTACAACACGATGGAGAAGCTCTTGGCGGCGAAAGAGTCGGACTTGGCGTCGATTTCGGGTCTCGGTGCGATCAAAGCGGCGAACATCGTGAAGGGTCTCGCGATGCGCAAAGACGAGATCCATCGGCTCGTGGCGCAAGGGATTGTCCCGGTCACCCAGGATCAAGAAGGACCGCTCGCGGGCATGTCGTTCTGCTTCACGGGAGCGCTCAGCAAACCCCGCCCGGAGATGACGGCGTTTGTCGAGAAGCACGGCGGACGCGTGTTGTCGGGCGTCACCAAGGAACTTCAGTACCTCGTCAGCGGCGACAACGATCCCACGTCGAGCAAGGCGCAGAAGGCGAAGAAGTACGGCACGCAGTTGCTCGATGAAGCGGCCTTCGTGAAGCTGATGGCCGACAAAGGCGTGACGCTCAGCTGAGGCGATTACCAGAGCGTGTCTTGATCCTCGGTCACGCCGGGGAGTTTTTCGAACGAAACCATTTCGTTTGGAAGAACCAGCTTTCCGCGAAAAGCGCCGCCGACTTGCTGAAAACGTGAACGAATCACCAGCATGTTGTGGCGCTCTTCGTGCAGTGAGGCGGGATCGAAATCCACATCGAGTTTGTCGGTCTTGATCTGCCAAGGATCGAGCAAACGTTCGCGGTCGAAGTGAAACCGAGCAGCTCCGACGGGAACGATGGCTCCGTCCCGCCAAACGACACACTCGCGAGCTCCAACGAAACCTTCCGTGAGATTGTAGGCGATGGGTTTGCCGTCGGAAGATCGGCCCATGCCGAACGCCCATTTCCAAGCTGTGTGGCGTTCGAGGAGCCCGGCGGTGTAGTCGTAGCCGCCCCAAGCTCCTTTGAGGTCAAACTTTCTCCCGCCCGCCACGACGTGTCCGTCGACTTCGAGCAGCGCGCCCTTTTCGGTGGTTGAAAAACGACCGGCGGAGAGTTCACTGACGACAGCGAGTGGAGGCGGAGCGTTTGTCGTGGAGAGACGCGCCTCGATTTTCAGCTTCGGCGTGCGGACATTGACGAAGTAGTTCTTGCTCCCGATGGGTCTGTCGATCTGAAACTGCTTTGGGCCCAAACCGAATTTGGCTTCGGCACCTTCGCTCCCGACGCGACTGACGTTGGCCAAGAGCGTGGGGCCGAGCGCGGTCGCGTCGGCGAGGGTCTTGTGTTGGTGTCGGTCGATGACGAACGCGAAGGCGTTTGCCGCGTAGCCCATACGCACGACGGCGGTGCAGCAGATGAGTTCATCGGAGACGATGATGGCGAACAGCCACCGTTTGCCGCGGGTCAACACGGCAGTGGAGGAAGCGCCCGCCGCATCGAAATCGACGGCCGGCAAACTTCCGATGTATGAGCCGAACCGCGGTTTTTGCGTGGTTGAATCGAAGAGTTCGGCCGGTGCGGCCGGAAGCGTCGGCGTCATCGTCATCCGGCGAGGATAGCGAAGACATTGGTGGTAGACTCGGGCGCCATGCAGGCCGCCATTGTGAAAACGCCAGTTGCAGTCAACGAGCCCGTACGTTCGTACGCTCCGGGAACTCCCGAACGCGCGGAACTCAAGGCCGCACTCGCGCGCATGTCAGGTCAAACCATCGACATTCCGATGGTGATCGATGGGCGTGATGTAAGAACGACAAAAGTTCTCGATGTTCGTTCGCCGCATCGACACAACATGCTCCTTGGGCAAGCGCACCTCGGCGGTGCCGAGCACACGACGCACGCCATCGAATCTGCGCGTCGAGCTGCGCCGGCTTGGGCTGAACTGCCCTGGTCAGCTCGAGCTGCCGTCTTCCTGCGAGCTGCCGAACTTTTGTCACGAAGGTATCGACCCATCGTAAATGCAGCTACAATGCTTGGCCAAAGCAAAACAGCTTACCAAGCAGAAATCGACGCGGCGTGTGAGTTGATCGACTTTTTGCGGTTCAACGTTCAGTATGCTCAGCAACTGATTTCGGGGCAGCCGGAGAGCAGTGCTGGGATGTGGAACACGATGGAGTATCGGCCGCTCGAGGGGTTCGTGTATGCGATCACTCCATTTAACTTTACGGCGATTGCGGGGAATTTGCCTGCGGCGCCGGCGTTGATGGGCAATACGGTGGTTTGGAAGCCGGCGAATACGGCGATGCTTTCGGCGCATTACGTGATGGAATTGTTCCGCGAGTCGGGATTGCCGGATGGCGTCATTAATATGGTGACGGGCGATCCGATCGAGATTTCCAATGTTTGTTTGGAACATCCGGACTTGGCGGGCGTGCATTTCACGGGATCGACGCCGGTGTTTCAGAGCATTTGGCGCAAAGTCGGCGACAACATCGGTCGATATCGGAATTATCCGCGGCTCGTAGGAGAAACCGGCGGAAAGGATTTCGTTTTTGCTCACGCGAGTGCCGATGAAACGGCATTGGCCGTGGCGCTCGTGCGGGGAGCATTCGAATATCAAGGCCAGAAGTGTTCGGCAGCGTCACGCGCATACATTCCGAAATCGATGTGGCCGTCGCTCAAGGAGCGCATTGTCGAATTGACGCGCATGATCAAAATCGGCGATGTCTCCGATTTCCGCAATTTCATGAGCGCGGTCATCGACGCCAAAGCTTATGCGCGCATCACGAATGCAGTGCTCGCCGCGAAAGCGAGCGGGAAAGCCCGGGTGATTTGCGGCGCGGAATGGTCGGACGCCGAGGGGTATTTCATTGAACCCACGGTCATGGAAGCCGATGATCCGAAGCACGCTTTGATGGAGACGGAGCTCTTCGGACCGGTATTGACGGTGTGGGTTTACGACGATGGCGAGGAAGATCAGGCGCTCGAATTGTGTGATCAAACGAGTCCGTACGCGCTCACCGGAGCCGTATTTGCGCGCGATCGCCTATTCATTGAAAAAGCGCAAAAGGCCTTGCGACGTTCGGCCGGCAATTTCTACATCAATGACAAGCCGACGGGAGCCGTCGTCGGGCAGCAGCCGTTTGGCGGGGCGCGACAATCCGGGACAAACGATAAAGCGGGCAGCCCATTGAATCTGTTGCGCTGGGTATCGCCACGCGTCATCAAAGAAAACTTCGAGCCGCCGCGCGCCGTGCCGTATCCCTACATGGCCGAAAGCTGAAGCGTCTCGTATTGGGGTTTCACCCCAAACCCCACGAGGGCTCCTCGCCCTCGACCCGCGCAAGGGCCCAGGCCCTTGACCCGAGCATTGGTTTGTCCACTGCGTGGCCAAACCAAACACGTATCAGCAGGCTATTGCAGACTCGAGCCTTTTTGATTTGGCCGCGCAGCGGACAAATCAATATTGGTCCAGCGCTCGCTGGTCCGGGTGCAGGGTCGGATAGACCCTGCTGGGGTCCGGGGTGAAACCCCGGCGCGGCCGTCGCAGACAGACACGCCAGGGTTTGTCGAGGGAGGCTTACTTGCGACGACGGAGCTTGGCCGCAAGCAGGCCGAAGATACCGAAAAGCGCGACGAACGACGATTTCGACGATTCCGTCGTACCGACGGTTGTACAGACGCAACCGCCGCCGGCCGTAATGATGCCGCCGGTTTCGCCGCCCTTGCCGCCTTCACCGCCTACGCCACCCATGCCGGCGGAGCCCGAAGAGCTGCTCGAGGCGGCGCCACCGGTACCACCGGCTCCACCCATGCCTCCGCCGCCATTACCTCCGCCACCATTACCTCCGCCGCCATTACCCCCCGCGCCGGCTGCGCCGCCGGCGCCACCCGTACCGTTCACGCAAGTACCGGCTTGGCAGGCTCCGTCGACACCGCACGGCGTTCCATCGGGTTTGGCCGCGCCATCACATAGACCTGTCGCCTTGTCGCACATACCTGCGTCGCGGCATTCGGTCGCGTCACAGGTGACCGGCGTACCGGTACATGCGCCGCCCGCGCACGAATCCATCGTCGTGCAAAGATCGTTATCGTCGCAGGTTTGTCCGTCCGGCGCATTGGGATTGCTGCACGTCCCCGTGGCGCCGTCGCACACGCCGACGACGTGGCATTGATCCATCGCCGTGCACATCACCGGGTTTGCCCCGACACACGCGCCCGTTTGGCACGTGTCCGATTGCGTACACGCGCTGCCGTCATTACACGTCGTACCATCCGCCGCATTCGGATTGCTGCATGCGCCTGTCATGGGGTCGCACGAGCCGGCGACGTGGCATTGATCCATCGCCGCGCACATCACCGGGTTTGCCCCGACACACGCACCCGTTTGACACGTATCGGATTGGGTACATGCGTCGTTATCGGTGCAAACGCTTCCATCGGCGGCATTCGGATTGCTGCACATACCCGTCATGGGATCGCAAACGCCCGCGACGTGGCATTGATCAAGCGCAGCGCACATCACCGGGTTTGCCCCGACGCACACTCCGACCTGGCAGCTATCCATTTGCGTACACGCGTCGTTATCGCTGCACGCGCTTCCATCGGCGGCATTCGGATTGCTGCACATGCCCGTCATGGGATCGCAAACGCCCGCGACGTGGCATTGATCCAACGCCGTGCAAGTCACGGGCGCTCCCGCCATGCATGTTCCGGTTTGGCAAGTATCGTTCTGCGTACAACCATTGCCATCGCTGCATGATGTGCCATCCGTTGCATTCGGATTGCTGCACATACCCGTCATGGGATCGCAAACGCCCGCGACGTGGCATTGATCCGATGCCACACACGTCACGGCGGATCCGGGCGTACACGCGCCGGCCAGACACGTATCATTCTGCGTGCAGGCATTGCCGTCGGTGCACGACGTGCCATCGGCGGCATTGGCGTTTACAGGACACGTTCCGGAATTGCCCGAGCACGTTTCGGCGACGTCGCAAGCATTGGTTGCAGCACGACAAACCGTACCGGCCGCTTCGAATTGGCATGTGGACGAACAACAATCACCATTCGCCGTATTGCCGTCATCGCAGGCTTCGCCCGGGCCCAAGATACCGTCCCCGCAAACGTTTGCCGCACATCCGGAAACGGAAACGTCATCAATGGCCAAACCGGGGTATTGGCCACCTCCATCGCTGTCGAGGTGGAACTGGACTTCGATTTGTTTGCCCGCAAATGAGCTGATGTCCGCAGTAAATACGCCCCATCCGGCACTTTGTTGGATGAGCGTTGATGCACTGCCTACCGCCGCGGTCATCGTACCATCCTTGAATTCCCAGACGCGCTTGGGATTCGCTCCACCAACTTCGCGTACTTCGACCCACGCGTGGTCGAAGGTGGCGCTTTCCATCTGGTATTTCATCGCCCATTGCAATTGAATCGGCCCGACGCGATTGGTCAGGTCAATCGGCGGGGAAAGCAGATTCTGCGATGAATTCGCATTGTATGTATTTGCAAGGTCGGTCTTCCAGCAAATGGCCCCGCTATTACATCCCGTAACAGGCGGAGACGTCGGATTCCCGATGGCCCATTCGTCTTGCGTCCCGGAATGCGTAAATCCGGCGGCGCCCATTTCGAAGTCCGTCGAAAAAACGGTTTGCAATGCACCACCACCCGCACATGTCGGAGCGGGCGGTCGTTCACAGATCGTAATGGACCAACTGTTGAGGGTTCCAGTATTGGTAGCCGTGTCATCCAGAAGGTTGAGCGTCCACGTCCCACCTGCATTTTCACCGTCGTACCAATGCAGGCGCATTGGAACGCGAGGTTGGTAATGCATGCCACTGACGACCTGGAACAAAGGCGTAATAGCCGCTTCGTCGTCAAACGTGACATCCCACGTCGTAAAAGTCGTCCCGGCACCACCGCCGATGTCCGTTGCAATGGCATTGGTATTTCCGGCCGGCGACGTCAACGTAATATCGAGATCTTGCGGTAGTGTATGCGTGAGATTCAGCGAAACGTCGATATCGGCGATTCGAGGATTTCCCGGAATTGTAATGGTCGACGAAACCTGTCCGGGGCTGTCCGGAATCGGCTTCGGAATATCGGTGCTCGTGTAGGTCGTGCAATTGACGCCCTCAGCCGTTGCCGGGTGGACCGAAACCGACAAGTTGTAATCGCCGACGGTCGCCACGCCGGTCGGTGCGGCAACGACGACGGCATACGTTCCGGCATTCTTGAACGTTATCGGAAACGCCTCGGAATTCGCCGCCGTCGTCGAGGGATCGTTCGCCACCAAAAATGTGTTTCCCGGCCCGAACGGCCCAATCAACAATTGACCGTTCCACTGCGTATTGTCACGCAATGGATCAAGGTCGAGCGAGGCGAAAATCGTGTCCCCGGCGTTCACCGTAATGGTGAACGGGTCAAAATCCGTGACTGAGGATATCGTTCCGCTCACCCAACCGGACGCCGGCAATGCATTCGGCGCCATGTCGTTGGGCTCGGTCTCCGGCACCGGCGTACCCGATTGCACGCGAACGTGCAAATCATAAGGCCGAATCGTGGACCCCGCCGTCGCCTGAACCACGCGCAGATAATGCGTGCCCGTTTGCGTCAATGCGGCCCCCGCGATCGAGGAGGACGTCGCGCTGAACGACCCGTCGTCCGCATCCGTTTCAATCACCGTCGTTCCATCCGGCGCGATTAGCGCCAACGTCGAGTCGGTGCTCGAAGGCGAGGTCGTGGTGATGGTTGCGGCATAAACCTTGTCGCCCGCGGTTCCTTGGAATGCAAAATAATCGACGTCCGTGCCCGTCTGGAAAATATTCGCCCGGACAACCGTGTCTCGACCAATGGGTGTTGCCGTCGCGACCGAATTGTTCGGTTCTACTTCGGCCGCCAGCCCTTGAGAAATGGCCTGGTTTGTCTGGGCCGTATTCTCGGTCAGGTTCTCAACGGATTCGGGTGCACAGCCCACCAAGAGGAGCCCCGAACCAAGTCCCACAATAGATGAAGTCAATCTTCGAGTTCGTCGCATGGACGCACGCTAGCGCCAATATGGGCGCAAGTGAATCTTTTTCACACAACGTGGACGTTCGTGCGTTGTGCTCCAAGCGCCAACGATCCCGGATGGGAAGGGTCGCGTCCACTTGGCCTACGAAGATCCGAACAATTCGGATGTCCGTTATGCACGTCAATGAGGTAATGTGCTTCAGCGGCCGGTGACTTCGTCAAAGAGTCCCGCCAGCTTTTTCGCCCCATTGCGGGCGCTCAGGGATTCAATCACTTCATCGTTGGGTGTGACGATTTTTCGGCCGTTTTTTCGTGCTTCATACGCGTCGATAATACACCGCGCCAAACCGTCGATGTCCGTCGCGGCACGTACCCGGCCGAGTCCCGTACGTTCCACGAGGTCATCCAATTCGGGCGACGTGGAAAGGGCCAAAATCGGCGCTCGCGCCGCAACGTAATCGTAAAACTTGCCGGGGATGAACCACGGTTCGTCGCCGAACGCCAGCAACAACGCCAGATCGGCACCGGCAACAATCGACAGGCCCTCTTCATAAGGCATGACGGTCCGATATTCGAATTGATCGCGAATTCCCAATTCGTCGGCGAGCGCCAGATCCTCTTCGGACACTCGTCCAAGGTTCAAAAGACGCAAGCTCGCTGGTTCCAATGAACCCAGCTGGATAGCCCGAGCCATTGCATGTAGAAACGGTTTCAAGGCGCGGTTGGCATAACAATTACCAAAATGCACCAAGGTAAAACGATCGTCGGTTTGCGGCGTGACGAGAATGGCCGGATCGTAACAGTTCCGGATGCACTCGACTCGCTTCGCGCCCCCCAATTCGACATATCGATCACGCGTGGATTCCGTGGTGACGGTGAGCATTGCCGCCCGGCGCAAGACGGCCTTTTCGATTGCCGAATTCACGACCCGCACGAAGGTCGACCCGTAACCGATGGCCAAACCGAAGGACCAGGGATCCCGAAAATCCAAGACCAAAGGCGTCTTGGTATTTCGAGCGGCCATCGTCGCTGCGACGACCGTCTCCCAAGGAGACCCCGTAGCCCAAATAATATCGGGACGCACTCGTTCGGCCAAATTCGCGATTCGCCGTGCAAATGCAGGTACGCTATTGACGGCCGGACCGACGATGGGTCTGAATCGCGTTTCGTTCAACCACCATTGCTTCGAAAAACGAGACTGACGAGCGCCCCACATCTTCGTCGGTTCCGAACTGGTTCCGTCCGATCCCAGCGCCACCGTGGGTAATCGAGCGATTTCATCGTCGGTCAGATAATCACGATGGACTTCACACGCCGGCAATACGTCATCTTGAAAGGAAGGATCGAGTCTTTCGGTTGCGGGTCCGCGCGCCGTCAAAATAACCGTCGACCAATCGAATTCCGGTAAATATCGCGCAAATCGAAAAGCTCGTTTTCCCCCGATCGTGAAACGCGGCGGGAAATAATAACTGACCATAAGTGCTTTTTTCACTTATTCGCCCCAACCGCCACGGTTTTTACGGACAATCCAGCCGGTGAGCGTCAGTCGCCATTTATTTTTCCGCACGAGCCATGGTTTGTCGTACTTCGTCGTCGGGTGCCATTGATGAACCATGGCCGTTTTTTCAGTCACCCATTCAACGATGCGCCCATCCCGTTCGGCACGACGCACCATATCCGTATCTTCCGCACCCCAATACGTATACCCTTCGTCATAACCACGAACCGAATGAAACCATTGCGTCTGCGCGCATTGACAACCCCCCATCCCGTGCGTCGGACGCATCGTCGTCATGTTCACGTACGCGTCGTATTCCTCCAATGAAACTACCTTACCCTCCGTTTCCTGAGGAAGATCCCGCGATTGGCACAACAACATGCCTCGCCCGTCCAGCCTTTTCTGTTCCTGCATCAATACGGCAAGAAATGACGGGGCAAACACCATGTCCACATCCGTGCACACGGTGTATTTTCCATTGGCACGTTTGACTCCGATGTTCAACGCTCGCGATCTATTCCACAATCCGTCATGCGCCGTGTGGTGGACACGCGCTCCGTAGGTGGAAGCGGACTGTTCAACGGCTTCGCGGTGTTTCGGCTCGCTGCCGAAGTCGCTGATGAGGATCTCGACGTCGTCTTTCGAGACACCTTCTTGCCAACGCAGGCTGCGCAAACAGTTCTCGAGGCGCACGCCCGAACGGTTTCGAATCGGTACGACGACCGTCAACAAAGGCGCACTCATACAAGCTCCGCGCGTCTAGCACGCACGCGCATTTCGTTCAAGGCGGCACGCATCGTCCACGAACGAGTTTGTCCGACTCGTTTGTGATCAAACGAGTCGCCTCATTGTTGAATCGTGTTGCAAACTCCGCCGGCGAGCGCGATGCAAATTCCCTTGGGATCGTCGTAATACGGCGCGTTCTTTTCGATGCAGTCCGCTCGACGCGTCAACGCATCCAAGTACGCCTCGTCGTTCGCGGTGAGGTCCTTGCACGACGACAAGCACAACGCTTCATCCGTGCCCGGTTCACACAAAGCGTTGTTTTCACAAACGAGCGCGCAGCTCTCCTCCGCGGATCGAGTGCATGACGGAAGAACGGCCAAGGCCAAGGCAACAATCAACAAGCGACTCATGCTTCGAGGATAACCCAAGCCGCGCGTCGCAGTGATATACGGCCGAAATGCGTACGCGTTTCCCGACTCTGCTCTCGTTCGCTCTCTTTCTCGGCGCATGCGGCGGCGCGACTCCGGAGGTTGCGACTCACAACCCGCAAGGTAGTCCGAGTGCATCGACGCTCGCGCCGGTTCCCACTGCACCGCTCGTCGCCGTGGAGCTGATGCAGCCGGATTTCGATCCCGTACCGATCGGAATGACGCCCGATGGTGTGCGGAAACTCTGCGACGAACGCCTTGCTCAAGCCAAGAAGCACCTCGATGCGATCAAGACGCTGAAGGGTGCCGACCCGGACAAACTCACGTACGCATCGACGTTGGGAAAGTTCGATGAGGCGATCCTCGAAGCGACCAACGCGAGCGCGTTTCCGTACTTGATGGGTTTGGCGCACCCCGATGGAACGACACGAGCCGCCGCGAAGGAATGCGAACCCAAGGTCGATGCGTTTCAAACGTCGATGTGGCTGGATGCGGATCTTGCCGGCGTGATGAAGGCGTACGCGGCGAAGAAAGACAAACTCGAGGGGGAACGCGCGCAGCTGCTGGCCGACATACTGCGCGATTTTCGGCGCAACGGTCTCGAGCTGCCCGCGGACAAACAGACGCGTTTGCGTGAACTCAATGCGGCGATCATCCGCGCGGGTCTGGAGTTCATGTCGAACATCGGAGGCGACGTCGGTTCCATCGAGATCGATCCGAAAGACCTCGCGGGTTTGCCCAAGGAGTACATCGCGGGACATACGCCGAACGCCAAAGGCAAAGTGACGATCACGACGGACACGCCGGACTACACGCCCTTCATCACGTACGCGAAGAACCGCAAGGCGGCGCTCGAGCTGTATTCCAAGTTCGTCAATCGCGGTGGGGTCGAGAACGTCCGCCAACTGGAAAAACTCCTCGAGCTGCGCGCCGAAAAAGCAAAGTTGCTCGGGTACGACACGTGGGCCGATTACGCGATCGAGCCACGCATGGCGAAGACGAAGCAGACCGTGCGTGATTTTCTGGACAAACTCGCGCAGGCCATCGCGGAACCGGCCAAAGCGGAGATGGCCGAGCTGCGAAAGGAACATGTTCGTCTCGGGGGCAAACCCAACGACATCTTGTATCCGCCCGATCGCCTGTACCTCGAAGACCGTGTGCGCAAATCGAAGTTCTCTTTCGATTCACAAGCGCTGTCGGAGTACCTCGAGATCAGCCTCGTCAAAAAAGGACTGCTCGAAATTACTTCACGCATGTACGACCTCGAGTACCGCGAAGTGCCGCTGAAGACGTGGCATCCGGATGTGTCGGCGTACGAAGTCTGGTCGAAAGGCGAAAAGATCGGCCTCTTCTACCTCGATCTGTACTCACGCTCCGACAAGTACAAACACGCGGCGATGTTCCCGATTCGAAAGGCCAAACGTTTGTCGAACGGGAAATGGCAAACGCCGATCGCCGCGCTCGAGTGCAACTTTCCGAAACCCGGCGCGCAACCGGCGCTCATGCAACACGAAGAGATGGTGACGTTCTTCCACGAGTTCGGTCACGTGTTGCACGAGATGCTGACGAAGTCGGAACTGGCGCAGTACTCGGGGTCGGAATCCAAACGCGACTTCGTCGAAGTGCCTTCACAGATGTTCGAAGAGTGGGCTTGGTCGAGAGAAGTCGTCGACCTGTTCGCGCGTCATCACCAAACGAAAGAAAAGATCCCCGACGACCTCTTCAAGGCGATGTTGCAAGCTCGAACCTTCGGCCGAGCGCTCTACACGCAACGACAACTCGTCTTCGCGACACTCGACTACGAGCTGCATACGCGGGCCGTACCGGTCGATTCGACGAAGGTGACCGAGGAAGTGCAAACGAAGGTGGATTCGTTCCCGTACGTGAAAAACACGCATGCCCAAACGAGCTTCGGACATCTGATCACGTACGACGCCGGCTACTACGGCTACCAGTGGGCCCTGAGCCTGACGCGAGATGTGCTCACGCGATTCCGCAAGGAAGGGTTGATGAATACGACGACGACAAACGCGTGGCGAACCGAGGTTCTGTCGAAAGGCGGAGGCATCGATCCCGTGGACCTCGTCACCCGCTTTCTCGGACGAGCTCCGAACCACGACGCGTACTTCGCGTACGTCAAAGGTACGGACTGACGAACCGCGTCACGGCTTGATCGTGACGCCCATTTCTTCACGCAGAAGAGACATCGGCTCCGAAACGATAAAGCTGCACAGGTCGGCGATTTTCGTATCGGAGTCGAGGGCACCGCGGGGTTCGCTGCGCAGAATCGACGCGGCAACTTCGAGATTTCCACACAGAAGCAAACCGGCCCGCGTCGCACATCGTTCGATGGACGCCGCCCAGCGCGTCAGATCCGGACGAACCTGAGCCGCTTCGAACTCGCTCACGGCTTTGCGCAAGACCGCCAGCCGTTGTGGGTTCATCTGTTTGTCGATGAGCGGCTTGTGCGTCTCGACAACCTCTTGCACCTTCGCGGGAATCGGACGGTCGGGCAACGCAATCGCCAGAGCCGTGAGGAAACACGCGGTGAGTTCTTCGAGCGACGGATAGAAGAGAAGCAGCCGATGAACGTTCACGTGGTACGCGAGGTGTCGACCGACGAGGAACGCGAGTTCTTGCAAGCTGCGTCCGCGTAATGCGTGCGTGCCTGCGAGCACGGTGGGATCTTCAGCCGGGATCGCAACGAGCCCGACGGGCGCGTCTTCGCGGACGTAAATCGCGGGAATGTCCATCCCGAGAAAGTGACTTCCCCAAGCGAGAGAACGGACGGCCGAGATGGTGCTCTTGAGCGCATCTTGCTTGGTTGCCGGATCAAACGAAGGCAGTTTGCCCTCGGCGCTCAATGTCCCGAGACGAGCCTCGATCGCGGCCGGAGCAATGGCGATGAGTACGCTCTCGGTGGGTTTGTCTCGGCCCTCGTCGCGAAGCAGATCCCAACTCTCGGGGACGATGGCCTTCTTGAACGGCGGATTGCCCTTCGGCTTGTGCTCGTCGACGAGGAATTTCTCGCGAGCTTCAGCCGTACCGCGAAGCAGGGTCACGCAAGCGGCGGCAACGGCAACGTCCGGCTGACGTGCTTTCTGCGCGACATCGAAGATGTCGTGGAACGTCTCGATGCGATCGGGTTGCAAACGCGCGGCATGGCGCAAGTGAACGAGGGCCGGATCGTTTCGACCGAGTGATCGGGCCAGAGCAACGACGGTGAGATGTCCTTCGTGATCATCGGGACGTTCATCCATCGCCCGTTCGAAGTACGCGAGTGCAACGATGGGATCCTCGAGATGATCGCGGAAGAGAATGCCAAGCCGTCGGCAGATCGACCATGCGGTGCGAGCGCGACGTTCGACACCTTTGAGTTTGTCGAGGCGCGATAACGCGCGCCGGTACACGGCTTCTAGGCGGTTCCACTCCTGACGATCGGCGAAGAGTTTCTCCAACGCATCGACGGGTCCCAAGAGCGTCGGGTCGTTGTCGATCGCGAGCTCGTACGTTTCGATCCCGGCGTCTTCGCGGCCCACTTGCATGCAGTACGCGGCGAGCTCCGAAAACACCGTGGCGCGATCACGACCCGCAGGCGTCAGTCCCGCAATCTGTCGACGAACCTCGATCGCTTTCGTCGTCTCTTTGGCCTGTTCGTACAAGCGCCGAAGTTTGCCGAGCAGCGGCAAGTCGTCTTCGCGAATGTCACGTGCGCGCTCGAACGCGGAGCGAGCGCGAATCGGATCCGACCCGATGCTCTCCCATCGATCGCCAAATTCGACGAGCCGCGTAAACCGTTCGTTTGGATCCGAAAGAGTTGCGAGCAGCCGCTCTTCCGCTCCATGCACCGCTTTGAAGTCCTTCTCGGCAACGTTGAGCACGACGAGAGCTTCGAGCGCCGGCTTGTAATCGGGTCGAAGCGTGAGCGCTTTGTCGAGATTACTGATCGCTTCTTTGCGTTTCTCTTGCGCCCACTTTGCTGTCGCGAGACGCACGTAAAGTTCCGCGCGGTGCTCCGTCTCCGACGGT
>WBZU01001349.1_pt1 | contig 18518 bp, 8 predicted proteins | sample 5204311 | NCBI WGS metagenome assembly WBZU01 (sample SAMN12344359, study PRJNA552823) | activated sludge metagenome | biome: Activated sludge suspended growth; feature: Nitrification reactor; material: Wastewater; isolation source: activated sludge from nitrification reactor of wastewater treatment... | reverse complement strand
GCACCGGCTGGCGCAGCGGCTCGGGGTCGAGGTCGGCGACCGGGTGAACCTGGTGATCCCGGCGGAGCTCGACGGCACGGCGGCGTCGCTGGGGCGGCCGCCGCGGCACGCGACCTTCGAGGTGGCGGGAGACGGGTACGCGGAATTCCTCTTCTCGTACGAGCTGGGGTACGGCAGCGCCGACATCGCGCAGCCCGGAGAGCAGTCGATCACGACGGCCCTCAACCCGGCCTACTGGGACTCGTTCACGTGGGACTCGTTCACGTGGGACGGCACCGCGCTCCTGCCGGCGCGCGCCGACATCGCGGGAAGCGAGGAGAACTTGAGCATCAAGATCCGCAGCAACTCCGACTACTTCGACTCATTGAGGGTGAGCGGGGCGCTGATCCAACTGTCCATGCGTGGCGACTTGAGGTGACGCGATGAGCAACGACTACTACAACGAGACCGGGGCACCCTCGACGCGATCGCAGGGGGCGTCTGCCTCGATGCGCGCGGAGTTCGCCCTCATCGCGGCCGGCTTCGGCAAGCTGCCGACGATGACGGGCAACGGCGACAAGATCATCGCCGTCAATGCCGGTGGCACGGCGCTCACGCCGCTCACCACCACCGGCAGCGGCAACGGCGTGCGCGCGACGAGCCCAACGCTCGTCACGCCCGTGCTCGGCGTGGCGACCGCGACCAGCATCAACAAGGTCGCGTTCACGCAGCCCGCCAACTCGGCGACGCTCACGCTCGCCGACGGCAAGACGGTCACGGTGAGCAACACGCTCACCTTCGCCGGCACCGACGGCTCGACGCTCAACATCGGCGCGGGCGGATCGCTGGGCACGGGCGCCTTCGCGACGATCGCGAACTACGCCCCGCTCAACAACCCGACCTTCACCGGCACGCCGGCCGCGCCCACGGCGGCGGTGGACACGAACAGCACGCAGATCGCCACCACGGCATTCGTGATTGGGCAGGGGTATCTCAAGAGCACGACGGCGGCGGGCACGTACGCGCCGCTCGCGAGCCCGACGTTCTCGGGCACGGCCGCCGCGAATGCGTGGTCGAACCTCGGCACCGTCGCGACCGCCGACATCAATGGCGGAACCGTGGACGGCACGACGATCGGCGGCTCGACGCCGGCGGCGGGCACGTTCACGACGCTCGCCGACTCCAAGGGCAGCGTCCGCTCGATCCCGCAGAACGCGCAGGCCGGCTCCTACACGCTCGTCGTCGGCGACGCGGGCAAGCACGTGGCGAACACGACCACGGGGTGGACGGTGCCGCAGAACGTCTTCTCCGCCGGAGATGCGATCACGCTCTACAACAACTCGGGCGGGAACCTCACCGTCACGCAGGGCGTGGGCGTCACGCTGCGCTCGGCGGGCTCCTCGGCCACCGGCAACCGCACGCTCGCCCAGCGCGGGATCTGCACGGTGCTGTGCGTGGCCTCCAACGAGTTCGTGATCTCCGGGGCTGGCATCACGTGACCATCCAGCAGCTGATGATCGGGGGAGACCCCACGCCGATCGACCTCGTGGTCTCGTCGAACCAGACCTCGTACGACGTGTTCACGGCGGCCGGAAGCCCTGCCTATGCGGCAGCTGTGCGCGTCACGATCAACGCGGGCGTCGAGATCGGCCACCCCGCCGGCGCGCAGCTCACGCCCACGCCGTCCTTCACGACGGGAACGTGGCCCGTGGGCTCGCGCATGACGATCATCAACAACGGGCGGATCTTCGGCTGCGGCGGCAAGGGCGGCAACGGCGGCGCCGGCTCTGCCGGATCCAACCCCGGCGGCAACGGGGTGGCGGGCTCGAACGCCATGGATCTCGGCATCGACGTGACGATCGACAACACCTCCGGCGAGATCTTCGGTGGCGGTGGCGGCGGTGGCGGCGGTGGCGGCGGGAAGAACGCGATCTTCGCCGACGGCGGTGGCGGCGGTGGCGGCGGGCAAGGAGCCTCCGGCACCTCGAACCTCGGCAGCGGCGGCGCCGGCTTCGGCGGCGGATCGGCTGGCGGAAACGGCACGAGCGGCACCACGTCGGCTGCCGGATCGGCAGGTGCCGGGGGTACTGGCACAACCCCCGGCGGAGACGGCAATAATGGGGCTGCGTGGGGAACGGCGGCTGGCGGCGGTGCCCCGGGCTCCGGCGGCGGCGGCGCGGGCGGTTCCGGCGGCGGCGCGGGCAAGGCGATCAACCTGAACGGATTCGGCGTGACTTGGCTCGGCGGGAACAACCCGACCCAAGTCAAGGGCGCTGTGACATAGGAGAGGCTCGATGGCGACCACGGCAACGTCCGCTGCACCCAACAAGAAGGGCGTCTTCGACCCCAACAAGCCACTCGACGAGGGGAAGTTCGCGACCCCGGAGACCGAGATCTCGCAAACGCAGGGCCCCGACTCGCTCGGCGCGGGCGCGTCGGCGGACGGCTTCACGGTCAACAGCACCGCATCGCCCGACCCGGCTGGAGACCAGACCAGCCCTGCCACCCCCACGAGCCCGACGGAGCCCGCGACCGGGGGCGGCGGCCTCGTGGACACGGCCGCCGCGACCCCCGAGGTAGCCCCGGAAAGCCCAGCCCCGGATGGCACGCCTCCCGCCCCCACCGATGGTGGCATCGTGGACAGCGCGGCCCCGCAGACTCCGGCAACGGCGGGCCCGGAGGACGGCGCGTGGACCGCCGGCGGGGTGGACGGCATCGAGCAGGCCGACACGAAGGACGTGACCGCCACGGGCTACACGCCGGCCGCGACCCCCGAGACGAAGACCTACGACCCCTCGACGTACGAAGCCACCGGCTACGTGCCCGAGACGGTCAAGGAGAACATGAGCCAAGCGGTGACTCGCATCACCGACGAGGACGGCGTGATGATGCAGCGCGCCGCCGCCGCCGGGGAGCGCCGCGCCGCCGGCCGTGGGCTCATCAACTCGACCATGGCGGTGCAGGCCGCGCAGGCGGCGGTGCTCGACCAAGCTATCCCGATCGCGCAGGGCGACATCCAGACCGGCATGTTCAACGCGCAGCAGGCGAACGACGCTGCGCGCTTCACGGCCGACGCGAAGAACCGCGCCTCGGAATTCGCTGCCGCCGCCGCGAACGCGGCGAAGCAGTTCGGCGCGGGCGAAGCGAACAAGATGGCGATGTTCGCCGCCGAGCAGTTCAACATGGCGGCGCGCTTCGCCGCCGAGGCCGAGAACGCGGCCAAGCAGTTCAACGCGAACGCCTACAACGAGGCCCGCCAGAAATACGTGGACGCGGTGAACGCGGCCAAGGCTGCGCAGGTCGATGCCGAGAACCTCTCCCGGCGCGACGCGGCCACCTTCGCGCAGCAGCGCGAGCTTCAGCGCATGCAGGGCGAGACGGCGCGAGCGACGGCGAACGCCGGGTACAACGCGAGCATCGCGACGGCGAACATCCGGGCGCAGACCGAGGCCGCCCAGCTCGCCGCACAGCGCGAGGAGAACCGCCTCTCGCGCGAGGCGCGCGCTGCCGAGGTGGACACGAACACGCGGCTCACCATCGACCAGATGGGGCAGGGAGCCTTCGAGCGCTATCAGGCCGGGATGAACGCCCTGATGACGGCGGACATGGAGCCCGAGGCCCGCCAGAACGCGATCCACAACTACAACGCGATGTGGTCCGGCAACCCGTACCTGCCCGTCACGATCGACATGAGCGCCTTCCCGGCGGCCGGAGGCCCCTGATGTTCGACTTCTTCGATGATGTAACCAACACCCTCTACGAGGGGGCGGACGAGCTGCTCACGAGCTTGGGCAAGTTCTTCGCTGACCAAGAGGCGCCGGAGGCCCCGACAACTCCGGTGCCCGAGCCCGCCACGCCCGAGGTTCCCGTGTCGCCGGAGACTCCGGGCCCCGAGCCCAAGGGCATCCTCGACTCGGTGTCGCCGCCCCAGCAGGCACCCGATCCCGGGGTGATGAAGGAGATCCAGACCCAGTACGCCAAGGGGGAGGAGAGCTTCAAGAAGTGGCTCGACTCGATGACGCCGGAGAGCCGCAAGATCGTGGGGCTCGCGATCGCCGGCGGCGCGCAGGCCGCGCTCGCCAAGGCGTCGCAGGACGAGCGCCAGAAGTTCCAGAAGGAGCTGTACGATCGCACGATGGAAGATCGCAAGCGGCGCGGACAGGTGCAGGCGATGGCCCCCGGCGCCGTCTCGGCCAAGCCGCTCGCGGGCGGGCTCGTGAACTCGGTGGGCTGACATGGCGATGACCCCCGAGCTGGAGAAGCTCTACAAGGACCGGCTGATGGCGCGGCTGGAGCAGGAGGACGCCGACGCCGCGAGGGGCTGGGCGGGGGAGGGGAACTACACCTCAAAGTTCAATCGCGCGGAGGCCGAGAAGCTCTCGTACGCCGACCTCGTGAAGCAGTGGGGCGGCGACGACAGCGGCTGGAGCACGGGCAACTCCGTCGTGGACGAGAGTGATCCCGCGATGGCCGCGTTCCGCGCGAAGTTCGGTGACGGCAAGTTCAACAACGTCGAGCTGAACAACAGGGCCCTCGGCAACGACCTGCACTTCTCGTACACGAAGCCCTCGTGGTTCGATGACGGCGCGCAGGACAAGGGCCGCATCATGCAGCTCGATGACGGTCGCTGGGTGTGGGAGGGGAACAACCTCTCCGGCGACTACGTGAAGGACGAGCAGGCCAAGAGCGCGGACAGCGGCTTCTTCCACGGCGACGCGATGGACATCGTGAAGGTCGCGGCCGTCTTCGCCGCCGCCTACGGCGCGGGCGCGCTGCTCGAAGGCGGGCTCGCGGAGGCCGCCCCACTCCAGCTCTCGGGTCCGGGCTCGACCATGACCGGGGTCACGCCCGGGATAGAGGCGGCCACGGGGCTGGAGACCGCCGGCGCGGGTGCAGCGGCCGAGGGCGCGGGCACCGTGAGCACCGACGGCATGTGGGACATCCCGGGTGGCGACACCATCCCGCCGGGCGAGGGCGCGACGCCGCCGCCCACGGGGACGCCGCCCGCGACGCCACCCGGCGGCCCGGGCGCCCCGCCGTCTGCCGTGACCCCGCCCTCGGGCACGGGGCTCGTGGACTCCGTGACCGGGGCCGCGCGCTCGGCCGGCAATGCCGCGAGCGGCGCGTGGGACTGGTACAACAGCCTCTCGCCCGCCTCCCGCCAGATCCTCGGCAGCGCCGTGAGCATGGGCGCGCGCGCCGCGCTCCAGCAGTCGGCGCAGCAGTCTGCGCTCGAAGCCCAGCGCGACGCCGAGGAGCGCGCCCGGCAGGACAAGATCCGGCGCGGGCAGGTGCAAGCCTACGGGCCCAGTGCGTTCACCCCGAAGCCGCTCCCGGGCGGCCTCATCAACCGGAATGGTGGCTGACCATGGCAGACCCGAAGCAGCAGAAGATGTTCGACATGGTGATGGCGAACGTGCGCGGGATGATCTTCAACGACGCCGGGATCAAGGGCGTGCTCGACAAGATCCAGTCCGCCGAGAAGGGGCCCGTGCAGGGCGTCGCCCACACCGCTGCCATGCTCGTGAAGAGCGTGGACGGGGGCATCAAGCAGCAGGGAAAGATGGTCCCGCAGCCCGTGCTCTTCGGCGCGCTGCGCGGGGCCGTGGGAGATCTCACCGAGGTGGCCGCCGCCGCGAACATCATCCCCGAGGAGGAGAAGCCCAAGGTGGCGCAGGCCGCCCTGCCGGAGGCGGCCCAGTACCTGAAGCAGCCGCAGCCGGCGCAGGGACAGCAGCCCCCGGGCGCGGCGCCGGGCATGCAGCCCGCGCCCGCGCAACCCTCGCCGCAGGTGGACGGGATCGTCAACTCGGCCATGGGAGCGGTGTGACATGGGACTCGGACTCGTGGGTGCGGCGCTGGGCGGGATGCTCGAAGGCGGCGGCGCGGCCGTCGCGAGCATCGCCTCGGACGAGATCAAGAACGAGGCGATGAAGAAGCGCGACGAGTACCTCGAAAAGCTGCGCGAGCAGAGCCACCAGCGCAACAAGCAATTCGACATCGACGCCACCGACAAGCAGGCGGCGAAGGAGCGCGACCGCAAGACCGAGATCTTCGCCGACGCCAACCGCCGCGCGCAGGAAGCCGCGCCCGGCATCATCAACCAAGCCTCGGCGACGTACGAGACGGACGACGGCACGCAGAGCGCCCAGTCGAACATGGCGACCGTGAAGAAGGCCCCGACCGATCGCGATCGCGCGGTCGCGCTCGAAGCGGCGGCCTCCGAGAGGGGCGATGCGGACCTCGTGAAGGAGGCGATCCGCCAGCGCGAGCAGTCGCGCAAGGAAGAGGCCGATGCCGTGCGCGAGGCGAACACCTCGCGCGGTCTCGCGGTCAAGGAGCGCGAAGCGAGCGCCAAGGAGAAGCTCGCCGACGCCGCCATGAAGCGGGTGGAGGCGATCGCCAACAAGTCCGCCGGCGGGGACGAGAAGGCCACGGCCGAGATGAGGAACATCACCTTCTACGCCGACAACCTTTTCGGTGGCGCGAGCGTGAAGGACAAGGAGAGCCCGGAGTATCGCGCAGCGCTCGCCGAGGCCGCGATGTTCCTCAAGGGGAACGTGGACAAGCCGCGCGACCAGCGCATCACCGAGGTGGCCGAGAAGCTCAAGGACGACATCGACTACGCCACGAAGTCCTACTCGGAGCGCATCGCTGCCGCGACGAAGATCGTCGATCGCCTGCGCTCGGAGAACGCGCCCAGTCGTGGCGGTGTGCGCCCGGCTGACGCGCCCAAGCCGGCGTCGGCCCCGGCGCCCGGGAAACCGTGGCTGCGACCGGAGTTCCAGAAGCCCGGAGGCAAGTGATGGCTGCGCAAGCCCCGCGCGTCGGAGAGATCCTCGACGGGTATCGCTTCCTTGGTGGCGACCCCGGGGACGAGAAGTCGTGGGAGGAGTTCGGCGGCGAACCCCAGCCGGGCGACCTCATGGACGGGTACGTCTTCAAGGGGGGCGACCCCTCGAAGCAGGACTCGTGGGAGAAGCCCGCGCCGAAGAAGGGGCTCATCGACCGCGCCTTCGAGGCGCTCAAGCCGAGCGCCTCCTCCGACACGCAGATGCCGGAGACGGACGAGTTCATGCAGCGCGGCCCGGAGAGCGCCCCGGAGCCCGAGCGCCTGCCCAACCCGCTCGCGCCGAAGTTCGACCCCATGACGAACCCGGCGGACGCCATGGTGCAGGAGGCCGCCGCGAAGCGTGCGGCCGAGACCCCGCCCCCGCGCGTGGGCCCCACGGTCGAGGCGGCCGAGGCCCTGCGCCTGAAGAGCGCCGCCGAGAAGGCGGCCCCGGTCGCCGCGCGTGGCCGCGCCATCGCGCGCTCCATGGACGCGACCCCCGAGATCAAGGCCCGGGCCGACGCCGCCGCCGAGCGCACGTGGGCCGACTTCGGCCGCGACGTGGGCCGCAAGTTCGTCACCGGCACGGTCTCCGCCGCGCAGGACGTGGCGTGGCTCACCCGCAAGGGGCTCATCGACCCGCTCGGGCGCGCGGTCGAAGGCGAGAACTACGTCTCGAACGCCGACTTCGAGAAGGCCGCCGGCGGCACGATCGAGAACATCAACGAGGACATGAGCGCCAAGGCCCGTGGACAGGCCGAGGATCAGAAGAAGCTCATGGATCAGGGCGGCTGGGACGGCTTCACGGGGGCCATCGGCTACGTGCTCGCCAACCCGTCGATGCTTCCCGGGCTCATTGCCGAGAGCGCCGCCGCGACGGCCGGAATCGGCGCCGCTGGCGCGCGCGTGCTCAAGACCGTGGGCTCGCGCGTGATGCTCTCCAAGGGGGCCGAGACCGCGATCGCCGGCTGGGCCACGGGCGCGGCCGAGGGGCTCCAGACGCTCGGCAACGTCGGCCGCCAGATCGAGGAGGAGCTGGACAAGGCCGGCATCAAGGATCCCGCCGATCGCGCGCAGGCGCTGCGGCAGGCGATCCCGGCCGCGCTCGTGACCATGCTCGCCGGCAGGTTCGGCGGCGGCGTCGAGGCGAAGTGGTTCGCCGACCTCGGCAAGACGGCGAAGACCGAGGTCGAGCGCAAGGCGCTCAAGACGAGCCTCGCCGGGGCGCTCAAGACGGTCGGCAAGGACACCGGCAAGGAGATGCTGGAGGAGCTGGAGCAGGGCACCGGCGAGCAGCTCTTCCAGAACCTCGGCCAGCAGTCCGTCGGCGTGGGCGAGCCCGACCTGTCCAAGGGCGTGGGCGCCAACGCAGCATTCTCCGCCGCCGCCGCGCTCGGGCAGGGTGGTGGCGCCTCCATCAAGAACGAGCTGACCAGCGGGCGCCTCGGGACCGATCCGGCCGCGAGGACCGCCTCCGGGCTCATCGACTCCGCCGTGCGCGGGGCGACCATCAACCCGCAGGCCGTGGACGCCGCCGCCGTCGAGGCGATGCGCAACCCCACGACCAACCCGGTCGCCGACCTCGGGCTCGCCGTCACCCGGCCCTCGCCCTACCGCACCCCCGAGGCTTTCACCCCCGAGCAGGCTGCCGCCACGATCGCTCCCGCCACCTCGGTGGATGACGCGATCCGGCTGGCCGGCGCCGCCCTCGACCTCCCCACCACCGCAGTGCCCACCTCCTACGGCAAGGTCTCCTTGCCCGCGCCCCCGCTCGCCCGTGGCGGTTTCACCGGCGAGGCCACCGGGGAGAAGTCGGAAGCCTTCCTCGCGCAGGAGGCCCAGCGCGAGCTTCAGACCGATTCCGTGGGGGGTGGTGGCGGCCTGATCGACATCGCCCAGCAGGCGCCCGCTACGCCAGCCGGCGGGGTGGTTTCGACCCCTTCGGACACCGCCGCCCAGCAGGCCGAGGCGGTCGCCAAGCGCGGGCGCGGGGAGCTGCTCTCCAGCCGGGAGGTCGAGCTGGCCCGCCAGTTCGACGAGAAGCCGGCCCCCAAGATCGTCATCGCCGGCCGGGAGACCGACGTGGCCGAGGCTTCCGATGGGGAGCTGGAGCACGCCGCCAAGCTCACGCGCAGCCCCGAGACCCGGCAGATCATCGTCGAGGAGCAGCGCCGCCGGCAGGAGCCCGCCCCGACCCCGCCCGAGGCCCCGAAGCTCGCCCTGCCCGACAACCGGGCGGCCGGCGGCGAGACGCTCGTCACCTTCCCCGACGGCTCCGCCATGCCGGCGGCCGAGGCCCGGGCTCGCCAGCTCCAGACCCCGGACACGCAGGAGGGCGCGCGCAAGGCGCGCTTCCCCGTCCCGCCTGCCGTCTCCGCCGGGCAGGACATCGCCATGGCCGAGGCCGGCGAGCAGCCGAAGGCAAGCGTGGCCGACAGCGCCGACTACCTCAACGAGCGCCGCGACGCCGAGGAGCGCGCCACCTCCATGGACATCGCGCGCGGGGCGCGCAAGGTGGACGAGAAGGGCTACTTCGCCACCGGGGAGCGCCAGCGCCTGATGCAGGCCGCGAGTGCGGCTGGCCGGGATCCCGGCGAGATCGAGCAGGCCGTGCGCGACCAGAAGGCCCGCTTCCCGGCGCGCGACGGCTGGGCTCCAGTGGAGTTCTCGCGCATCAACGAGAAGGCCGAGACCCCGGGCGCGGCGGTGGAGTACAAGGTCGTACCGTGGACGTACCACGTGCCGCCGGGCAAGACGATGGCCGCGCCGGCGCACGACCAGAAGCACGCGGACAACCTCGCGACGAAGATGACCCGCGAGGTCGATCGCATCGTGAAGAGCGCCAAGGGCGGCGACAAGAACGCGCAGGCGATCGTCGATCAGATGCACTGGTATCGCGGCTTCACGGAGAAGCTGCGCCAGAAATACGGCGGGTTCGGCAGCTATTTCGCCGACGTGCTGGGCGCCACCTCGCCGCAGACCACCGTTCCGCAAAACTTCAAGAGCGCAAAGGAGGCCGCATCCCGCTTCCTGCGCGGCGACTACGACGTGGAGCTGCGCAAGCTGGAGAAGCACCTCGCCTCCGGCAAGGACATCACCAAGTTCCCGGCGAGCAACAAGATCCGCAAGGCGACTGGCGAGCTGTTCGGCACGAACAGCGCCGCCGCGATGCAGGCGATGCTGGGCGTGTGGCGCGATGCCGTCAAGGGCAATAGCCCGAAGGCCCGCAACTTCGCGAAGAACCTGATCGGTGACAGCGACAAGGCGACAATCGACTCGTGGGCCGCGCGCACGCTCCAGCGGCTCGCGGGCAAGCCGCGCATCCCCCCGCCGGCGGAGGCTGGCGTCACCGGGCGCCACCTCAAGGATCCGGCCAAGGTGGGCGGGGCGTTCGGCTTCGGGCAGCTCGTGTTCGAGAAGGCCGCCGAGAAGCTCAAGGCTGCCGGCACCGACATCACCCCGGCCGACCTTCAGGCGATGATGTGGTTCGCCGAGAAGGCGCTCTGGACGAAGAACAACTGGACGAGCGCCGAGGGCGAGGGCGGCAGCTTCGAGGAGGAGATCGGCAAGAGCGAGACCGACCGCTATCAGGGCCTCATGTCCGTGCAGCAAGGCGGCGAGACCCCGGCCGAGGATGCCGTGGCCGCCGCGCGCGGCTCCGTCGAGGGCGTGCTCTCCGCCGACCCGCGCGTCGAGATGTACCGCGTGATCCCCACCGAGGGCGGCTACATGGACGACACCGAGCAGTCGCTCGATGTCGAGGCCGTGGCCGATCGCGAGTGGGATCCCATGCCCCTCGTCGCGGAGATGGTGCGCGAGGCGAAGAAGAACAATCAGGACTCCGTGGGCCTGTCGCGCGTCGTGCGGCCCGACGAGAAGAGCGCGAACGCCCGTCCCGGCGTCGAGGTGTACCTGAAGAGGGGCGCCTCGAAGGCCGACGTGATGGCGATCTCGAAGGCCCTTCGCGACACCGGCGCCGGCGGCTTCACGCTCGCCGTGGACCCGCGCGTCCGCCGCAAGGCGAGTAACCGTCCAAGCTCCGAGTACATCGGGATTCGGGTACAATACGTTCCCGAGATCTTCATCCGCGCCTACCACCAAGGCTGGGTTACGGGAGAGCAGGCCGACGCCGACTACGCCGACCTGACCTCCGGGGACGACGCCCGTGTGCAGGCGGTGATGGATCGGGCGGAGAAGGCGCTGGACGGCGCGCTTCAATCCGTTCGCGAGAACCCGTCGGTATCTCATGCCGAGGGCTACCACTACGACACGCTGCTGATCGGCAAGGAGGACTACGATGCTTACCGGACGGGAACGGCTGGAGAAGAGGATCAAGAATCTGGTGGCGGAGTATGGCCCGGAGAATCAGCTGGTGAAAGATTACAAGGCGCAGCTCGCCGCCATGCAGCCGCCGTCGGCGTTGACCCCCGATCGCTTCGTGGGAGCGGGGTCGCCGAAGAAGCACAAGGCGAAGACGGACAACTTCGACGCGACGGTGGGCAGCGCGATGGAGAAGGCGACGCAGGAGCTGCTGAAGGACTGACGCCGAGGGCCTCGCAGACCTTCCCGGTTCCGCAGGTCTCGAAGGACACGCCCGTCTTCGTCGGGCGCGAGCAGCAGCCCGATGCGGTCACGGTCGTCGCCGTCCGCTACGGCCACGAGAAGCGCACCAGCCTGAACGGCCGCAGCTACGGCAAGGGTGTGCCCGGGCAGGAGTACCTGCGCATCATGGCCGAGCGCGACACCGCGCTGCGCGACCGTCTCCTGAACCGCGTGTACTTTTACGCGCAGACCGCCGACGAGCTGCCGCGCGCCGAGTCGATCATCACCGGGATCAACGTCTCCCGGGTGAAGTTCACCAACCTCTACGATCTCGGCGCGGATCCTCGCGGCTTCAAGGAGCAGGCTCGCGAGGAGGCCGAGGACGGCCCGACCCGCACGAACATCGTCGAGCGCCTCATCATGGAGGCCGGCTTCGACGGCTACCTCGCGAAGAGCGCGATCCCGAGCCCGGCGCTCGTGCTGCTCGACATCCAAGGCAACGTGCCGGCCGAGTACCTCGGCTTCCGCTATCAGGCCAACGAGAAGCTCAAGGCCGCCGCGAAGGCCGACAACTACGACAAGGCGCACCACGAGGCCGTGACGAGCGCGATCGCCGAGGTCGTGGCGCGCGCCGGCGGCGAGGGGCTCACGTGGCCCGACGGCACGAAGATGCACGTCGTGCCCACCGAGCGTGGCGTGCCGGAAGGCCCGGCCCGCGTGTGGCTCTCCGAGCGCGCGCCGGGCTCGATCGAGGGCTTCTACGATCCGGGCAACAAGGACATCTGGATCATCTCGAAGAACCTGCCGTCGGTCGATCGTGCGATCTTCGTGGCGACGGCGCACGAGGTATTCCACGCGGGCCTGCGCAACCTGCTTGGGCCGAAGGACGTGGACCCCGTGCTCATCTCGATCTACCAGCGCAATGCCAACGTGCGCGCGCTCGCCGCGAGGCGGGTCGCCGATGGCATGTCGGTTCCCGAGGCGACGGAGGAGGTGCTTGCCGACATGCCAGATCGCGGCGAGGTGAAGGGCTGGGACAAGCTCCTTGCCCTCATCAAGGACTTCCTCGCGAAGCTCGGCATCGTGAAGTGGACCGATGCGCAGGTCGAGATGCTCGTGGCTGCGGCGCGCGCGAGCGTGCGCAACCCGGGCGGCCCGGTGAGCGTGACGGAGGGCGGCGAGATCGCAGCCAGCGAGAAGGCCCCGATCTTCTACTCCGAGCTGTCGCGCCAGATCGCCGCCGCGAAAACCGACAACATGCCGGCCCCGCAGTGGAAGGCATTCATCGACAACCTCACCTCGAAGGGCGTGAAGAAGGACGAGATCGAGTGGAGCGGCGTGAAGGACTACCTCGACATGCAGAAGGGCAATGTGCCCCGGCAGGAGATCATCTCGTACCTCGCGAACAACGGGGTGCAGGTCGAGGAGAAGATGCTTGGTGAAGCCGAAGCCCCTGTTGGATGGAATCCCGTCTATCAGAGCGGTGATGAGTGGGTCTTCGAGGGTCGCGGGATTCGCGGCGTAGGGGATACGGCGCAGGAAGCCGTCATCGACGCCAAGATTCAGGTCGAGCGTGAAGCGCAAAGGCATCAAAAGGGCGGCAGGACGGAGCGCGCGAAGCTCGCCTTTGATAACGCCGATGCGCTCGACCCATACATCGAAGCCCTTGCCGGCAAGGCGACCGGCGGTGGCGCGGCCAAGTTCGCCTCCTACCAACTCCCCGGCGGGAAGAACTACCGCGAACTGCTGCTGACGCTGCCGACCGATGTAATGGGCGGCGTCACGAACGTCGAAGAATACGAGATTCGTGGTGAGAAGTTCGTGTCGTTCGAGTTTGGCGGAGCCCCCTACAAGACGGAGCTGCGCGGGCGTACTGTCGAGGCGGCAATCAGGGAAAGAATCGCTGCCCAAGACGGGCGCCAGAATAGCGCACTGTTCCGCTCCCCCCACTTCGACACTCCAAACATCCTCGCCCATGTGCGCTTCAACGAGCGCACCGATGCCGATGGCAAGCGCATCCTGTTCCTCGAAGAGATTCAATCCGACTGGGCGCAGCGAGGCAGGGATGCTGGGTTCACCTCGAAAGAGGGGCCGAAGCTCACCTTCGTCAGGGTGTCGGACGAAGACGGCGAATCGCGCGAGCCCGGCACCAACCGCTTCACGAACGAGTACGTCTTCCGCACGCCCGATGGCAACACGTACAGCGGCTGGGGAGACACCAAGGAAGAGGCCGAGCAAAGCCTGATGGAGTGGCTGTCGAAGGACGGCTCTCGCATGACCGGGATTCCGGTTGGCCCATTCGTCACCAAGACCGAGGCGTGGGTCGCTCTCGCGATGAAGCGGATGATCCGCTACGCCGCCGACAACGGATTCGACGGCATCGCGTGGACGAACGGAGAGCAGCAGGCGGACAGGTACGACCTGTCGAAGCAGGTCGCGTGGATCGGCTGGGCCAAGAGCAAGGATGGAGAGTACCGGCTCCGCGCGCAGGAAAAGGGCGGCGGAAGAGACTTGTTCGAGGGGCAGGGCTGGAAGAAGCCCGAGCAGCTCGCCGACATGATCGGCAAAGAGGCGGCCGATAAGGTGGTGCAGGGAGTCGGCACCGAGGCGCTGGCGGGAACGGGCGAAGAGCGCATGTGGGGCAAGGGCAATGCCGGCGTGCTCAAGGGCCTCGATCTCAAGGTTGGCGGCGAAGGCATGGCCGCGTTCTACGACCGCATCGTGCCAAACGTCGCGAACGACGTGCTGAAGAAGCTGGGCGGGGGAAGGGTGGGCGCGGTCAACTTTGAGGCCGAACGCAAGTTCGTCGTCGTTGACGCCCTCGGGCGCGAGGCCCAAGACAGGTGGCGGGTTGATGAGGTTTATGCCGACGGCGCTCGCGTGGCATACGCGGCAGCCCCGACGCAGGCAAGGGCGCAGTCGGTGGCGGAGCGCGAGAACGCCAAACTGCAAGGGAAGTCGCTGTCGGCGCAGCCCGGCTTCTACCTCACCCCCGAGCTGAAGGCCAAGGCGATGCAGGGCATGCCGCTCTTCTCGCCCAAGCCCGAGGAGTTCGATCGCGGCACGACGGCCGACATCGCCGACGATGACCTCGACTTCACGAAGCCGCGCGGCCTCGCGGATCTCGCCGGTGCGATGGGCAAGGCGACCGGCGCGATGAAGACCGACGGCACGCCCGAGGAATTCCGGGGCTCGCTCCCATTCCAGCGCGCGCTCGACGTGATGCGCGCCAACGCCGAGGACGAGTGGGCGTTCAAGTACGGCAAGAGCGACTCGCGCGACTGGAACCAGATCGTCAAGGACATGCGTCTCGACGACATCGTGATGAAGGTCGAGCCCGTGAAGCGCGGAGGCGGCAAGCCCGAGATCGGGATCATCCTTCACAAGAAGCGACTCACCCAGCCGATCGTGGACTTCTCCACCGACAACCCGGCCTCGCAGGCGCTGAATGAGCGTGTGATCGCGTACGTGAACTTCGGCGCCCACAAGGAGGACTGGCAGAGCGACGACGAGATCACGCCGGCCGTGTGGGTGGACTCCTCCGCGCTCCAGAAGGGCGAGGGTGGGAAGGCGATCTACCAGCTCATTTACACGTGGGCCGCCAACAACGGCTACATCTTCGTGCCGGACCCGGCGAGCGTGTCGCCGTCGGCCGTCGAGGCGCGCGTGGCGAACGGACTCTCGGCGGCGCTGCGCCTCGGGACCACGAAATACATGATGCCGTTCACGCCCCCGGATATGGTCAACGGCCACTATCAGTGGACGATCCCCCAGTGGCTCATCCGTGGATCCGAGCAGTGGGCCCCGGTCGAGGCGATCGGCGACGCGGCGGACGAGCACAACATGCGCCTGCTGATGGAAGCGCAGCTCGCCATGGCGAACGACAAGCTGAAGCGCTCCTCGCGCAACGCGAAGACCAAGATCGCCGATGACGAGATCGGTCTGGTTGACAGTCTGTCAGGGTTCCTGTATGATTACTCTTCGGAGAAAATCGTATATGAGGACACAGGTGAGCCAGTTGACCCGCGCACGCTTGATCGAATCGCTGAAACGCTCATACCCCCCGGGACGGAAATTCTTGGAGGCGGTGGAGCGCGGCGAGGAGCCGGAGCTGGTGTTCCAGCTGCCGGCGGACAAGGACAAGTTGACGCGGCTCAAGCAGGAACCCCTTCTCGCCGAGGCGCGCGCGCAGCGCTTGTGCGAGCAGTTGTCATCCAGAGCGCCCTCGGTCTCTCGGCAGAGGATGCTGGCGCACTCGCGGATCGCGTGCGCGACAACGCTGGTTCCGCTGTCGGTACTCCTCGCGGAGAATTCCTCGCCTCCCGCCGACCGGACTGGGTGAAGAACGGCTCGCCCGAGCTTCAGTCCGCCGCATCCAAGATCGACACGTACGCCCCGGGCCAGAGCTTCGGCGCCAAGCTGAACGCTCTGCGCCCGGTCTGGAAGGAGGCCGTGGTGCAGGGCGTGTTCGACGCCTACGCCCCGCTCAAGCGCCTCGGTCGCACCGAGTACATCCTCGCGCGCATGACGAAGAGCGCCGACTCTTCCCTCGAAGCGACCCTGCTCTACGGAAAGCCCGTGCTCGGCAACGACGGGGTGATCCATGGGCAGCTCGACGGCAAGGGCTTCCTCGGCCACCTGAAGGATCTCAAGGGCGAGCACGATCGCTTCCTCATGTGGGTGGCCGGCAACCGCGCCGATCGCCTCAAGGGGCAGAACCGCGAGAACCTCTTCGACCAGACCGAGATCGACGCCATGAAGGCGCTCGACCAAGGCACCATGGCCGACGGCTCCTCGCGCCGGCAGGCGTACGCGAACGCGCAGCTCGCCCTCAATTCCTACAACAAGGCCGTGCTCGACGTGGCGCAGAAGGCCGGGCTCATCGACGGCGCCGCGCGCCAGATTTGGGAGCACGAGTTCTACGTGCCGTTCTTCCGCATGGACGAGGCGTCCCAGTCCGGCGGCTTCCTCGGGGCCACGAAGAACGCGATCTCCGGCCCGAGCGTGCTCGTGAAGGGGCTCGTGCGCCAGAAGGCATTCGAGAAGCTCAAGGGTGGCACGGAGAACCTCGGCGACCTGCTCGACAACACGATGCGGAATTGGTCGCACCTGCTCTCGGCCTCGCTCGCGAACCAAGCCGCCGTGGCCTCGCTCAAGGCGGCCGAGCGCATGGGCATCGCGACGCGCGTGGCCTCCGGCACGAAGGGCGCCACGTACGTGATGCAGAACGGGCAGCAGGTCTGGTACGACGTGAGCGACCCGTACGTGCTCTCGGCCGTCTCGGCGCTGGAGTCGGCCTCCTTCAAGGGCCTGCCCATGAAGCTGATGGGCAAGTTCAAGCACTACCTCACGCTGGGCGTCACGGTCTCGCCGACCTTCCGCGTGCGCAACCTCATGCGCGACTCGATCTCGGCGATCGCGCAGAACGACCTGTCCTACAACGCGGCGAAGAACGTCTTCGAGGGCTGGGCCGCCATGGACAAGTCGAAGCCGGAGTATCAGGAGGCGCTCTTCAATGGCGCCATCATCCGCTTCGGCCAGCTCACCGACGGCAAGCACGCCGAGCACGCGAAGCGCCTGCTGGAGATGGGCGTGCCGGGGCACACGATCCTCAACACGCCGGCCAAGACGGCGGCGGCGCTGGGCGCCCTGTGGGATTGGTGGCAGGAGACCGGCGACACGGCCGAGAACGTGAACCGGATCTCGCGCTACCGGCAGGGTCTCCAGCGTGGCGAGAGCGCGCTGGAGGCCGCGTACGCGAGCCGGGACATGCTCGACTTCAGCCTGCAAGGATCGTGGGCTGCGGTGCGCTTCCTGACGCAGATCGTGGCCTTCCTGAACGCGCGCCTTCAGGGCATGTACAAGCTGGGGCGCTCGGCAAACGAAGACCCCGGCCGATTCGGTGCCGTGGCCGGCATGGTGGCGCTCGTGTCGATCGCGCTGCTGCTCGCGTACGAGGACGACGAGGAGTGGAAGAAGCGCGAGGACTGGGACCGGGACAACTTCTGGTGGTTCAAGATCGGCGACGTGGCCTTCAGGATCCCGAAGCCATTCGAGCTGGGCGCCATCGGCACGATCGCCGAGCGCAGTGTCGAGGCAGCCATCTCCGACGAGATGACCGGCAAGCGCTTCCGCGAGAGGATGATCTCGCTGCTCGCGGACACTCTCGCGCTCGATCCCACGCCGCAGTTCTTCAAGCCGATGCGCGACATCTACGCCAACAAGGACAGCTTCAGCGGGCGGATGATCGAGACGCGCGGCATGGAGAACCTCTCCAAGGGCGAGCGCGCCGCCATCAACACCACGCTCCTCGCCAAGGGCTTGAGTAAGCTCACGGGGCTGGGCGCGAAGGCGGTGGGCGCGGACGACGCGCCGATCTCACCCGTGCAGGCGGACTACCTCGTGCGCTCGTACTTCGGCTGGCTGGGTTCGCACATCGCCATGGCCGCCGATCTCGCGGCGCAGCCCTTCATGGACGTGCAGAAGCCCGCGCGCAAGCTCGGCGACACGTTCGTGATCGGCGACTTTGTGAAGGATCTGCCGGCGAGCCGCAGCCGCTACACCGAAGAGTTCTACAAGCAGGCCAAGGCGATCCACGAGGTGATGGGCGACATCAAGCACGCGCGCGAGGCCGGCGATCAGGAGAAGATCCGCGAGATCTACGCCGAGAAGGGCGACGAGATCGCGCTCGCCCGCCTGTACGCGGCCACGGAGCGCAAGCTCTCGCAGGTGAACAAGCGCATGCGGCAGGTGCAGGCTTCGGAGTTGAGCCCCGAGGTGAAGCGTCAGCGGCTCGACGAGCTGGAGGCCGTGCGCAACAAGTTCACCGAAGGGGCAGCGCTGGCAAAAGTAAGGTTGCGCACTGCCAAGCAACAGCCAGCACTGTCAGAATGAGAAGCGCCCCGCCGGCGGCTCGAAGCCACGCCGGCGGGGCGTTCTCGATCGCGAAGTAAAAGCCCAGTCCGAGGAGCAGGGCGGTGATCCCGGGGTCCACGCGGGCACGGTACGCCCGCCAGCCGGGGGAATCAAATCACGTCAAGCTCTCGGTCAGCAGGTCGAGCTGCTTCTTCGTGATGCCGCCGATCAGGTGGGCGATCGCGATGCGCATCATGTACTCGCGCACCTCCTTGCGCGGGTTGCGATCGTGGTTGATCCAGCGGTGGAC
>WBZU01001025.1_pt1 | contig 18547 bp, 17 predicted proteins | sample 5204311 | NCBI WGS metagenome assembly WBZU01 (sample SAMN12344359, study PRJNA552823) | activated sludge metagenome | biome: Activated sludge suspended growth; feature: Nitrification reactor; material: Wastewater; isolation source: activated sludge from nitrification reactor of wastewater... | reverse complement strand
GTACCTGCTCTTCGAGTCGTATGCGAAATATATCAATATTCTCTTTGTGAACCGTAAAACCAGCCGCCTGGCGATGTCCCCCGTAGACTACTAAGAGATCTTGCACGACATCCAGCATGCCCGTAACGTCAAAAGTTGCTGAGCAGCGCGCTGAGCCAACTGCACGATCCTCGCGCTCCTCGAGAACAAAGGCGGGCTTTCCAAATCGCTCCGCTAACTTTCCCGCAACAAGTCCCGCAACACCAGATGGCCAATCACTGGAACTATGAAAAACAATTGGCATATGCTTTTGATGCAATGCGCTAATCTCCTCAAAGGCACTATTTGAAATTTGCTGACGCTTTGTATTGAGCTCATTGAGCTCTACCGCCAAGCGCCGTGCAACTTCTGGATCGTCCTCGGCAATGAGGTTATAGGCAGCCTCTGGGCTGGCAATGCGCCCTGCCGCATTAATCCGCGGTGCAATAATGAAGCCGATCGAAAAGGGATCTACACCCTCGATGTGCTTCCCTGCTCCCTCTAACATCGCAATCAATCCCTGGCGTCGTATAGAAGCAAAGCGTTTAAGTCCTTCACGGACGATGATCCGATTTTCACTGATCAACGGGACCACGTCCGCGATGGAACTAATTGCTGCAAGATCAAGAAATTGGTCAGCGAGGCGTGCATCGCCGCGCATCTTTTCAAAGAGGCAGGAAGAGACGCGGTAGGCCACGGCGGTAGCACACATCTGGTCAAAAGGGTACTTGTGTCCGCTGCGCTTGGGGTTAATCAGGGCGGTTGCCGGAGCGATCGTATCGGGAATGTTGTGGTGGTCAATAACGACAACCGGGATCCCCGCCTTCTCCAGCGCAGCGATGCGATCCACATCTCTGGTACCACAATCAACGGTCACAAGAAGCTTGGCACCACGTTCTTTAATAATGGTCAGCGAAGAGTTTGTGACACCATAGCCATCTTTTACGCGATCCGGCAAAAAATGCTCCACGGTCGCGCCGAGCTGTTTAAGCGTCTTCACCATAATCGTCGTGCCCAGAATGCCATCAACGTCATAATCCCCATGGACAAGGATGGTGTGTTTTTTTTCAATTGCCGTCACGATCGCTGCAACGCCCTTTTCGATATCCGGCAGGTCCCAGGCACTGTGAAGCGTGGCAAAGTCGGCGCGCAAAAAACTGCGGATCTCTTCGCGGTCATTAAGACCACGATTTTTCATGAGCTGCACGAACAGTGGGTTAACATCCGGAAAACGCTTTTGGTCCTCCAGATTTATTGGCGGATGTAATTTCCAAATGGTCATTGTGTAGTCGTTGATGTAGGTATTGTGGCACTGAAACTATCGGCAATGGCAGTGATTGTCGCGTCATATTCCGCAGCATTCTGCGCCAAACAGGTAAAGCTCATCACGTAGGCAGTGCTTCCCACGATGGCAATATACTGCCGCTGCTGCACCGCAAAAATTCCCTGTGTAAATGTAGCGCTGATCTCCTGAGCAGGGATCTTGTCAGCCCCAAGGGTTACGCTCTTTGTACCCATCGCTGTGTAATTCTTCAGGCTCTGGGCAAGATTGTCTTGATTGAGCTGCACGTAGTTTGCGAGTGTAACAGATTTTGCGAGATTCTTCTGTACCGCCACAGTAAGGTTGGCTTGGTAGGCATTCTGCTGTGCATCAACATCGGCCTTATCGTTTTTGATAATTACAGCCATGCCGAGTTTGCCCTCGCTATCCACCTTGTAGGAAGATGGATATGAGAGGGAAAACCCCTCTGCAGTATTACTGTACTGCAACGACGATGATCCCGGTGTGGTTAGGCGACCGGTGCCGTTTGGATTGAAGCCATTCTTGACCTCTTCACCGTCCTTATAGCCGTCAGCATCAGTATCGGCCTTGTTTTGGTCGGTACCATACTTTGTCTCTTCGGCATTTGTCAGTCCATCATTGTCTGGATCGGCAAGTCCGTCAACGGCTGGGACAGTATTCTGATTTTGTGTACTTGGTTGCGTATTCGTTGTGGTCGTCTTGTTGGCAAAAAACTTCTGGTAGGCATAGAAACCGCCCAGACCCAAGGCCGCGACAACCAGAACTACAATCACGATCATGAGCACCTTGCGCATGCCAGACTTTGCAGCAACATCCTTCGGTGGCATCGCACCCATGGCCGGCTTCGGTGCCATATTTGGCATCCCGCCCTGTGGCGCTACGGGCATACGTGGAGGCTGTGGTGGCATCTTTGGTGCTCCAGAGAGAATACCGGTGCCAGTCGGTGAGGTCACTGGCTTGAGGCCACCGGTTCCCATGCCGGAGGGCGTAATGGGCTGCAGTGGCTGTACAGGACCAGCACCCACGGTTGGACGCGGGGCGGAGAGTCGCTCACTAGAAGGACGGAAGCCCTGCGGTGGCAAGGTCGGCTTTGGTGGCACAGATTGCCCCATCGCTTGTCCCTGTGGCTTGAGCATGCTTGGCATACCAGCCGGCCGTGGTGGCAGCGGTGGTTTTGGCGCCGCTAGCGGTGGCCGCGGTGCAGCCGGTTTTGGTGGCACTGGTGGCATAGGTGGTTTATTTGGTTGGGCTCCACTCGGCTTGTTCCCAAAATCGATGGGATCGCCGAGATCAACTGGTTGAGCCATGATACCTCCGAACGATTAAAAAGCTATAAAATTTCCTACTATTGGGACTGCGCCTTCTGCTGCGCCTGCGTATCAGAGAGAATGTACTGCGGGAGAACGACGAACTCGCTATCATCAATTGTCGCTGGTGCACAGTCAACGCGCTTTGGATTCGCCTTCTCAATTTCCTTTTGATTAGCGAAAAAACCACCGGTAATGCTAACGCCGGGACCTGTGGCAATGTTACGATCTGGCTCGTAGGTCAGTTTGACCCAGCCCTTTTCGTTGTTGCCGCTCCCCAAAAAGAGCACAGTGCCGTTGCGAATCAAGACGACCGGATCAACTGACCCCTGCGTGGGGCTACTAAACTGCGGGACGAGCTCTTGGCGCATGTAGTCGCCCTTGATCTTTAGAGCTACGTTAACGGTCAATTTGGGGTCTTCGATCACCAAATTGCAGACATAGGCACCCTTACCACTGAATACTTCAGAGAGCGGTGTTCCATTGTAGGGCGAGCCGGTTGGCTTCTCGAGCAGTCCCTCGCCATTGGGATTGTGGCCGGTTTTTACCTCTTCGCCATCACTAAAACCATCGCCGTCTGTATCGGGATTATTGGGATCGGTTTTATAGAGAACCTCTTGTGCCAAGGAGAGACCGTCGCGATCGTTATCGGAGAGTGAATTGGCATCTTGCCCACTAACGCTGTTCGCGCCCTGTGGACGAAGAAAGAAATAGTACACGCCCCCGGCAATGAGGAGAATCGCAACTACGGCAATACCAACAACCCACAAGATTATTCGCTTGCGGCCAGCCTTCGTGGTTGGTGTTGTATGTAAATCAGCGGGAGATGCCTGCATCAGTTGTGTTTTGCTTTTTTCGTGCCAGTATTATACCACAGATTCGCTATTTTTTCACAACCTCTGCGACCCGATGCGCAATGAGCTGAGCCTCGTTGGCCTTAATTGCCAAGACGCGGGTATTTTTAGCGATTGGAACGCCACGCATGATGCGCGTGCGTAAAAGTGCCGAACCAAAGCCAATCCCACCAGTAAAACTGACTGCTGCGGTGCTGCCTAGGAGTGCTAAGTAGGCGCCAATTTGCTTCTTCACTTGGTCGACAAACATATCCACAGCCAAGATCGCGGCGGGATCCTTTTTACTTCGCTTCTCGAGTAACCGCTGCATCGAATCGGTGCCACCAATTGCCTTTAGACCGCTTTCAAACTCCAAAATGTACTCCAGATTGGAGAGCGAGAGTGGCGTATTGCGCTGGAGGAAGATCAAGATACTGGGATCAATGGCGCCTGATCGCGTGCCCATCATGAGTCCATCTAGTGGTGTAAAGCCCATGGTCGTGTCGATGGACTTCCCGTTTTTGATGGCACAGACACTCACGCCACCGCCCAAGTGAACTGAGATCACGTTGAGATTCTTGGGGTTTTTACGCAATTCACGCGCGGTCTCATGCAGCACCCACTCATGCGAGATGCCATGGAAGCCGTACTTGCGAATGCCGTATTTCTTTTCAAAGCGACGCGGGATCGCATAGAGCGCATGCGCATCTGGGATCGTACTATGAAAGGCCGTATCGAAAACCGCCACATGTGGCACAGCTGAGAAGATCGCACGCGCCATCTTAATGCCAGCAAGATTTGCCGGGTTGTGGATCGGTGCAAGTGCAGACAGCTCTTCGATCTCCTGAATGATGATGCGATCCAAGGCTTGCGGTGCGCGGAACTTGCCGCCACCATGGACAACGCGGTGCCCTACCGCTTCAATGCTACTTGGATCAATTTTTTCAAAAATGGTTCGCAATGCGCGCTTGTGTGTCATGGGATCAGAGGCGATCATACCCTCCATCTCCATTGAAAAAATCACACGATCGGTTTTTGTCTCCAAGATCGCCACCTTTACAGATGTGCTACCAGAATTTACAACGAGAACGCGCATAAGAGAGTTCCTTTTACTTTTTTACCAATACCTGCCGCATTTCCTTCATCGGTGTCGAGGTGCAAACTTTTGCGGAACGTAGGCTGCACCTTTACCTCAACTTCCTGGAAGATCAATTTTCTTGGGCCTGAGACTTGAATGGCAATCCGTTGCCCATCTTTTAGCTTTAGTACCGCAGCCTCCTGTGGTGAGAGATGGACGTGCCGGCGTTGCAGAATTACACCATTTCGCAATCGCACCGTTCCTTTCGGTCCGAGCACTAGCACGCCTGGCGTAGAGCCAAGATCACCGCTGCGGCGCACGGGTGGTGTAAGACCAAGCTTTCGCGCATCTGTTGCTGCCAGCTCCACCTGTGTATAAGGACGCGCTGGGCCAAGCACGCGGACACCGGCAATCTCTCCTGCTGCAGTCCGTAGTGTTACGGTTGCCGTACTAGCAAATTCATCGCGCTGCGATAATCGATGTAATGGTCGCAAACGATAATGAGGCCCAAAAAGTCGTGCGATGTGGGCAGCGGTGAGATGAACGTGCCGTGCCGAAATTTCGATGGTGATCGGAACGCGCTGAACACTTTTATTGTACGGGGTTGTCATAATTTGTAAAGTTAGTATTTTTTGCGACGAACCAAAAAGGCGGAATGGCTGGCTAGTACAGCACGAATTTCCGCAGCGGAACGAAGTCCATTGTGGGCACCGAAGCGACGTACGACACCGGCAGCATTTGCACTACCATAGGCCAAGCCAGTGCTGATATCTCCATGGGAAAGATCATATCCTGCGACGAATCCGGCCATAAAGGCATCACCTGCACCCGTAGTATTAGCCACCGTGGTTGGCAAAATGCCGGCATAAAAACGCTCCGTCTTGGTCCAAGCCGCAGCCCCGTTCTTGCCATCCGTGATCACCACAACTTTGGTGCCAGATGCAAGGAACTTTGCCGCAATTGCGTGCAGCGACTCAAGAAGTGGTGCCTCTGCACTGCCGCGACGATTAGCAAGTTGCTGCGCCTCTTCACGATTCAAAAAGAGCAATTCCGTTTGTGCGAGAAGGTCATGCAATGCGGCAATCCCACGATGGATCTGCGTTGACCCAGGATTCCAGGCAATGCGCAACTCTGGCTTACTAGCCTTGAGTGTTAAAATTTCGTGCAAAAGCCCCTGTGCATGTCCGGATAGATGTGAAATAGAAAACCACCGCGTCTCTAAGAGATCGTCACTGTGCGGGATCTTATCAAAAGTGAGAAAATCGTTTGCCCCACGGTACACCAAAGCCGTGCGATCACCGTCGCGCGTGGCAAGGAGCACCGAGAAACCCGTGGGCGCTTCGGAGGTCTGCACAATAAAACGACCGTCAACGCCACGTTGACGCAGTTCGTTCACAATGTGACCGCCAAATTCGTCTTTGCCAACAGCAACCACCGCTGCACTCTCAAGGCCCAGTAGCTTATAGGCACTGGCGGTATTTGTTGCGCCGCCACCAACCTCAACATGCGCTGCATCGGCAACCAGCTTTTCGCCGTAGGGCAACACGAGATTTTTCGTTCCGTCATGTTGTAGCTGCACGTTAATCTCGTTAGCGTGAAAACGCAGAAAGAGATCTTGAATCGCTGTACCAAATGTAATGATATCACGCATTGGTTTCCTCGGGATGATAGATCGGTTCTAAAACCGGCAAGAGACTGTGCCCCGTCATATGTACAGGTTGCGGTAGACCTAGTAATTCTAGCACAGTTGGCGCGACATCGCTTATTAGCCCCGCAGGCGCCATCACCTGTGTATTACTTGCGTTGGTCACAGCCGTGCGCTGCTGAAAATCACTACCAATCAGGAGAAACGGCACAGGATTGGCAGAGTGCTCTTTGTCGATCTCCCCTGTAGATGGATACACCATTTGCTCAGCGTTGCCATGGTCAGCGGTGATAATCACCACACCGTCGATCGCCAGCACCGCATCAACGATTTCGCCGAGGCACTGATCTAGGTACTCCAGACCGCGCACTGTTGCTGTAAAGTTACCTGTGTGGCCAACCATATCGGCGTTCGCAAAGTTCACAACCGCCAGCGCATAGCGGCCGGTACTAATCGCACGTACGGTTTTTGTCGTGATCTCACCAGCACGCATCTCGGGCTCCAGATCATAGGTCTCGACCTTGGGCGAAGGAATCAGCACAAACTCCTCACCAGGGAGCGCCGATTCCGACTTTCCATCAAAAAAATATGTTACGTGCGCAAACTTCTCGGTCTCGGCGATATGAATTTGCTGTAGACCAGCCTTCGAGACAACTTGTGCCAATGGCTCTTCTAAATCCGATGGCGGGAAGGCAACGGTTACGGGCAAATCTTTTTCGTACTGCGACATTGTTACAACAAAGAGATTTTTGATCGCCTCCCCGCGTGGAAACTTTTCGAATCCCGGCAATGCTAGGGCCTCAGTTAACTGACGTGCGCGATCAGGTCGATAGTTAAAAAAGATCACCGCATCGTTTGGCGCGACCTTCGTCCGTGGCATGCCACTGGCATCAACAAAGACTACCGGCTTTACCATCTCATCAAATTCCCCGCGTTGGTAGAGTTCCTGGAGCGCAACAATTGGGTCACTCGCCGTACTCCCCTCACCTTTGACCATGGCATTGTACGCTGCAGCGGTGCGATCCCATCGCTGATCACGATCCATGGCATAGTAGCGCCCCATCATCGTGGCAAGCTGGCCAACGCCAACCCGCTGCCGCTCTTGCTCGAAACGGGTGAGAAAGTTGATCGCACTTTTTGCTGGTGCATCTCGCCCATCCAAGATGGCATGTACATAGACACGCGAAACATCCTGCGCCTTGGCAAGATCGAGAAGTGCGTAGAGGTGTTCTTCGCTGGCATGGACGCCACCATTGGAAAGCAAGCCGACGAGGTGCAACGTAGAGTGGTTCTCTTTGACATGGTTCATCGCCCCAAGAAAGGCCTGGTTGCGAAAAAACGACTGATTACGAATTGCATCATTAATACGCGGTAGGTCCTGAAAGACAATGCGCCCAGAGCCGAGATTTTGATGACCGACTTCTGAGTTCCCTACTTCATTCCAAGAGCCCAAGCCGACAGCGATACCCGAGGCCTGGAGGTTGGTATAAAAATACTGATTCTGCAGTCGGAAGAAGTTCGGCATTCGGGCGGTGGTAATTGCATTGCCAGGGCTGGCCGCAGCAACGCCAAAACCATCCAACACGATCAGTACAACAGGTTGGTACTGTCGCATCGCCATTACTTTTTACGCTGGATTAGGCTTTGTCCCGTCATCTCACTTGGTTTGCTAATCGCGAGTAGCTCTAACACGGTTGGCGCAAAATCTGCCAACACACCTCGCTTCGCCAACGAGATTGCATCGCGACTAAAATATGGATCGGTGGAATAGAGCAACAGGGGCACAGCACTAGTTGAGTGGGCAGTGTCGCGCTGTCCGGTTTTTTCATCCACCATATCTTCGGCATTACCGTGATCGGCCGTAATAATTAAATTCCCACCAACGCGCTTTATGGCCTGAATCAAGCGACCGATTTGTTCATCCAAAAACTCGACCGCACGGATTGTTGCAGCGAGATTTCCCGTATGACCAAGTGAGTCGGCATTGGAGTAGTTCACGAGATAGAAGTCATGACGTAGCTCATTCGCATGCAAGAGATCATCTAGAACGATCTCTGTGATCCGCGCAGCACTCATCTCGGGCGTCGATTCATAGGACATCACAACCGGTGATGGAATGCGCATAATATCCTCATTGGGAAGTCGCACATTGGAGCTGCCATGGAAGAAGTAGCTAACATGGGGAAACTTTTCAGATTCTGCTAAATACGCCTGCGTAAGATGCGGGATCTTTGCCAAAACTGCCGGCAGGGTATTTTTTAACGGATATGTGAGGAAGGCGGTGTCCACCTTGAGATCAGAGCCGAAATCAGTAAAGGCAACAAATTTGAAATTCTTCGGCACACGCCCTCGGTTAAAGCCAGTGAAATCTTTTTGCACAAAAGCTTTGGCGAGTTGCCGTGCGCGATCAGAGCGTAGATGCCAGAAGACCATCGCGTCGTTATCCTCAACTGTCGCGCGATGTTTATCGGGTGGGGTAAGGTAGGTCGGCGTAATAAATTCGTCCGTGCGGCCTTCATCGTAGGCATTTTGAAGCACATCTTCGGCGGTATCGTTGGTAGCATGGTGCCCAAAGACCATCGTACGATAGACCTTGGCAGAGCGCTCCCACTGATAGATGCGGTCCATCGCATAGTAACGACCAAAGAGTGTCGCAATATTACCAACACCAAGTTTTGCAATGTGGTCACGAATTTCAGCAATGGCCTCGAGCGCATACTGTGGTGCTGCGTCACGCCCATCTGTGATTGCGTGGATCTCGACATGCTTCACGCCCTGCTGCTTGGCCATCTCCAGCAAGGCAAAAAGGTGCGGCAACCAGCTATGGACGCCACCGCGTGAGATCATACCCAAGAGGTGGAGCTTTGAGCCATTGCGATTGACATGCTGCATTGCATCCAGCAGAACCTTGTTCTTGAAAAAGCTGCCATCCTTAATCGATTCATTGATGTACACGAGGTCCTGCACTACCACGCGTCCTGCTCCGAGATTCATATGACCAACTTCAGAGTTGCCCGTGAGGTCATCAGTCAACCCTACCGCCTCACCAGAGGCAAGCAGCTCGGTTGTATTGCCATTAGCATATAGCCAATCGATGTTTGGCTTTTTGGCAAGCGTAATTGCATTGTCCGGTGCTGGCGGCGCAATTCCCCAGCCATCAAGAATTACAGCAATTGTTGGAACAATGTTTTTCTTTTTACAGTACTCCATGTGGCCCCGTTAGTGGCGGTTGAAAAACCGCGGCTTCTTTTAGATCACTTTCGATGAGCAACAAGCGATTGTATTTTGCAAGTCGTTCACTGCGCGATAGTGAGCCGGACTTGATCTGGCGAAGATCCAGTCCAACCGCGAGATCCGCGATGATCGTATCCTCCGTTTCGCCAGAACGATGTGAGATTACCGTGCCAAAGTTCGCCTTCTTTGCGATGCGTACAACTTCAAATACCTCTGAGATAGTTCCGATTTGGTTTGGCTTAATCAGAACGGCATTGCATGCGGCCATCTCGATCGTTTGCGTCAGACGCGCGGGATTTGTAACGATGAGATCATCACCCATGATCTGACACTTCTTTCCAAGTCGCTGCTGCAAGACCTGCCAACTTTCAAAATCATCTTCTGCTAAACCATCTTCAATAGAGACGATTGGATACTTCGTGCACCAGTTTTCGTAGAGTGAAATCAATTCTTGCGCGCTATAGTTTTTTCGCTCTAATCCAAAGACGTAACTGCCAGAGTGGAAAAACTCGCTTGCAGCAACATCCAGTCCAAGAGCAATATCGACACCCGGTCGATATCCTGCATCCTCAATTGCCTGTACGAGCAGCTGGATTGCCTCTTCGTCGCTACTGATGCGTGGCGCAAATCCACCCTCGTCACCGACGGCAGTAATATCCCCACGCTGGTGAAGCGTTTTCTTTAGTGTCTGAAACACCTCAGCACCAAACTCCATGGCCTCAGCAAATGTTTTTGCTCCTACTGGTACCAGCTTAAACTCTTGAATAGTCAGACCATTGTCGGCATGCTTGCCGCCGTTAATCACATTAAAAAGTGGCAGCGGCATGGTAAATTGTGTTGCGCGAGGATTAAGATAGCGATAGAGCTCCACCTTCTCGGCAGCGGCAGCGGCACGCAGCACGGCCATGGAAACTGCCAAAATTGCATTCGCGCCAAGGCGAGACTTATTTGGTGTACCATCCAGCGTCATCATGAGCTCATCGATCATCTGCTGCTCTTGCACTGCACGGCCTTTTAGTGCCGGAAAAATTTCTTCGGTAATATTTCGCAGCGCCTTCATTACACCAAGTCCTTGAAAGTGCGTAGCATCACCGTCGCGCAACTCCAAGGCTTCGTGCGTGCCAGTAGAGGCGCCGGAGGGAACGCGGCTCTCACCAATAAGACCGCCGCTCGTTGTAAGTCGAACCTGTACGGTTGGATTGCCGCGGGAATCGAGAATCTGAAATGCTTCAATATTGCTAATTTTCTCAGTCATTTTTTTTATCCGGAATTATGCTTATACCTGGTAATACACGACCTTCTACATATTCTAACATTGCGCCGCCACCCTCCGAAACAGCACCAATTTTTTGCCGTAATCCAAATTGATCTAACGCCGCCAACGTCTCTCCCCCACCAACCAGAGCGCCCTGACCATTTTTCGCAACGGCTGTAAAGACAGCCTCGGTGCCAAGCGCAAAGTGTGGATTCTCAAAGTATCCTTGCGGACCATTCAAAAGAATCGACTTTGCGCCAGCAATGATATCGCAGTAGCGTCGTAGTGTCGCGGGTCCGATATCAAAGACGCCCATCTCTTTAGGAATCACATTGAATGCAGCAACGGAGCCGTCGCGCGCATTCGCCTCTTTGCCCACCACCACATCGTGAGGCATGAGCAAGACCTCAGGATAGCGATCCAGCGAAAGTAAAATCTTCTTGGCATCTTCATAGGTTTTTGGATCATAGAGTGACTGCGAACCCACCTCGCGCCCCTCTGCCTTCCATAGCGCTACAGCCAACGCACTACCGAGCAAGATATGATCCGCAACGGGTAGCAGGGCCTGAATGAGTCCAACCTTGTCGGCTAGCTTTGCGCCACCCAACACAACAACATATGGGTGCTGGATGTACGAAAGAAAGTGATCGAGTCGCTTCCATTCTTGCTCCAGTGAGAATCCTGCAAACACCGGAAGGTACTGCGCGACACCAACCACAGAGGCCTGCGCGCGATGACTCACGCCAAAACCATCATTGATAAAAACCTCCCCAAGGCGCGCGAGATCTTTCGCGAAGCTGGGATTATTTTCTTCATCCGCGTGGTGAAAACGTGTGTTTTCGAGAAAGAAAACCTGTCCGGGCTTGGCTGCCTTTACCTGCTGCTCGATGGGCTGCCCAACACAGTCAGGGAGATACTGCACCGGATGCTTGAGTAGTGCAGCGAGGTGCCGCGCGATCGGCTGCGTGGAGAGCTCCCGCACAAATTTGCCATCCGGTCGTCCAAGATGCGTCATGCCAATGACAGTCGCGCCCTCAGCGATGAGATACTGATAGGTCTTGAGTCCTAAGCGTAGTCGCGCATCGTCAACAATCTGTCCAGTATTTGGATCAATGGTTACATTGAAATCCGAGCGCACCAAGACGCGCTTTCCACTGACCACGGCGTCACGAATTGTTTGCTTCGGTGATGTCATTTAGCGTTTCGCAATTACTGTACCGATTTGCACCGCTTGTTCTGCAAGTCGCGCAGAATATCCCCACTCGTTGTCATACCAGGCCACCACCATGGCAAGATTACCGCCCACAACCCGCGTTAATTTCAGATCAACGATGGCAGAGTGCGTATCGCCAATAATATCTGTGGAAACCAAAGGCTCATCCGTAACACCAAGGATACCCTTGTAGCGTTTCGAGGCTGCCTCGCGTATAAAGATGCGATTAACCTCCTCGGCAGTTGTGTCTTTTTTCAGTTGGAAGACGGCGCAGTTAATCGAACCGGCGGGCACAGGAACGCGCAGCGAGATACCATCGAAAAAGCCTTTTAGTTCCGGCACGGCCTTTGTTGATGTGATGGCTGCACCCGTAGAGGTTGGCACAATGTTCTGGGCAGCAGCACGGCCACGTCGCGGATCAGATTGCGGACCATCGACTAAACTCTGCGTCGCGGTATAGGCATGACTGGTCGACATTAAGGCACTTTTTACGCCAAAGTTCCGCACCATCACCTCTGCAACTGGTGTAAGGCAGTTTGTTGTACACGAGGCATTGGAGCTCACTTTTGCCTGCAGCCTGCCCTTCTTATAGGCATCATCGTTAACACCCTGCACAAAAACAGGCGTCGTCTCATCATCAGCTGGCGCTGAGATAATCACGTGTTTTGCACCGGCACGGACGTGCGCTGAGGCATCTTCTGTTGTTGTAAAAAATCCCGTTGACTCAACAACGACATCCACCTTCATTTTTTTCCAGGGCAGTTTTGCAGGATCCTTTTGTGCGAGAACGGTAATTGTTTTGTTGCCAACACGGAGTCCATTGGCAACGACGCTGACTGGCTTCTCGTAGGTGCCGTACACGGTGTCGCGCTGCAAGAGATAGGCCAAAGTTTTCTTGTCGCCCAGGTCATTAATTGCAACAACCTCGGCCTTAGGATTATTCATAAGAATGCGAAATGTTGCCCGACCGATGCGTCCAAATCCATTGATTGCAATACGAACTTTTGCCATATAAACTCCTTGGTTATTTTACAAGTGATGCCTTGCCAGCACTACCAAGCGCCTGCATCTTCTGCTCCATGACCTTTTGGGCCGCCGCTGTGGCTGGCGCCAAATACTGGCGTGGATCGATCTCGGCAGCGTTTTTCCTGAGTGACTCCCGCAAAGCAATAGTGAAAGCGGAAAAGTAGTCTGTGCGGAAGTTCACAATCCGAATACCATGGCGCACTGCATTTTTCAGCATCGCCGCCGGCACATCTGAACCGCCATGCAAAACGAGCGGTACGGCAACATTCTGATAGATCGCAATCAGCCGCGCAAAATCAAGTTGTGGCGTCGGCAAAAGATATTTGATTGCACCATGCACTGAGCCTATTGCTACCGCCAATGTGTCAACTTGTGTTTTTACGACGAACTCATGGGCCTGGCGTGGATTGGTAAGCAAATTCGCAAATTGCTCTGGTGAAAACTTTTTCTTTTTTGCAACCAACACCTTGGCCTGTGACTCTAACATCTGACCAAGCTCTGCCTGCACCACAACACCGCGACGATGCGCATACTGCACAATTTTTTTTGTTACTGTAAGATTTTTTTCATATGGTAGTCGCGAGGTATCAATCATCACTGATGTAAATCCATGCGCGATCGCCTCCTTTACGACATCAATGCGCGCGGTGTGATCGAGATGCAGTGCAACGGGTGTCTGCGGTGCCTCTGTCGCGCTCGCCTTCACCAAATTCACGATCTGACGAAATCCAATGTAGTCGACGTCGTGCTCCGTAACCATAACAATCACGGGTGACTTCTTTGCAGTGCCAGCACGAATCGCGGCCTGCACAAATTCAAGATTCGGACAGTCAAAGGCAGGAACGGCAAAGTGTCCTTTTGCAGCAGCGTGCACAATTTTTTTAACCGAGCTGTACATTAGTTTGCTCCTTTTAACTGGGCGAGTGTCTGGATCATGCGCTCAAATGTTGAAGGCGTACGACTAGCAGCACCAACCAAAGCACCATCTACCATCGGTAGTTCAAAATATGCGGCGCAATTTTTGTCATCAGTGCTACCACCATATAAAAGACGAATCTTTCGTGCTGCTGTGCCAAATTTTTTCTGCAAGACAGATTGGATTACTGTTAACGCCTTTGCGACGTCAGCAGGTTTTGCATTTTTGCCACTCCCCACTTTCCCACTACTAATCGCCCAGACTGGTTCGTACGCGATCACCAGCGAGCTTGCGTCCTTTGGTCGTACAGTTTTGAGGGACTGCGTCAGCATTGCAGCAAGGACTCGATTGGTCTTCCCCGCACGTCGCTCAGTAGCACTCTCGCCAACCGCGAGTACTGCCGTAAGGCCCGCATTGAGCGCAGCACGAATTTTTTTCGCATTGAGCGCAGCATCTTCATGAAATAAATTTCGTCGCTCAGAGTGTCCAATGATTACCGTATTGCAAAACTCTGCGACCTGTTCTGGTGTGACCTCGCCTGTGCTATTACCTTCACCGATCCAGAGATTTTGGGCTCCAGTTGTGGCAAAGGCCATTGCATCTGCCACCGCAGGAATGGCAATAAAGGAGGGGCAGACCACGACATCTACCGTGCCATGTGCCTCAGCAGCTTCATCGATCTGTGCCGCACGTACCACCGATTCCTCTGTGCCGAAGTAGCTCTTCCAATTTGCTACAATGAGTGGTTTCATTTTTTCTTCCTTGGTACGCGTGGTGCTTTACGCAAATATTCCGCAGCGATCTCTGGCGGCGTTGAGTTCACATAGGCGCCGGAGCCAATCTCCACACCTGCAGGAATTGAAAGACGCGGGAAAAAGGCCACGTGCCAGTGGTAGTGTTTGTATGTACCGTGATCTACTGGTGCGGTGTGAATGATGTAGTTGATTGGTGGATCACCGAGTGTGTTCCAGGTCTTCCCCCAGGCCGCCTTCAAGGCATCGCCGAAGCCAAGGCGCTGTGCCTTATTCATTTCATCGAAATAGGTTTGGTGTTTTTTTGGCACAATGCGTAACTCAAATGGAAACCGTGCGTAAAATGGCGAGAAGACGAGAAACTCTCGATTTTCATACACAACGCGAATTTTGCGCCGGCGTTCCTCCGCGATAATATCGCAGTAGATACAGTGGCCGGTACGATCAGCGTAGCGCTTTGAGCCAGCAACCTCGGAGGCGATCTCCTTGGTCACGCTCGGCATCGCTAAAATTTGATTGTGCGGATGCGAGATCGAAGCACCACCGCCTTTACCAAAATTCAAAAAGATTAGCGCATACTTTATGTGTGGATCATGGCGGTGCGTGTAGTGTCGCTGCATCAGTGCCTGAACTACCATGTCACTCTGTTTTTCATTCATGAGCACAATTGGGGTGTTGTGCCACACACTGATCACAACTTCGTGCCTGCCAAATCCTGACTGCTTGCGAAAAAGTGGGCCATCTTCTTTGCGTTCATTAAATGGCTCATCGGGCGTTAAGATCGGAAAACGATTTGGCACAACGCGCACATACCAACCGGGACCATCCTTCTTTGTACCCTTGCGACGAAAAGCAAAGAGCTCGCCAGAGGTGAGTTGCTCGGCGCCCTCAGCGAAGGGATCTGGCTCGCCCGGCTTTTCTGGCTGGGCAGGCTCTGGCTTAAAGTCCCCTGGCCGCTTCGCGCGCTCCGAGGCGACAATGACCCAGCGACCCGTAATTGGATTTTGACGAAATTCCGGCATATGAATCCCCTAACTTTTGCTGCTGTTAAAATCGGCGCGATGAAGGCGCATAGCCTTTGCATACAGAGCGCGATATTGCTTTGCGGCGCGTGTCCAGGAAAAGTCGCGCGCCATAATCCGTCGGCGCAGTGCCTGCGTTTTTTTGGCATCCGCATAGAATGCCAAAGCGCGGCGCAGGGCCTGGGAAAAATCGCGCACCGCGAACTTCTTAAAGACAAAGCCCGTACCTGTGGTTGGGACCGCCGTGACATCGCGCACCGTTTCCGCCAATCCACCCGTCGCACGTACAACCGGAATGCTGCCGTAACGCATAGCGATCATCTGGCCAAGTCCACACGGCTCATAGAGTGACGGCATAAGAAAGAAGTCTGAGCCGGCATAGGCGAGTTTTGCGGCGACGGCATCAAACTGCAATACAGCGCGTACATTCTGCGGGAAACGTCTTGCAAGCTGTGCTACTTTTCGCTCAAGCAGTGGTTCCCCATTACCAACAATGACAAGCTGGCACGTTGTGGTAGCTAAGAGCTTCTCGATCACGTCTAAAAGGAGCCCAACGCCTTTTTGTTGCGCTAAACGGCTCACAACAGCGAAGACTGGCACCTGTGGCTTACGCGGCAGTCCAAATTTCTTTTGCAATGCCGCCTTGTTCGCGGCGCGTTTGCCAAGTTGGAGACGCGAGTAGCGCACTGGCACCTCGCGATCGGTGGCGGGATTCCATGCCGCAGTGTCGATGCCATTGACGATCCCAACTAGTCGCGCGCGACGCTGGCGCAAAATCCCCTGCATACCATAACCCTGGCTCCCCAAAATCTCCGTGGCATAAACACTGCTTACGGTACTCACCATTGTTGCATTGCCGATACCTTCAAAGAGCTGATCGATATCGCCATCCCGCAAGTCCTGTGCAATGATCTTTGCCGCATCTGCAGCTGTCAGGCCGTCATACTTTAAAATCTTTGGATTGGAGGCACCTTGATAGCCGATATTGTGGATCGTAAATACAGTGGCAACATCTCTAAAGAAAGGATCCTCTTTTGCTAACTGCTGCAGTTGCAGAGGTAGAAAGCCAACCTGCCAGTCGTGCGCATGAATAACATCGGGACGGAAATCAAGGGTTTTGAGCAGCGTAAGGATGGCAGTACTAAAGAAGGCAAATCGCTTTTTATCATCGCGATACCCCTCGAGTTTGGCGCGATCAAAGTAGGGAGGAAAGTCAACAAAGTATACCGGGATTCTAGTACCCGGAATGACGCCCTCCCAGAGGTTTGTGCGCCGCACGGCAAATCCACCCCAAACACGCACACCGGAAAGTCGCTTTTTGAGTTTATATTTTTTGCGATCAATGGCGCGATAGAGCGGCAAGATCAACCGCACATCGATTCCCTGTCCCACTAAAGCCTTGGGCAAACTGCCCACCACATCACCAAGACCACCTTCTTTCACAAAGGGTGCGGCCTCGCGGGCAGCAAAGAGAACTTTTAGATTTTTTGATTTTTGTTTTGCCATAGTTTCTTAGGTGAGCTGGTATTTACCTCGTAGCGCGTTCAGGCGGATCTTGTAGAGTTCGGCGAATGTCCGCAGACTATCCTTCCAGAAGCGAATGCGCGTACCCTGCATCTCGGTCCACGTCACGGGTGCCTCTATGATCTTGTAGTGAAGGCGTCGTGCAAGAAAGAGGATTTCCATATCAAAACCCCATCGCGGGATGGTCTGCGCAGCAAAGAGCTTTTTCGCGACATCCCCGCGAAAGGCTTTAAAGCCACACTGCGTGTCAGCGATGCCAGGTAGCAGTACAATGCGAATCAGTAAGTTCGCGACACGCGCCAAAAATACGCGGTACCAGGGCTGTTTTTGGGCCACAACGCTATCTTTTACGTATCGCGAAGCAATGACGACATCTGCCCCGTTTGCAAAATAGGTGCGGAAACGATCCCACTCGCTCAGATCGGTCGAGTTGTCGGCGTCCATAAAGAGCACGAATTGACCTGTCGCAACTAGCATACCTTGCTGCACTGCGCGACCCTTACCCTGATTTGGCGTACTAGCAATTACCCGCAACGGCGTTGCTACCGTAAGTGCCTGGATCTTTGCGATGGTCTGGTCGGTTGAGCCATCATCTACAATAATAATCTCAGCCTTTTGGCCAAGTTTTTGGAGGTACGAATCAACTTTTTCCAAAGTTGCAGGAATGCGCTGCTCCTCATTCCATGTCGGTATCACTACCGACAGCACAGGAGGTTCCATAGGCTCCCAGACAGATAAAATCGGTTAAGTAAATTATACAGAAAATCGCCATTTTTTACAATGGCGTATCGTAACATCCCGTGGGTGTTATTGCTGGTCGAGATAATCCTGGAGTAGTACGGTTGCCGCACGAGCGTCAATTGGTGCGCTCCCAGTTCCACCTGGGGCCGCGAGCACCGAGCTGCTCGTCATACGCTCATCGGCCATGATTACAGGAATCGTCACCGCTTGCCGGAGCTGAGCAGCAAAATCTGTCGCTGCCGTCGTCATATCGGTGGTTTTACCACGCTGACTCTTGGGCAGGCCAACCACAATTGCCACAATACCCTCTTGCTGCACCGTTGCGGCAATCTCGCCAACCGCCTGGGCGATAGAACCCTTATTTGCCATGACTGCGCGCGGCACCGCGACTCGTCCTTCCGGATCCGAGATCGCTAAGCCAATACGCTTCGTACCGTAATCAATACCTAAAATTGGGCCACGCGAATTAGCGCTCATGGACAACCGGAAAGTCATGCGGCGTTAAAACTTCGGGGCCATTCTCCGTAATAATCAGCGTTTTTTCATGGTGTGAGGCAAGGCTCTCGTCTTTAGTTACGAGTGTCCAGCCATCAGATTGCAGTAGCAGATCCTCGCTGCCAAGGCAGGCGATAGGCTCAAGTGCTAAGACCTCGCCGTGTGCGATGCGCTCCCCTTCCCCG
>WBZU01000584.1_pt4 | contig 18554 bp, 11 predicted proteins | sample 5204311 | NCBI WGS metagenome assembly WBZU01 (sample SAMN12344359, study PRJNA552823) | activated sludge metagenome | biome: Activated sludge suspended growth; feature: Nitrification reactor; material: Wastewater; isolation source: activated sludge from nitrification reactor of wastewater... | reverse complement strand
CCGACGGGGTCGAAGAGACAAGCGTTTGCACTGTTACAGGTCTTAAGAGCAACGGGACATGTCCTTCGGTCACGGATCTTGTAATAAAGAAATTCAATCAGAAGAAGTGTAATATTTTTCATTATTCAGCTCCCGCAGAAACATCTGTGGAGACACAGGAACCTCCTAAGGAAAGCGTAGGATATTAATTTTTTAACAAACAATATTTATTAAACTATTTTCAGAAAGGAATTATTTAATTGATTCAGAGAACTCTTTGCATCATAAAACCGGATGCAGTAAGAAAAAATTTACAGGGAAACATTATTCAGAAAATTTCCGACAGCGGATTTAAAATACTTGGAATGAAAATGCTGAATCTTGCAGATGCGACTGCAGGAAAATTTTATGAAATACATAAAGAGAGACCGTTTTATAAAGAGTTGTGTTCTTTTATGACATCAGGTCCTGTAGTAACAATAGCTCTTGAAAAGGAAAATGCAGTTGCGGATTACAGAACTCTTATCGGCGCTACAGACCCTGCGGAAGCTGCCGAAGGTACAATAAGAAAACTTTATGCCGATTCAAAATCGGAAAATGCAGTTCACGGCTCTGACTCTGAAGAGAACGGAAGAAACGAAGTTGCATTCTTTTTTGCAGAAAGCGAACTAAGCTAAAAATTATTTTAACATATATTAATTAATTTAAAAAAACCTAAATGAAGGAAAAAATTAAGTTTACAAATTATTTTCTTTTTCTGTTTTTAATATCCGCTGTATTTTTCTCTTTTAAAAACCGTGAAGACAGTAAACCTGTAAAAGGAAACAGTAATTATTTCAAATTGGCGGAAGGTCTCACCGAAAAAGATTTTATGCCTAATACTGTGATTTTCAAACTGAAAGAAAGAAACAGGAATGTTGCCGGTATTAATGCAATCAGCAGCGATGCATTGAACAGTTCTTTGAATGAACTTAACGCAGGACTGAACAAGATGTTTACTGATGCTGTGAAACCAATACAGGATCTTTCTGCTGACGGTGAAAAAATGTCAGACCTTTCATTGATCTATATTGTAAAATACAGTTCATCTAAAACCATAGAAGAAGCTGTAAACTTAATTTATAATTCAGGTGAAGTGGAATATGCGCAGCCGAAATACTTACAGCAGGTTTCATTTACACCTAATGACCCTTCAATCGGTTCTCAGTATTACATAAATAAAATTCAGGCGCCGGCTGGATGGGATATTCAGCAGGGCGATACAAACGTAGTCATTGGTATCGTGGATTCAGGTACAGACTGGGATCATCCCGATCTTGCAGCAAATATAAAAATCAATTACGCCGATCCGGTAAACGGAACAGATGACGACGGCGACGGCTATGTTGACAATTACAGAGGATGGGACCTTGCAGGCGCAGATTACAATAATGTTGTAGCTGACAATAATCCTATGATAATGGGAAGCAACAACAATCACGGATCACATGTTTCAGGCGATGCTTCCGCAGTAACTAATAACGGGGTCGGAGTAGCAGGCACCGGATTCAAATGCAAAATATTGGGAGTGAAATGCGCAGCAGATAATGACACAAGAGGAGCAGGAGGAACAGGTTATATAATTACCGGATACGAAGGAATCAAATACGCAGCAGATAAAGGATGCGCTGTTATTAACTGCTCATGGGGCGGCGGCGGCGGCGGTCAGTTCGAACAGGATATTATCTCTTATGCAACCATAAACAAAAATTCACTTGTAGTATGCGCAGCGGGAAATAACAGTTCAAGCGAAACTTTCTACCCTGCCGGTTACAAATATGTCTTAAGCGTAGCTTCCACAAATTCGTCGGATATAAAATCTTCATTCTCGAATTACGGAAGTTCGATTGATGTATGCGCTCCCGGTTCAAGTATCTACAGCACATTATGGAATAACTCTTACGCATCATTCGACGGAACATCAATGGCTTCACCGATAACAGCCGGAACCTGCGCAATTGTAAAATCACAATTTCCTTCTTACAACGCTTTGCAGGTAGGAGAAAAAGTAAGAGTTACATGCGACAATATTGACGGAAGCAATCCGACTTTTGCAGGCAAATTAGGCAAGGGAAGAATAAATATGTTTAAAGCCCTGACAGTTAATTCACCTTCCGTGAGACTGAATTCATACACAGTAACAGACGGCAACAATAATATTCCTCAGCCGAATGATACTCTGAGCATAATCGGAGTGTTTAAAAATTACCTCGATGCTACAACAAATGCTTCAGCGGTCATCACCACATCTTCTGCTGCAGTAACTTTACTGAACGGTTCGTCAACTCTCGGAGCAATACCGACACTTGGAACAGCAAGCAACAGTTCAAATCCATTCAGAGTAAAAGTTACCGGCACCGCGGCAACAAACTCTATTGTTGAATTTAAGATAACTTACACAGACGGATCATATTCTGATTTTGAATATTTTTCAGTTGTAGTAAATCCGAGTTATTTTGATATGAATGTGAACAAGATTGCAACAACAATCAACAGCCGCGGAAATTTCGGTTACAATAATTATTCCGCTAACTCTCAGGGAATAGGTTTCAAATACAATAACGGAGCAAGTCTTATATTTGAAGGCGGACTTATGTGCGCAGTTTCAAATACAAAAGTTTCCGATGTAGTCAGAGGCAGTGATCAGGCGGTACAGAATGCGGAATTCACAAGTATCATTCCTTTTCAGATCACACAGCCGGGAATAATTTCAAATCAGGACGGCAATGCGAAATTCAATGACGATGGTGCGGGTTCTACTAAAATAGGAGTTGAAATAAGCATGAGCACTTATGCATTTGCAAATTTAACCGATGAAGATTACATAATTGTGAAATACAAAATCAAAAACACTACTTCGAGCGCAATCAGTAATTTCTATTCGGGATTGTTTGCAGACTGGGATATAGGAGCAAACGGAGATCTGAATAAGGCGGACTGGGATGCAGCAAATCAATTGGGATATATCTGGAGGACAGATAACAATCCCGGTACTTATGTAGGAATGTCATTGCTATCATCCAATAATCCGGCTTACTGGGCTATAGATAACGATAATACAGTAGCGGGAAATCCCTGGGGAATTTATGACGGATTTACTGATCAGGAAAAATTCACTTCACTGTCTTCAGGAATCGGCAGACAGCAAGCCGGTGTTACTGCAGGAAGAGATGTAGCTAATGTCGTCGGAAGCGGTCCTTACAATATTCCGGCAAACGGAGAGATAACCGTATCTTTTGCATTGATTGCCGGAGATAATCTGAATGATCTTAAGACAAATGCTATTGCGGCAAAAAACAAATATAATCTTTTGCTTTCAGTTGTAAATTATAATTCGGAAATACCTGATAGTTACAGTTTATCACAGAATTATCCGAATCCGTTTAATCCTGCTACTAAAATAAAATTTGCTTTACCGTCTTCAGGATTTACAAGTCTGAAAGTTTATGATATTTCGGGAAAGGAAATTTCTAATTTATTGAATTCAAATATTCAGGCAGGTACGTATGAAGTATTATTCGATGCAACAAATTTTTCAAGCGGAGTTTATTTTTATAAGCTAGAATCAAACGGATATATTGAAACTAAAAAAATGTTCCTGGTAAAATAATTTTCGGAAAATAATATTTTTAAAGAGAGGTTGCCGGAAACGGTAATCTCTCTTTTTATTTTCAGGGGAAATTATTTTGGAAACCCTTGTTGGTTTTTAACGATAGAAACGAGCGTCACAAACAAGAAGAAATAATTTAAATTAAAACATAAAAGGATATTATAAATTATGGATACCAAACCAACAAAATAACGGGATTAGAAACATCTTATTTGTAAATATTATTCTAATCCCGAAATCAGTAATTTAAAAAACTAAACCTCATTTATAATAACTATCAAAATGAAAAAGATAAAATCCATTCAGAAGATTAATAAATTAATTCTATTAGTTTTACTTTTTTTGAATGCAACTATTATTTACTCCCAAACTAAAAACTCCATTAATTCAGGATTTAGAATATCCTTAAGTGAAGGAGTTACATTTAATTTAGATAAAAATATATATGAAGAAGGAAAAACTCTTGTTCCGGTTGCTTCCAGTTTTAATCTGGATCTGACTAACTTTGAAATAGGATATTTTATTTCAAATCAAAATGAAATCGGTATAAGTATAGGTAAAAACTCATTTACTTCACCTGAGAATTTTATAACGTCGGCTCAAATTTTAAAAAACGATACCACTTACTTTTATTCATCTGGTTATAAATATACTAATTTGACATGGGTTGCACTGTATTATAACTATCATTTCCATAACACTTTTAAAGTAGGGTTAAAATTGGGAGAACTTCGACCAGATGACAGGGATTATAAAATTTATCTTAGTTTATCAGTTGGGAAATATTATAAGATAACTGACATTTTATTAATTGACATTACTTTTAGTTTCACAAACAGAAATAATGATTTTAAATATTTCAAATCCAATCAATTAAATTTAACCTTGGGCTTAAATTTAAAAATTTAAAAATAAAAACCCCATTAGAATTTCTATCCGGGTTTTTTTATTTAAAAACTGCAATACGGATTCCTGATAAACATATTAAATTTATTTCGCCGCTGGTGGTGTTTCATAAAATTTGTATAAAGCAATTGTAATCTGATTAAAATTTTACCGCAAATTTTTTGAGCACCAACTGCCGAATCACTCCAAGTTAATTACATTCCCAATCAAGAAAAGATTCTTCTCGTTACGAATCTCTCGTCGTTCTTTTGATTACGTTCCCAATCAGGAGAGGCCGTGTGAATACAAAAAATTATACATTTCCCGAAGATAGATTCACTCATTTACGCACTGGATGACCCAGAGGGTACCCCCCGCTTTCGCGGGAATGACAAGTGCGTTAGTTGACATTTTCACACAGCCTATGGAGATTGGGAACGAGGATTAAAAAATTAACAATCTTATTTCAAAAGTATCATACGTTTTGCGTTTATGAATTCATTATTAACAAAAAGCGAATAAAAATAAACGCCGCCGGGTAAATCACTTCCCTGATTCCTGCTCCGAGAGGCGAGCGCAAGGCGAGCATTAAATTCTATTTCATAACTCCCTGCATTCTGTTTCTGATTTACTAAAGTTGATATTTCATTCCCTAAAACATCATAAACTTTTATCGTCACGTAATTTGAAACTCTTAATTCGTAACAAATTTTTGTTACCGGATTAAACGGATTAGGATAATTTCCCGATAAAATATAATTATCCAATCCTGAAGTATTTAACCCGTTTTCATTTTTGATATTGGAAATAACGCCGCCGCCGTCTGAAGTCCTTAAAATTGTGCCGTTATTACCGCAGGCAAATCCGCGAGTATCATCAAGATAAAAAAATATTGAATTTAAATTTTCGTTTGTATTGCTAATCTGTTTTCCCCAGTTAATTCCTCCATCAGTTGTTTTAAGAATTATTCCGCTGTCACCGGCGCAATAAATATGACTGGTATTGTTTACGGAATACTCAACTGAATTTATATCTTTATTTGTAAAACTGTTTTGAGAATACCAGTTGGTTCCAAAATTCGAGCTTCTTAATATTAAACCCATTTGTCCGACAGCAATATCCCTGTTCCCGAAAAGAGGAACTCCGAAAAGATCATTTGTTACTCCGGAGTTTAACACTGTCCAGTTTTGTCCCTGATTTGAACTTGCAATGATTGTCCCTTCGTTTCCAACTGCATAAAAAGAAAATGCTCCTGAGACAGCGTTAAGATTGTTTGTAACGGGACTGCTGACCTCGACCCAGTTCATCCCGTTATTCGAACTTCTGAAAATCACACCGCTGTCACCGACAGCTACAAATCTGAAATCCGAAATATCTCTCAGAGTCTTATTTGTATTCATGTTAATGCTGTTCCAGTTTGTGCCGTTGTTAGATGTATAAAGCATTGTTCCGTTTTCACCGCATGCAAAAACAGGTCCTCCGGAAATTTCCATAAAAACAATTGCATAAAGATCAGCAGTAGTTCCGCTGTTTTGAAGAACCCAGTTGCTGCCTCCGTTTGAAGTATAAATTATCACGCCGTTTTCTCCGCAAGCCCATGTATTGCCATTCCCGTGATGAGAATTAACCGAATAAAGATTAGTGTTTACAGGAGTTGACTGCCTGACCCAGCCGGCTTCAGCAAAGTTATTACCTAAGTTAATAAATGTTAAAAATAAAATAATTTTCATTTTGCTTTTTTATTAAATTAGTGTTAAGCAATAAATTTCACAAATATAAATAACAGATAAATGTAGGATTCAGGTCTGTCTTATTGCGATTCAGCGAATATGGAAATAGCTGTCGCTAGTTTATCAACTCTGATGTTTTTTTAAGAAGCCAGTCTTTCAAAATGAAATATTCAGTGTTTTCTATTTCCTTTTTCAGGAGAAATGCTGAATCATTATTGCCGCTGAATTTTATTTTAATCATATCCGAAATAAATTTCAGAAAAAGAGAATAGAGTTTTTTTGAATGATCTGTTAATAACTTATCTCTTTGCAGAAAATGTTTGTAAGTGTCAATAAACGAAATCAGTTCTTCATTATAATTAAGCTCATAGTAGATCATAACTATTAAGTTTTTTATTTCAACCTTCATATTCGATCTTTCTATATTGATCTTTGAAAGATGCATTAATGACAATTCGAAATTTTCACGGGAAAAATCAAGCATTGCGCGGGAATAATTTGTGATTTCTTCAGCATGATCCGGGTTTAGTCTGCTTCTGTATTTCTCTATGAAATCTTCCGACCATTTGAATTCATTTATTCCTGACGAATTCCGGATTATATTGGTAAAAAAATACGGTTCAATATATCCGGCAGGTATCAGATTTTTATCAATTATATTTTTAGTGATCTCGAATTGATGTCTTTTGTATTTTGTATTTCCTTTCGATGCTCTTTTATGGCAATACTGCATTAATACTATTGCAATATTATATTCATCTATTTTGCTTAAACGGGCTTCGAACTTTTTCCTTCCTTTTATAAGATCAGTGTAATATTTTTCCTCTTCGGTTTTCAGGAGCATCATCATATTGTAATATAGATCAGCAAGAGTAACTTCAGTTTGTTCATGTGAAGAAAAATAATTTACTATTTCATCGTAAAATTTAAGATCGAAATTCATGTTCAATGCATGCGACCATTCTCCAAGACGAATGTACTGAACAACTGCAAATACAAGGAAAAATTCAACCAGATCATCCAGTTCATTTTGCAGCCGGGCTATCATAGACTTTTCATTAGTATTCAGAAAATGTCCGTTCAAAACAGAAGTATATTTTAATTTGTATTCGTAATAAGAAATGTCACGTTTACTTTTTTCCAGCAGGTTGTCAAGAAATTTAGTCCTCTTTTCAAATGCTGCAGGCAGTTTTCTTTCCCGAAGCAAATATGCCAGTTTGGTATTAAATTCCAGCTCACTTTCCCGAAATCCTTTAACTGCAATAAAATCAAGTAACAGATTTATTGTAAGCGAATACAGTTTTCTCAGCATTACAGCATTATATTTTTTCCCCGGATAAACATTGTTAAAAATATTTTCTTCAGCCAGATTCTTTGAATCAAAATCCGGATGATATTTTTTTATTTCATTAAAAAATCTTGTCACTTCACTGCGGTTATTGAAATAAGGCGACAAAACAAATTTTTCAAATTCTCTTAATTCGATTTTATCTAATGAACCGAGAATTGTTTTTAACTGAGTATTTTTCATATTCTTTTAAATCATTTTTTGCCACAGATTTGACGTAAGTTTATTTAAAAATGTGATAATTTCAACACATTTAGTTTGTTTCTGTGTCAATATTAAAAATCAGTTTGCCACATTTTCAAAAAAGTTTCTTTGTTTATTGTTAAGGGAAAAAGGATTTTGCAACAGTTAAAAAAAATTTTTAAAAATATTTATTAATTTAAAAATAAGGAGATTCAGTTTTGAAAAAATTATTCACACAGTTATTTATCATTTGTGTTTTTGCAACAGGGTTCAGAGGATCCTGTTTTTTTGTTCCAACTGATTTAGAGAACCCGTTATCAATTTTGGTTTACGGATTCAGATATAATTTATCTGATGCAGGATTTGTAGATAATTATTATTTAGCTGCCGGAGCAAACGGAAAAATTTTCAGAAGTACAGATCCAGTTTCAGATCCATGGACAGAAATGCCGGGAGTAACTTCCAGCAATATAAATTTTATGAATAACTGTGACAGGTATGACACAGCCGTAACATTTGGAGTTGGAGACAACGGAACAATAATAAAATCACTTGATCAGGGTCTGACATGGACGGTAATGAATTCCGGAGTAACCGGTAAACTTAACTCAGTTGACTTCATAGGATCAGATATTGATAATGCCGTTGCAGTCGGAAATTCAGGATTGATGATTAAAACAACTAATGGTGGTATTAACTGGACAAGTGTAAACACAGGCATTACAAAAAATTTAAATTCTGTTTTCTCAGTAAATTCATTTATAATGTTTATAGCAGGAGATAATGGCACTCTGTTAAGATCATCAGACGGCGGAACGACCTGGCAAAACACAAGTCTGCCGGATACAACAAATGATTTAAACAAAATTGATTTAATGGGTTCATGGTTTTTTGGTCAGATAATAGGAATGGTTGGTAACAATGGAAGACTTTACAGAACTACAAACTATTTGTTCTGGGATTCATTATACACCGGAACAAATGAAGATCTGTATGAATTGAAATTTAAGAATGCCAGCTCCGGATATATTGCAGGTGAAAACGGAACAGTCAGATATACAACTGATGGCGGAAATGTCTGGTATTCGGATTTAGTTTTAAGTTCTATAACCACAGATAGAATAAACTCTTCATTAATTATCAACGATACAACTTCGGTTGGAGTAGCCGGCAACAGAATAATATTAATACATGCGAATGAAAGCCTTCTGCCTGTTGAGTTATCTTTGTTTACATACTCTGTTCAAAATAGAAATGTTCATTTGAACTGGACTACATCATCAGAGGTAAACAATTCAGGATTTGATATTGAGCGGTCAAATGTTAACAGTCAAAATTCAGGCGACTGGACGAAGATTGGATTTATCAATGGTAACGGAACATCATCTTCTCCTAACAATTATGAATTCACTGACAGAAATTTAAACTCCGGAAAATATAATTACAGATTAAAGCAGATAGACTTCAACGGTAATTACGAATATTTTAATTTAACGGGAGAAGTAGTGATCGGTGCGCCGGAAAAGTTTGAACTCTCGCAGAATTATCCGAATCCTTTCAATCCGAGTACAAAAATCAGTTACGAATTACGAGTTACGAATTACGTGTTGCTGAAAGTATATGATGTTTTGGGAAATGAAGTAAAAACTTTAGTAAACGAAAAACAAAATGCAGGAACATATGAAGTTTCTTTCGATGCTTCTGATTTACCAAGCGGAGCGTATTTTTATAAACTGGAAACAACAGGATTTGCTGAAACAAAGAAAATGTTACTGATAAAATAAATTCAAGAAACAGAATAAATCTTATAATTAAATTAAGAGGTTGCTGTAATTTTTACAGCAACCTCTGTTTATTATTATTTATTTTCAAAAACTTCTACGCTCTCTATAATAGTTCTGCTTGTGAAAGTTTCATTGTAAATAAATAGTATACAATTTGACTTAAACTTAAATAAATAATTAGATAACTTTGCAAGTAAAAATATTTTTAATATTTTAAGGAGAATTTATTATGAAAAAGGCAATTTCCATTAAAACTTTTTTAATCGCAATTTTAGCATTATTAATTTATGAACAATCCTTTTCACAGGTAACTCAGCAGTGGGTTTCAAGGTATAACGGAACCGGAAATACGCCTGATCAGCCGGTAACAATGGTTTTAGATAATTCGGGAAATATATATGTAACAGGCAGAAGCTGGATTGGAACATTTACTGATTATACTACTATAAAAATTAATCCGGCGGGTGTTTTGCAATGGTCGGCAAAATATAACGGAGCAGCAAATAAAGATGATGAATCACGTGCAATTGCCGTTGATGGTTCGGGTAATGTTTATGTTACCGGTTTAAGTTATAATACATTGAATGGAGATTGCGTGACCATAAAATATAATTCTAACGGTGATTCAGTTTGGGTAAAAAGATATGGTTCAGACGCATTTGATGCGGGAAATTCAATTGCAGCGGATAACCTAGGAAATGTATATGTAGCAGCAACCAGTGTTGGTAGTGGTACGGGACAAGATTATGCCACTATAAAATATAATTCAAACGGTGATACACTCTGGGTTAGAAGATGTAACCCATTTACAAGCAGTGATGATTATGCAACTTCAATACATCTGGATGACTCAAATAATGTTTATGTAACAGGTATTTCATGGGGGGGAAAATTCGTAACTGTGAAATATGACTCGGAAGGAGATTTGAAATGGACTTCGGTTTATAACGGACCGGAATATTCTCAAAATGGTGAAATAACTGTTATGAGTGATCTTGATCAATATCACAATATTTACATTACAGGAAGGAGTTTGGGCACAGGAACAAATTTCGATTTCGCTACAATCAAATACAATTCTGCAGGAGTTCAGCAATGGGCTGCAAGATATAACGGTCCGGGAAATTATTATGATTTTCCTTATGGAATTAAAGCAGACGGTTCCGGTAATGTATATGTTACAGGAAGAAGTGATGGCAGTGGTACAGGTGAAGATTTTGCAACTATCAAGTACAATTCATCAGGAGAACAGCAATGGGTAAAAAGATACAACTCTGCGGGAGGATCAGGAGATGGAGCGACTTCACTTGGTGTTGATGCTACGGGCAATATTTATGTAACAGGTTACAGTTCAGGAAATGGAACAAGCCTTGACTATGTCACAATTAAATACAATTCAAACGGTGATCAGATTTGGAAAATAGTTTATGATAACGGATCAGGAATTTCAGCATATGATTTACCTAAAGCATTGGTGTTAGATAACACAGGAAATGTATTTGTCACAGGAGCCAGTACACAGAACATAAGTGAAGATTTCTGCACTATAAAATACACACAATCAGTGGGCATAAAGCAAATTTCTTCCGGTATTCCGAATCAATACAGTTTGTCACAAAACTATCCGAATCCGTTCAATCCGGGTACAAAAATCAGTTACGAATTACGAGTTACGAATTACGTGTTGCTGAAAGTGTATGATGTTTTGGGAAATGAAGTAAAAACTTTAGTAAACGAAAAACAAAATGCAGGAACATATGAAGTTTCTTTCGACACTTCTGATTTTTCAAGCGGCGCTTATTTTTATAAGTTAGAATCAAACGGTTTCATTGAAACAAAGAAAATGTTTTTGATAAAATAATTTTCGGGAAAATAATATTTTTAAAGAGAGGTTGCCGGAAACGGTAATCTCTCTTTGTATCTTCAGGGGCAATTATTTTTGAATCCCTTGTTTGTGTGTAGCAAGTTAAACGAGCGTCACCAATAAAAAAACATCTTATTTGTAAATATTATTCTAATCCCGGAATCAGTAATTTAAAGAACTTAACTCCATTTAAAAACTATTCAAAATGAAAAACACAAAATCCATTCCGGTTTATTTATTGTTGATTGTGCTTTGTTCGATCTTCATTGTTTCCTGCAGTGAGGATAGCCCTGTTACTCCGCCTGATGGACCTTATCAGTTTGACAGTGCAAGGTATGACTGGAGTTTTCAATCATTTAGTACGGAATTCCTCACATTTGAAGCAATTGATACAACAAATATTTTTTTACTGGGAATTCGTGCACTAGTAAAATATGATGGATTTAATTTCAACTACAATTATTATGATGATAATAGCTTTTACCCTCTAACTATGGGCAGCTATGATAAAAACAACATTTACATTGGAGGAGATGACAATTCTGTATCTTCTGAAAATGGGAAACCCCGAATGAAAAAATGGAACGGAAGTACATTCGATGAAATCCCAATCAAAGATTCAGCTAACAGGCATTATCAAATATCTGCTATTCAGGCAAAAGGTGAAAATGAAATCTGGATGGGATCTACGCGGGGAGATTTAATACAATATAACAATGGAAGCTTTGAGTTTTTGAGAATTGATACAACTTTCATATTTACATTTTTTGGAACAGATGAAATGGGAAATTTTTATTCCGTTGCTCAGAAGACTGTTTTTGATTCTTTAACTTCTAACTATTTAAATATTTATAAAAAAGTTAATAATGCGTGGGATTGGACATTGGTATTCTCTGAAAAATATACAGGTTATGATATTAATGAAATCCAGCCTTCCCGTATAAATTCAGAAATCTCGGGATTTAAAAAAAACAATATTATGAAATTTACAGGAAATACATTTCGGGAGATATTTAATATAAAACCATTTATTGCATACCAGATAAATCAATTTAGTGATAGTACTTTTAATTCATTTATGCTCCCGGGCGGTAATGACAATTCAGGTCTTAAACTATTTAACTGGAATGGGTCTAAATGGAGTTTGGAAATTTCATTTGGGAAAATGAATATATTTGGAGATGTCTTTCATAAAATATCCAATGTAAATGGCAAATACTATTTCATTTATTCAGATTATGTATTTGGAATTACATATTTTGGGAAGGGAAAAATAAAAACAGTTACAAATTAAAATTATTTAATAAAACTTAAAATAACTAAGATGAAAAACTATATTTTTTATTTTATAGTTTTTAAAATAACCCTTTCGTAATATCAATGTAAAATTACTTTAAAATGAATATAATCTTTGAAATCTTCAATTTCATTTAATGAGTAACTCCGGTCTGTACTCAAAATGCATAGTATCGTAATGATACCATTTTCCGCCCCAGATGAATCCGTATCTTTCAAAAACCTCAACTATCTCAAATGGAATTCTGTTTGTGTAAGTCATATTCTTATTCCATTGCCAGTAGTCGGAAAACTTTGTGTTAATATCAATGGCAGTGCCGAAAGAATGATTGCTCAGACGGTTTGTTCCGGCAATGTTCCTCCAGACAAATGTTCCGCCAATGTTTCTTAAGTATTTCTGATATTCAGCCAGAAGTTGAGAAAGCTCTTCCGCGACCATTCTTAATTTATCTGAAGCGCCGTTAACTGCGCTGAACTGTATCATGGATCCGTCGACCCATTTCACATTTTCAATATTTTGTTTTACCTCTGAAGAGTTGTTACCGTACATTTTCCTGAAAAAAGGTTCATACCTTATTCTCCCCGGTTCAAAATTTTCCGCGGGATCATTCAGTATCTCACCCTGAACATATTCCTGTGACATCATATCTTCAAGATCAGGATTGTCAAGTTTTTCATCATGAGATTTATTTTCTTTTCCGTCATTGTAAATCATTTCCGTTCCGTCTTTCCAGTAAAGCGTGTTTTCACCTGCTGAATCAAGAAAATCGGGATAAGCCCGAAGCAGTTTTTTTAATCCTTCGGGAATATTTTCAGAGATGTCAGCATTACTTATAGTGCTTTCTGAAATGCTAAATGAAACGGATAATGAAAGTAAAATAAATATTACAGCTGAAATTCTTTTGAAATGATTTAGTTTCATAGTTTTATTACTTGTTAATTATCCATATTATAATTTTCATTAAAGCCATACAAGTTAAATAAATTGTTACAGGTATCAGATTAAACACTTCCGTCCTAAACGTTTAAGGGAAATTTTGAGACAAACTTCTTCAATTGGTTTCCACTTCTTTATAATGTAGGGGTAATGTTACGTGCAGTTGTATGACCTCCCCCTGCCCGCTTTCAGCATTAAGGGGGTGGTCGCTATGTTTTGAGACTAAATCTTTAAGTGAGAAAGTTTTGGAGGGGTAAAATAATTCAGTTTATATTTTATTTTATTTTTAAATAGAATAAAAGAGTATTGATAAAATTTAAATTATTTTGGACAGCACTGCAGATTAACTGAGAATTATTTCGTTACTTCTTAAAAAAGATATATTTGTTATTATATTTTACCGGAATGATCAACGTGTAAAATTATTTTATAAATTATAATGAGTTTTATCCTGTTGATCATGATTAAAAACTTTTACATGAATAATATTTAATCATTTCCGGTTTTGAAATAAAAACATCTTGATATGGAAAACATGGTAACATCGGAGTTTGAGAAACAAAAAGAGTTTCTGAAAAACGAACTCCGTTCAAAATACAACATACCTGAAGCAGATATTGAAAGTATAGCTGATACCGCCGAAACTGTTTTGTTTCAGATGATTCAGCTTATGAAAGAGGGAAAATCCGCACATGAAAAATTTTTCTCTGATATAATTCTAAACTCGATAGATGCAATAGTAGGTTTTGATAATGAATATAATATTTTTTTGTGGAACAGAGGTGCGGAAAATATTTTCGGATATAAAAAATTTGAGGTTATGGGAAAAGATTTTTCTTTTCTTATTCCTCAGTATCTGTTAGAAAAAGGTGAAAAGGAATTTCTCATAGATGAAGTTAAATCGAAAGGATTTCTTGCTAATCACGAAACAGAAAGAATCACAAAATCGGGAGAAATAATAAATGTCAGCATTTCGAGATTTGCAGTTAATAATGAAAAGAATGAACCTATCGGATCTGTAGGAATTATCAGGGACATCACACTTGTAAAAAAACTGGAAAAGGAGTTAAGAGAAAAGGAAAATTTAGCGCTTATCGGAGAAGTTGTGTCAAGTATTGCTCACAGTCTTTCCAATCCGCTTAATATCATTTCCGGAAATGCTGATTTTCTTCTTTTAAATAAAAAAGAAAGCAGTGACGAATATGAAGAGCTAAGGACCATTCTCGATGAAACTACAAGAATAACAAAATCCATTAGACATTTACTTAATTTTTCCAGACCTGTAAAAATAAATAAAACTGAAAACGATCTTAACGAACTCATAAATAAGATCTCAAAACAAATCAAGTTTCTGAAAGACAATAAAGATATTAAATTAAAAAAAAGTCTTCAGAAAGATCTTCCAAAGTTAAAATTTGACTATGCTCAGATTGAAGAAAGCATTATGAATATAGTAACAAACGCTGTTCAGGCAATTCACTTAAAAGGAGAAATCGGAATAAGAACTTCATCAAACGGCAGTATTGTTAAAATTGATATTTCCGATGACGGACAGGGCATTTCAAAAGAAAATCAGGCAAAAATATTTTTACCGTTTTTCTCATCGAAGGAATACGGAAAAGGCACAGGACTTGGTTTATCCATTGCAAAAAAAGCTCTTAAAGAACATAACGGCGATATAAAAGTAAAATCAAATCCCGGAAAAGGAACAACTTTTACTTTAACGCTTCCTGCAGATTGATTATATACTCAATCCTGCGACTATTATTTATCATAAAATAAAAAAAGCCCGGAGAGTTTAATCCCGGGCTTTTATAATTTAAAAATTTAAAATTTTATTTTACTAACATCATTTTCTTCGTTGTACTGAAATCATTTCCTTCTGTTTTGTAATAGTAAACTCCGCTCGGATACTTTGCTGCATCCCATTTAAACAAATGCTCTCCGGCATTCAGCTTTCCGTCATGAAGCACTTCGATTTCATTTCCGGTATTGTCAAAGATCCTGACTTTTATATCCATAGGTTTTGACAGTTCAAGTTTAATACTGGTAAGAGGATTAAACGGATTCGGATAATTCTGACTCAGACTGAAATCAGAAACAGTAGAAATATTTTCTATTCCGGTAGGAAGTTTAACAATGACCCTTTTGCTTGGTGACCAGTTCCACTCATCACCGCTTGAGCCGCCGTTACTGTTTGATGCAAGTCCCGTAGCCCAGATAGTGTCCGTGCCAATCGTTGCCGGCGCAATATAATTAAACAGAACCGTAACCGTACCGCTTGTCATTGGTATGTCTGCGTTATGTGTTAATTCACCACTTGCAAGGTGTATTGTTGACGAAACAGGACTCAATGTACCTCTTCTGACAGCTATGTCAAGTCCTGCGCCTAATTGAGCTGATCTGCTTATTGTAAGAGAGTATTGAACAGTCTGACCTGTATTTACCGAATCTGGTCCGTTAACTGTTACTGTGACACCTGTAGTTGCAGATGAACCATGACAACCGCCGCAGCCCGATGTTGAAGTTTTTCGGGTTCTTCCGGTTCTTCCGTCAGGGTCTGCATAAAGAAATAAACTTGCGGTAAAAAAAATTACCATTAAAAACACTAGAAAGTATTTACTGTTCGGAGTTTTCATTTTATGATTGTTAATTAAAAAATAGTTTTGCTTTTAAATACAGCATTTGTTGTGCCAAAGCAAAACTGTGTTGTTTTTCAAATTTATTGTAAAGGATTTCAATTCTGTGTAGAGATAATCAACAGTCATTTAGATTTTTTGTTTTACAAATTTAAATTTCAGGGGCAGTAAAGTTTATTCAGATTTGTCCATAACGTTATTTCTTACATTCATATAATTTGTAATTATATATAATATTTCATATAAATTCTTAATGACATAATACAAAACCCTTCCTTAAACCTACCACTCTTTTGAGTATGTCTCAATACTATCAAAATTTTTTAAACGCTGAGCCGCAGAGACACAGAGAACTTCTTTTTCATTTCGTTTTTTGTCTTTGCGCCTCTGCTTGCCTCGCTATGCGGGCGTCTCTGCGTTCACCCATAAGTTTTTATTCAGTCTCTTCTTGCCACGCTGAAGGAGTCTGTCTCAAAACCAGAGAACGAACTAATTCGGTTTACAAAGCCACGACTTTGTAAACCGGAATTCAACTTCCCTAAGCTGGGGGGGCTGTGTGAAAACAAAAAATTATACATTTCCCGAAGATAGATTCACTCATTTACGCACTGGATTCCCGCTTTCGCGGGAATGACATTTAGGTAATTATGGCTTTTTAGACAGCCCCGTTTGGGGAGAGGTCTCGAAAAATAAATAGTATGTTACCTCTTAACTTAATAGCATTTTCCCAAACCCTCCCCTTTGTCAAAGAGGCGGGCAGGGTGGGTTGTTTCAAACAGCTTACATTTTATTTCCAATATTTGATAAAAATAAAAATTTATTACAAAAGATAAATTAATTTGGACAAGACTGACTGATATTCTGAAAAACTTTTCGGTTTGGCATTTGAAATCACTAATTATTAAAATTAAATTTTCATATTTTTAAATATGAATGAAGACATTAGAATTTTAGTAGTTGATGATGAAGTAAATTCAACCAAACTTATGAAAAAAATACTTTCTAAGAATGGTTATATTGTCACTGAAGAAAACAACAGTACAAAAGCAAAAGAACTGATTCAGAAAAACATTTTTGATATTGTAGTTTCCGATATGCAGATGCCGGGGCTTACCGGACTTGATCTTCTGAAAGCCAAACCGGAAGAAGTGCTGTTTATACTTGTTACAGGTTTCGGATCTATTGATTCCGCAGTTGAATCTATGAAAAACGGCGCATTTGATTATATCAGCAAACCTTTCAATATGGATGAGTTTATTTTCAAAGTTGGAAAAGCTACAGAACATTTCAAACTCAATAAGCAGATAAATTCTCTCAGATCGCAGGTAGAAGAAAATTATTCATTCAGCAATATTATAGGCAAGAGCAGAAAAATGCAGAATTTATTTGAGTTGATTGAAAAAGTTGCAAAAGCCAAAGTGAATGTGCTTATTGAAGGAGAGAGCGGTACCGGCAAAGAGCTTGTATCAAGAGCGATACATTTTAACAGTACCCGCAAAGAAGGTCCGTTTGTAGCCATTAACTGCAGCGCAATACCGGATAATCTTCTTGAAAGCGAGCTATTCGGACATACAAAAGGAGCTTTTACCGGAGCGGTTGATACACAGCTTGGCGTATTTGAGCAGGCGGACGGAGGGACTTTGCTGCTTGATGAAATTGCCGATATGCCGTATAATCTACAGTCAAAACTTCTGAGAGTAATAGAGAACTGGGAAATCAAGCCACTTGGCAGCGACAAAATTAAGAAGGTTGATGTAAGACTGATTTCCGCTACTAATCAGAATCTTCGCGATATGATATCCAAGAAAAAATTCAGGGAGGATCTTTACTTCAGAATTTCCACTGTCAGTATTAATCTTCCTTCACTGAACGAAAGAAAAGAGGATATACCTTTACTTGTGAATTATCTACTTAACAAGTTTTCCGTTAAATTCGGAAGAACTCTTTCGATTGATGCAAATGGATTGGATGTACTTATTAAAAATAACTGGAAAGGTAATATCCGCGAACTTGAAAATGTATTAGAAAGAGCTGTGATATCATCTACAACCGATATTCTGTCGAAGAAAAATTTTAAATTTCTTCAGGAGGCGGTCATTCAGAAAAATCCGTTTGATCTTGATAATGTATCCGGCGATATAAAACAGATGGAAAAATATTATATTTTAAAAATACTTGAAGAAAATAGCTGGAACAAACTTAAAGTTTCTCAGATTCTCGGTATTGACAGAAAAACTTTATACAAAAAGATCAGCGATTA
>WBZU01001348.1_pt1 | contig 18556 bp, 15 predicted proteins | sample 5204311 | NCBI WGS metagenome assembly WBZU01 (sample SAMN12344359, study PRJNA552823) | activated sludge metagenome | biome: Activated sludge suspended growth; feature: Nitrification reactor; material: Wastewater; isolation source: activated sludge from nitrification reactor of wastewater... | reverse complement strand
GACAAACCTCGTTCAATATTCCGCAATCGGCTGCATCCTCTTGTCGGGCTGCGGCACGCCGACGACATCGCCGACATCATCATCTTCGACATCCTCAACGACATCATCGTCCTCGACGGGTTCGTCCTCGACGGGTTCGTCTTCTTCAGGAGGCTGCGATCCCGGTTGTCCGCCGAGCGCGACACCCGAGATGCTGGGGACCACCATTTTGGGCAATCCGACGGCGAATTCGCTGACGGCCAATTTGATGACCACCGCGGCGCTCGATGTGTACTTCGAGTATGGTGAGACGCCGGAGGTGTATACGGGAAAAACCGACTCGGTGACGACCACGGCCAACGTGCCCGCGGTTTTCGTGTTTAATGGGTTGAAAGCGGACACCGCGTACCATTATCGTGCTCGGTACCGTGCTCCGGGCGCGTTGAATTACGAAATGGGGGACGTCAAGGACTTTCACACGCAGCGTCCGGTGGGACAGACGTTCACCTTTACGATCCAGGCCGATTCGCATCGCGACGAAAACTCGGATTTCGACCTGTACAAAACGGCTCTGGCCAACATTCGCGCCGACAAACCTGATTTCCACGTGGATCTCGGCGACACGTTCATGACCGAGAAGTTCGCGATGACCAAAGACGAAGTCGTCAATCGGTACATCGAAGAACGCGCGTATTTCGGGCTGATCGCCGATACCATTCCGCTGCTTCTGGTCAATGGCAATCACGAAGGCGAGGTCGGGTGGTTGCTGAACGGCACCGATAACAACTTGGCCGTGTGGGCGACCAATGCCAGGCTCGCGTATTACGTCAATCCGCTTCCGGACGGGTTTTATTCGGGGGACGCCACTTCGTATCCGTTCGTGGGTCAACGTGGCGGATACTTTGCGTGGCAATGGGGCGATGCGCTCTTCGTCGCCATCGATCCGTTCTGGTTCACCTTGAAAAAGGCTGCGAAAATGCCTTACGATGGTTGGGCGTGGACCTTGGGCTCGGAACAATACCATTGGCTCGAGAATGTCCTGACCACGAGCAAAGCCAAATACAAGTTTGTCTTCTCCCACCACATGGTCGGAGGCGCTCCGGATGCTCGCGGCGGCATCGAACCGGCCGATCGGTGGGAGTGGGGTGGTCAAAACGAAGCGGGAGTCAACGAATTCGCCGCCAAACGCCCGGGTTTTTCTCGGCCGATCCATCAACTGTTCGTCGATACGAAGGTCAGCGCCTGGTTCCACGGGCACGACCATTTGTATTGCAAACAAGACAAAGACGGGATCGTTTATCAAGAAGTACCCCAACCGAGCCACCGCGGCGAAAATGGTCAACAAACGGCCATGCAATGGGGCTACGTGGCGGGCAAAATCCTGAGCAGCTCCGGGCACATGCGCGTCACCGTAGCGAGCGACAAAGCGACGGTCGAATACGTCAAGGCGTATTTGCCCGCGGACGAAACACCCATGGCTAAAAATGGCGATATCGGCGATTCCTACACCATCATGCCCGCGCCGTGAAAGACGAAAGGAAGAGGCTTCACATGCAACGTGTTCTTGTGATCGTGGGTGCGCTGATCGTTCCCACGGCGATTTTCTTCGGATGCAGCGATGGCACGACGACCGGCGCCGGCTCGTCTTCAAGTTCGTCCGGTACAGGCGGCTCGAGCTCGAGCTCCGGTGAAGGCGGCAACGGTGGTACGGGCGGCGGGGCCTCGAGCTCGAGCGCGTCGAGTTCGTCCGGTACGTCGAGTTCGTCCAGTACATCCGGTTCGTCGGGGTCGAGTTCGGGCGCGGGCGGCGCCGGCGCATTTGCAGCTTGCACCGATACGGTCGCCAACGTGAAAGACTGCAAAAACTGCTGCGAATGCGCGGCGAACCTCAGCTGCATGGAACAGCGCGCGTGCCGCGACACGTGTAATGCTCTCGGTGACGCGTATTTCATGATGAACCCGAACCCGATGCCCGTCATGGCGCCTTCGATGTTGGGCAGTGGCGGTGATTATTCGGCATGTACCGCGACTTCGGCCGATGAAAAGGCTTGCAAGGAATGTTGTGATTGCACGACAAACTTCCTTTGCGGTGATCACCAATTCTGTCGCAATGCCTGCACCGCTGCATTTGGCGATGGTGGAGCGCCTCCACCGGTCGATGCCGGCGGTGACGGTGGTTGAAGAGGACGAACCCATGCTGCATCGAATACCTATCGTTTTGGCATTTGGCGCGGCGCTGCTGGCGGGAATGTCGTGTGTGACGGAAGGGACGAAAACCAATCCTCCCGTGAATCCGATACCGCCGCCGCCTCCGCCGCCACCGGACCGTTGTGCGCAAATTACCGCGTCGATAGTCGAGGCGGGATTCGACAACAAAGTCACGGTGACCTGCGACGGGACATACGCATTCGTTGGTGGGGATACGTATCCCGACCATGACAAAATGAATGGTATCATAGGGACAAACGAACAGGTTCCCGTGCCGGCGCCGGGGTATGAATCGCCCATTGCGCTCGCCCCTGTGAAAGCTGCGCAAGTCAAAACAATCGACGCGGCGCTCGGCGTGGCCGTCAATGGCGTACCCATTTACGACTATTCCTCGCAAGGGAACCTCGACCCGAGCGTGTACGATCCGAAGGCGGATACGAAACTCAACGGGCAGCTCGACCATTGCAATGGGCATTCGGGGCGCGGCGACGATTATCATTATCACGCCGCTCCCACGTGCATGATCGAGGCGATGAAAAACAAGGGGCCGGCGGCGATCATCGGCTGGGCCTTTGACGGTTATCCCATTTATGGAAATACGAATCCGGATGGGAGTGCCATTGCCGCCGGAACGCTCGATGTCTGTAATGGGCAGGACGACGAGACGTTCGGCTATCGATATCATACGTCCGATGCCCCTCCTTACGTCGTGCAATGCCTCGTAGGACAAGTCGACGACGCAGTTCTTCCGCGCGTTCCGCCCATGGACAACGCGGCGGGAGGTGGTAAACCGCCTGGAATGCCTCCGCAAGGCGGCGTAACGAACCTCGTCTTCGATGAAGCTGCCGACGGCACACGAACGATGTCGTATACGCACCAGGGTGCAAGCTATTACATCAAATACAAACCCTCGGCCCAAGACCAATGTTACGATTTCGAGCAGAAAACCGTGACCAACGGCGGCGTCGTCCAAGCAGATACGTTTTGCCGAAAGCCATTTCCGTAGTCGCCTTCATTTTCGGCTCGTGCGCATCCGCGGATGCGCACGAGTTGCAGATGAATACGGCCCGCGTGTCTTTGCGTGATGGTCATTTGGAGGTTTTTGCCGAAATCGATGAAATGGCGCTCGAAGCGTTGCGTTCACCTGCGGACACCGCGCGGATGCAACGGTTGCTCGAGACGGACATGCATCTGCACGTGGATGACGTGCCCGTGGAAATGGAGCTGCGGCCGGTCGTTTTTCCCGACAAAGAACCGGCCGCTGCGCCGCACAACCACGGGGCGTTGGTTCCCATTCATTGGGAATCGAAACGCAGAATTTTCTCCGGAGCAAAGATAGCCGTCGTTTTTCCGAAAGAACTCGGACCCGTCCTGATCTCTTTCGTTCAGCCGTCGACGAATTGGACGCCGGCTGGAACGACGGCTCAGTTTGCCATCCTCGAAGCGCCGCGACAAACACCACCGGCCGAACCTTCCCGCAATGGTTGGGGCATTGCGGCAATGACGCTGGCTTGTTTGGCCATTCTTGGAAATGTCATGCTTTTTCGCCGTCGACGTTCAACGACGCTCACTCCACCGTAATGTCGTGAAAATCCGGGCGATTCTTGGACAGCCAATCGCTGAGTCCATTCGGGCTCGAGTCCACCGTGAACAGTTCCCGATCATCGTTTGTCCTTAAATACACGAGACCCCCGTGTAAAAACGTCGCGTGTTTGATGTTTTTGAGCGTCAATTCGGTCGTCGCCGTCTCCCAATTGACCTCCCGCACGTTGAATCGCTTCACATACATGCCATTGTCATATTTGGTCGGCACGAGCGGCGTGATGTCGTCGAAACGCGGCTGTATGGTCACGTAAAACCCCGAGGGACGGTCTTCATCCATTGTTTGGATGAGGACGCGGCGTCGACCATTTTGTTGCAGAAAATAAACGCGGCTTTTCTTCAAGAGCGCCGGAATATCCCGCCAAAGGATCTCCTTGTAGTCGGCAAACGATTTGGCCAAGACAATCGTATGCCCCGAAGGATCGACTCGTTTGACGATTTCCTCGACCGCGTTCTCCGAAGACGCCGTCGTGACATGTTCATCACCGTTTTTCAGGGATATGAACACGCGCCGATCTCGCGCCGGGACAATCCACGTCACATCGCCCGATTCGATTTTTTTTGCGGCCTGCGCCCAGTCGAGCTCCGGATACGGTGGAGCTTCGGGCGCTGCTTCGGCGCGAATTTGCGGCTTTGGCTTGGGCTCTTCACATCCCGAATGCAAGACGGCGAGCGCCGAGACAAACAGCGGCGCCCACGGGCCATCAAAAGACGCGAATCGCATTCGAGTACACCCACGGAAAGTTGCGAATGAACGTGTCCGGGGTTTCCGCCAAATACGGTTTCAAGTGATTCGGCGTGATGTGCACTTCGACGCGGTATACGCCCGCTTCGGCCGAATCGATACGAATATCACCGCCCTCCGCGACGGTGGTCGTCGAGCCGTTCGCAATTCGGAGCAATTTCACCGTAATTTCGGGCGATTCGACGGCCGGATCCAAATCGTACACTTTCGGCGCTTGGACGACGATGCGCGATCCTGGTTTGGCTTGACCACCCATTTCGACGATATTCATTCCATCTTCCGCGTGGAAATCGAAACCTGACGGCACCCCGAGGATCTCGAATGCGACATAACTTCGCCCTGCTTTCACGGCGGCTTTGACCGTCGACGGCGCGAGCACGCCATCGACGAGCGCCACGTTCGAGATCCAGCGCATCAAGCGTCGAAAACTATCGCCGCGTTCGCCGTCCCGCATGATTCCGGGAAAACTGTTTTCATGCACGTCCGTGCCGACGGAAGCGCTCACGTGCCGCTCCGCAAGCATGGGATCCCAAAGCTTTCCATATTCCGGAAAGTCCTGCAAAAATCCCAAAATGGCCAAGTCCGGCTGCGGTCCATCTTCGTCTTGCCTTGTAAACGGCAAAATCGAAGCGCCCGCTGCGAACGCGTCCAGACCCAAATAATCGCGCCGAATATCGGGATCGATCGCCGCATGAATGTTGAAAATCTCCACGCCGTCCACGGGGATCGTCTTCAAATAGTCCGGCGTTCGTGATTCCGTATGCGCAATAAAAACCAATGCGCCGACATCGTGCATCGCTTGGACCGTCGCTTCGCCGTCACTCTCATACAAAGCTTTGCGCGCCGCCGGATCCCCGGGAAGATGCTTGTCGACCCCGACGGACATCAACGTGTCTTCGGTGCCCGTCATCAAGAGCACGCGGCGACCATCACCGCACGGAATGAAATTCGCAAACGGAGCGCCATCCGGGTCCGTCAAAGGTTCGTCCCCGGGCTGAATGAACAAGAGTTTGTCCAGTTCATACGCGGCCATGTTCGCCGGATGATCGGTCAAAAACACGAAGTCTTCGGCCGCATCGCAAATACCTTGCCGCAAATGCGCCACACATGTCGCATCGGGATTGCCGTTGGCATCGAGCCCTTCGCCATCACAACCGTCGTGCGAATAAGGAGAATGGCTATGAATGATGCCTCGTGCCGTGACAAACTTGCGCACGTTGCCGAGCGACGTTGCCGAAGGAGGCGCGAGTCGTTGCCAAGCTCGTGGAACGGCGGGCGCGGGAGGACGAACCTCGTCACCCGAACATCCGCTAAGACAAACAGCCGCGACGATCAAGGAAATGCAGGATAGGCGCATGGTATCTTCGAGGATACCGCGAAAACGAACGATGGTGAACGAGCTTTTTGTGTGAGGTGAGCAATCGGAGCGGACGTCAACGTTGTCCGACGGAAATGACGATATCCTTGCGTAAAGCCGTCTCCGCTTCCCGAATGAAGGACTGAAAAGCCGAATAGGCGTCGGGTTGCACGCGACCCGCGGGGATACCCACCACTCGGTCGAAAATCAACGTGTCCTGCTCGACGCGGTCCTTGACGACGCTCGATCGCGTTCCATCGTTGCTCGATGAATTCACCAGGTTTGTCGTGACGCGCGATCCGTCGGGCAATTTGATGCGCAAATGCACCGTGGAGAACATCGCCGATTGTTCGGATATGTAAAGCGGAGTTTCGCGCGACGGCAGCGAGGCCAATGCGCCGAGACGAACGGCAAAAGGCGGCGAAATCGTGATTTCATTGCCATTGACGCGGGCAAAGTCGTTCATCTCCAGGTTCATCGCGAGGACCAAGGGGGCGTCGAGGTCCCCGAGGTTCTTGACTTCGAGCTTGCGCAATCGCGCGCCCGGGAGGGATTGTCCCACGAGACGCGTCTCGATGGCTTCTTCCCGCTGCGCGTCGGGGAGCGTTTCGAGCGCCGTGCGTAGCAAAATCGCGAATTTGCCTTCGTAACGTTGTTCCAAATCGAGAATCGCCGAGCCGTCGGCGCGCAAATCCACCGAACCGTCATACGTGACGCCATCGGGAGCACCCGTCATCGGCGTCGTTTCTCGCGGTATGCCGGGGACCAACAACACAGCCGGTTGGCCGCGCAAATTGCTGGGAAGGTGTCCGTACGGGGCAAACTTTTCGTGCACGACCATCCATCGCGGACCACGTTCCGTGACCAAGCGGATGGCCACGGCATTAAAGGATTCCGCTTCGCTGAAAGGTCCCGTCGACGGTGCCGTGAGTCGATCCCGGACCATTCCGAGCGACGCGTCGATCCCGACCAAGCGGCACAAATACAAGAATGCCGCGGTGCGATTGCCGCTCTTGCCCAGCACGATCCGCCGCCCATCGGCCTCGTTGCCTTGCTCGATATTCGCGAGCACCCAGCGATAAATGCGGCGGGCTTGTTCGTCGATCGATGCCGGACGTTTGCCCGGGGTTTCCGCATCGGGGGCGCTTTCCGTCACGATGCTCTCGGCAATGCGCGCGAGACGCGGATCAAGCGGCGTTTTGTTATTCACCGTATCGACCGCGCGGGCGAGCGTATCCTCCAAATTGATGCCCCAACCGACGCGTACGTTCGGCAAGAACTCTTGCGATGGCGCGCTGGCCGGCTCTTGCGGCAACGCGGGGCTCTTGCGCACTTGAAAACGCCGCGTGATGAAGGCACCGTTTTCCGTGACCACCGGCTTGGGCACTCCCGCGCCCGTGGCTTCCACGTCGAGCGGCCGGTTTTTTGGCGAAACAACGACGAATTCACTGCGGAAATAGGGGATCTTTTCTTCCCGGAAAAACCACCGCGGGCCTTCGAATCGGCGCCCGCCTTGGCCGTCCCCGCGCAAGGTGTAAAGCGTCTCCGTTTCGATGTAATCGCCCTCTTCCAAATGCGGCATTGTCACCGTGGGTTTGCCTTCGACAAACTCAGGTTCGAGCACGCGACCGTCTTTTTTGATCGTTCGGAGCCGTAGGACCAACCCCCGGGGCAATCGTTGCTCGGCATGCTCTTCAATGCCTTCGCGCGATTGAATGCAAATGATTTCATGCTCGAGCATCCGCGCGGTTCCGTCGCCATGCACCCAAAGCGCCGAATAATCGAGCACCCGCGCGGCCGTTCCCGGAAGGGTTTCTCCGGACGCTTCGAATTCGGCAATCACCTTTTTCGCATCAATACGATAAGGCGTGAGCTCCGTCGTGCCTTCCACCAGCTCGATTGCGTCACGCAATGCATCCGTATCCGCGCCCGTTTGGATCGCTTCGACGAGCGCCGCTCGCAACGCCCCGCGATCCCCGCGAGCCATCCGCGCATCGGCCAAGGCCATTCGGGCCCCGGCGTCCGTCATGTCTTTGCGCAATGCCCGTTCCAAACTCTCGAGCGATTCGCGTTGCGCTCCCGCGCGCGTGAGCAAATACGAAATACGCCCCGCAATGTCCTTCCGATCCTTGTGCTTTCGACCGATTTCTTCGAGCTCACGAATGGCCGCCCCGAAATCATGCCGCTCGAGCGCTCGATCCAGCGCGATCTCCGCGTCCGGATCCAGTTCGGTGATTCTCGCCGCCACCTTGTCCGCTTCGGCAATGTCCCCTCGTTCGTCATGTAAATTCAAAAGCGCCCGCAATGCTTCGACGTCATCGGGAAAACGCGCCGCAGTTTCGCGCACCGTACGCGCATGTTCCACATTCCAACCAATACGCGCATACAGTTGCCCGAGCGCTTTGAGGATCTCCGGGACTTCGCGGAAATGATCGGCCAATTCGGCGATTTTCTTCGTCGCCTCCGTAGGCCCGAGTTTTTCGGCCTCATCAAAAGCGAGCCACAACCGTGGCCACCACAGCTCCGGATCCTTCAACGCCGCGCGCGTCCGGATGTCCTTTACCAAATCTCGCGCATCATTCTGCGGGAAAATAGGGTCTTTCTCGACAAACGAAGCTTGGGTCGCCAGGGCCGAAGCGGTGGCCTTGGAGGTGTCCTTGACGAGCGGTTCGAGGAGCACGGAGGCGATGTCGTCTTGGCTCTCGATGTGAGCGATCGACGCGGCGAGGAAGCGGGAAATCGGGTCGTTCGTATCGCGAGGTGCGGCGGGACGAACGGTGCGGATGGGTCGGGGCACGTCGAGCGCAGTCAGGAACGGATCGAGAACGTTTGGATCCGAAAGAATCGCGGGTGGCGTAAGGACGTACGGCGGAGCGGGATCATCCGATGTTTCGAGGCCCGAGGGCAAACCGTTGGGTTGCAGAATGCGGATGGCCGTGTTGGCAGTTCCCACGCGGGCCAAGATGCGATGACGCCCTTTGGACAAACGCAGATGCGCTGCGGATCTCGGCCATTCGCCCCACGCATTCGGGTTCCGACGAACCACCTCCACGTCGTCGACGAACATCGCGAGCACCGCTTGGACGACGATGACCACATCGCGTTCGGCGGGGAGATCAACGTACGTTTCCACGTAAAAGATGCCGCCTTCAGTGGATTCGGAGGGCCCCAAGTGACATCCGGTGCGTTCGGTCGCCAGTACGCGTGGACGAACCGAGCGCCGAGGATCCGCGGCGAACACAGGGGGCCACGGGCCGGGTTTTTCCGCGTCGAAATGGTTCATCGGATCGCTCGGCGCTCGATGCCCGAACGGACCTGCAAGACGCGCTTTTGCAACGCATCCGAAACGCTCGGCCATGACGTCTTCCGTGTCTTTGCCGGCCACGGGCGGCTCCTTGTGCAAACCGTCGGCAGCCCACCACTCGGCCAAGGCTCCACGCGCACGCCAGCCTATGTTCCCCGGCTGATCCATCGACTTGAGGACGGTCGGACGCGCGGTCTCCCAAAGGTTTGTCACACTGGAACGAAGACGCAGAAGGTGCGTCGCGGCAAACCAAGCGACCATCTGGGCATCGGGATGATCACTGACGCGCGCCGCATCGACGGCATCGAGATATCCCAGGGCGGCGGCGCGAAAATGACCTCGAGAATCCGCATCGAACCCTCGCGCCAACGATGCAAAAAGTCCCTTGTTGTTCGGTGTTTTTTCGAGCGCCGCGCGTGCGGTTCGGGCTCGCGCCGTTTCGCCTCCCGGCACGAGCAGCTCGCCAAGCAACCATCGTCCGAGCGCTTCGCCGTCGGTTTGTCTTGTCCCTGCCGCGCGTAAAGCTTCGATGGGAGTCGCGGGGGCTTTGGGCGCGGACGAACCACACGCACCGAGCGACAAGGCGAATGTAGCTGCAAGAACGAGACGAGCTGCATGGGCGAGGGGGCGAATGCGCATGACGGAACGGGTGTAGCGCGGGAGCGGTCGAGAAGCGAGGGGAGGTTGCACAGAAATGTGGTTTGGCGGTGACGGGGTTCGGGTTCCGGCGGCGGTCGACGAAGAGCTGTTTGTCTTGCCGGCACAATCGAGCTGCGTCTTTACATATTCCGGAATGCGTTATTCGGAGCAGCTGGGGAACGGCCCGCGAAGAATCAAATTTTCCTGGCAAACTTCCAGTACTTGGGGCATCTTCGCGTCCACATGACGACCCGAACTCTCGATCATCCTGCGGATCCGCAATTCATTCGTCGCACATCGCCTCGAGCCATGAGCGGCGAGGCGTTGACTCGTGAAGATTTGATGCCCCTCTTCGAGGCGGCTCGATGGGCGCCTTCGTGCGCCAACACTCAGCCATGGCGTTTCGTCTACGGGCTGGCCGGAACACCTGCATTCGATGCATTTTTCGCGACGCTGGCCGGTGGCAATCAACCTTGGTGCAAACGCGCGGGGGCGCTCGTGCTCGTTTGTGCCAATACGTTGATGCCCAATGGCAGTCCATCGCCGACGCCCGCATTCGACGCGGGAGCGGCTTGGATGAGCCTTGCGCTGCAAGGAAGTTTGTCCGGGCTCGTCGTGCATGGCATGGCCGGATTCGATGCCGCCAAAGCTCGCGAAGTCGCGCACGTTCCCGAAGATCACCAGGTCATTATGATGATCGCCCTTGGAAAACCTGGAAATGTCGACGATCTTCCTGAAGCTTATCGCGCTCGCGAAGCTCCGACACCCCGCAATCCAACAGAATCCTTCATTCGTGAAGGAAGCTTCTGACGTAAGCCCGAATATCCCACCAATCATTCGGCAATCCATGTTATGCCTGCCGACGGTGCCGGCGGAGGCTCGGCGGGTATGGGCGGCAATGGCGGCTCGGCCGGAATGGGCGGAAGTGCAGGCGCCGGAGGCGATGGCGGCGCCAATTCAGGTCCGACCAGGGTCCAGCCGACCCTGGACCGGACCAACCGGGTTTGACCGAGCGGATCATTTCCACTTGGGCAAACGCGAAGATGAATGAGCCATACCCAAGCAAATCAGGTGCGTGATCCGGATCGCTTTTCCGAGGCGTCTGTCGAGGCGCGGAAAAAAATCGACCCGACCTTGTAACATCGGTCGGACTTCGGTCACTCTACCCGCTGTGAGCATCGCGACGGACATGGCGCCGGTCATTGCGCCAATCAGCAAAGATCTGGAAGGGACCGGGTCGTGGGGTCGTGTTCTTCGAGGGGCCGAGCCGATCGTGGTGACCAAGGATTCGCAAGCGGTTTTGGCTGCACTTTATACGGCTCATGCCAAGTCGATTCAACGTTTTTTGCGCGATCTTTTGGGAGATTCGACGCTTGCTGCCGACGGAATGCAAGAAACCTTTGCTCGGGCGTTCCAGAGATTGGAAACGGTGCGTACCGAAGAAACCAAAGTCGGATGGCTTTTTGGAATCGCGCGGAATGTAAGCCTCGAATACATGAAGGCACGACGCTCGGCGCGTCAACGGTTTGTCGAAGAAAATGATGGAAACGCCATGCCGTGTAAGCGGCATTCTCCCGAAGCTCAATTGCTCGGCCGAGAATCGGCGCAAATCGTGGCCAACGCATTGGCGCAGCTCCCGGAAGCGCGACGAGCTGCACTGCTCATGCGGATGGATCACGGTTTGTCCTACGAAGAGATTGCTTCGGCTTTGGGTTGGTCCGTGGCGAAAGCACGGGTCGAAGTATTTCGAGCGCGAGAAATCTTACGCGCAGCCCTCGATTCTTATGAAGGAGATTCCCGATGAGCTGCAAGAAGATCCAAATGGGGGACCTCGATGCTTACGTTCACGGCGAACTCTCCGCGGCGGACGTGGAAGCGCTGGATGCGCATCTGAGCGGTTGTGAGGCTTGCGCTGCCGAATTGCGGAATTTGCGTCGGGAAAAACAGTTGTTTCGATGGCGGGCCGATGCGGAGCAGCAAGATATTCCTGCATTCGCCGATGTTCTGGCGCGTATCCATCCGGTGGAACGTTCGGTCGCGGCGAATGATGTCGAATCGAATCGCGGGGTTGTTTCGGCGAATGTATTGCGTCCCGGGATCTTGAAAGCAAAAGCGGAATCGGCGCGATCGGGTGAAGGAAAACATGGTTTTTCCAGGTGGGCCCAAGTGTTCGTCGCGTGTGCGGCAACCGCGGCTGCTGCGGGATCGCTACTCATGGTGACGCCTCCGACGACGGAGCCCATGACGATGACCCATACGCACGGGGAAGAAATGGAGATTGGTGCCGATCCCATTTGCACGCCGGAAAATAGTTCGGCGTCCGCAGAGGTTTTGGTCAGTGTGGCTCCTCCGCGCGCGGGTTTTACGCAGGCTCCCAGTCCGAGCCATGATAACGTCGAGACATGCAATACGTCGCACGACGAGGAATGCGCGACCATGGATCGAATTTGCGACGAAGCGAGTTTGCCCGTGTGTGGCGAAGGCGGGCCATGAGGGAGCGGTAAAGGCGTCCTTCGAGAGGCCTTGAATCATCAAAGACTTGCGGCTCGAAGTAGCAAAATCGAGTCGAAGGGCGAGTTTTGGTCGTGATCCTCCGATTGCGCTGAAAATATCGCCGAAACATGCGGAACCATTACAACGGCCGATGGGCCGGCAGGGAGGCGTGTATGCGCTCGTTGACACAATTGGGTCGATTGGTTGTGGCTTTTTCGATATTGATCACGGCTTGTGGTCGAGGTACGGGGGCTGTCGAAACTCAAGGCGACGAATCGGAAGGAAAGGCCGTGCCAAACAAAGTCGAAGCCAAAGCGCTTGCGGCGCCGGGGTTCGCCAAGGCGGAACGCGTGTCGCTGGTCGGAGCGAAGATCAAAGGCAATGAAAAAGCACTTGTAACGATTGTCGAATTCTCGGACTACGCTTGTCCGTATTGCAATCGAGCGCATGCCACGGTCGAGGCGCTGCTCGAGGAATATCGGGGACGCGTGCGTTTGGCGGTATTCGAGAATCCCCTGCCATTTCATACGACGGCTGTTCCGGCTGCGAAGTGGGCATTTGCGGCGGGTGAACAGGGGAAGTATTGGGAAGCCCGGGATCTCTTGTTCGGTAATCAAAAGAAGCTCGATGATGCGGGTCTTGCGGCTTTGGCGGGCACCTTGGGCTTGGACCTCGAGCGGCTCGAAAAGGATCGGACTGGTCAATCGGCTGCGGATTATGTCGAAACCGGTTTGAAATTGGGGAAAACGCTGGGTGTACAAGGCACGCCGACGTTTTTCGTCAACGGCGTGCGGATGACGGGAGCGCAGCCCGCGGAATCGTTCCGGAAAACCATTGAAGAAGAATTGCGTCGCGCCGAAGCGCTGGTGGCAACGGGAGTTCGTCCGGAAAATGTGTACGCGCAGATCATGGAAAAAGCGAGCGCTGCGGTCCCAGCCGAACATGGATCCGGTTCGTGTGAATCGGGGGATTGCGATTGCGCCGAAGGCGAGAGAAAAGACGCGCCGGACAATGAGGTGTATACGATCGAAGCGGGCCAATCGCCGACGCGTGGACACGCGAATGCCGAAGTGACGCTCGTGGCGTTCACCGATACGGAATGCCCATTCTGTGCGCAAGGCGAGGAACGGATTCGGACGCTCGAGAAAGAATACGGGAGCAAGATTCGCGTGGTGTACAAGAATATGCCGATGCCGTTTCACAAGAATGCGCTGCCCGCGGCGAAAGCGATGATGGCCGCTCATAAACAGGGCAAGTTCTTCGAATACAAGGACGTGTTGTTCGCCCATCAGGATGCGCAGGAACGAGCGGATCTGTTGACGTATGCGCAGGAGATGAAGCTGGATATGAATCGATTTTCGCGCGACTTGGACGATCCGGCGCTCGAGGCCGCCATTCAAGCGGATCTGGCGGAAGCTCGACGTGTCAGTGCCGTCGGAACGCCGACGTTTTTCATCAATGGTCGAAAGCTCATCGGTGCGCAACCGATTGGCGCGTTTCGCAAGCTCGTGGATGCGGCTTTGGCGCATTGACGCCGCAATGCAATCCGTCCGGACATCTCCGCGCCACGCATGAGCGCCACGCCGCGAGTTTGTCCGTGGATGCGACCGAAATGCCGAGGCCGATCCGCTGTTCGAGCAGCGCGATGGCGTTGCAGGCAAGGATACGCGTCCGCGCCGCGTCGATGACATAGGTTCGGTTTGTCCGCGGCATGCGCGTCTTCCAGCTCGACAGGGGGCGTCGTCTGCGGTAACGTTGTTGCTCGGCCCCTTGAACCGAAGCTCGAACCCATGAAAATCGATTGCCAGGAATGCGGCGCGCGTATCCTCGCCGAAGACCTCGATCTGCCATCCAAAATGGCCAAATGCCGTCAATGCAATGCGGTATTTTCATTCGCCGCCAAGGCGTCCTCCGCGCCGATGGCTCAACGCGAGCGATTACGTGCGCCTCGACCCGACGGATTGCAGGTGAACGAGACGGCCATGGCCCCGTCCGAGCCGGGATATCGAGATGCGCCGCGCCGCGGAGAAACCATTACGATCGTTCGGCGCTGGTTTGCTCCATATCACATCTTTTTCGCGTTTTTCTGCATCGTCTGGGATGGCTTCTTGATCGGATGGTATGCCAATTTGGGAAATACGCCCGGCCCGTTCTCCATTATCGCCGCAATATTTCCCATTGCGCATGTGGCCGCAGGCGTGGGTCTGACCTACACAACATTGGCCGGATTCTTGAATAGGACGAGGATTTGCCTGGATGATCAATCGCTGACGGTTCGTCATGGTCCGATACCTTGGAAAGGCAATCACACGATTGATCGGAACGATATCAAGCAATTGTATTGCGAAGAGAGCGTCAGTCGGAACAACAACGGCACCAATCGTTCGTATTACTTGTCCGCGGTGCTCGTGGATGGTCGGCAGGTGCGTTTGGGAAGTATGCCGATGAATCAGGCGAAATACATTGAGGATCTTCTGGAAGAACGCTTGGGCATCACCGATATGCAGGTGCCCGGGGAAGTGGGAACCGGCGGGATGATGTCGCGGTTTTAATGGTCAAAACCGCAATTTCCCTTCGAGCACCATGACCGCACCTCCGCGAAGCTCGACGCGATTTGCCTCCAACGTGCAATCGAGATCCCCGCTTCGGGTACTGACCTGACGAGCGCGCAGGTTTTTCTTGCCAAGTTTATCCGCCCAATACGGCACGAGCGAACAATGCAATGATCCCGTGACGGGATCCTCCGGAACGCCTTTTGCGGGAGCGAAAAATCGCGATACGAAATCGACGTCCGCGCGCCAGCTTATGACGTCAACGTCTTCCGTTTCGTTTCAATGTCGTGTTTTTCTGACGGAACATGCGCATCGAGCCATGCAGAAATTTCGTCGGCCGTCAAAGAATCCCGTGGCGGATCTTTCCAGAGAAAGGCCAGAGTCCAGCATAGTTCTTCCAATTGCCGTGAATTGTTGCTGTCTTTTGGAGCCTCGTGCAATCCGTCGCGCGTGAGATCTATGAGTTCTTTCACTTCTGCCAAGAATATCAGCAATTCATCGCGCGCGGATGGGAGGAATTCCGGCTTTACCTCCCGAATGAACTGGTATACGGCCGCGCCATGCGGCAAATATCGACATGCCAAACGATGGATCTTCGCCTGGTTCCCGGCTCGCCGGGCTTCGTTGGCATCACGTATGGCCCGCTGGCGTTTCTTCAATAAAACAATTTTGTCGATGTTCAGTCGGAAATCCAGAATGCTTCGCTCGACACGTTTACCAATGAAGCTGTTTTCCGCGACGTTCTTCTCGTGTCTTACAATGAACGCTTCGCGATCGGGATCTTTCCATTCAACACGCATCCATTGATCGATCGGATCGGCCACGGGATCGAGATAGAGTCTGGCCTCCGCTTCGAGCGCTGCATCATCGACAGGTTTGGCTCGTGTCGTTGCATCTTCCAGTGGAAATTTATCGCCCTTGCACGAAGCCTTATTGCATGCCTCGCACGCGAGAAAACAATTCGTAAATCGATAAGCGAGCCACCAATACCCATCGTGCCCGTGTTCTTTGGGGCCGTTTCGAGGACGAAAATGGTCGACAACGCCACGCGAATACGCGTCGAGCTTCCGTTGGCAATAGGCACACGCGAAGCCTTGCATGGCGTGCAATGCGCCGCGAACCTCCGCTTTGCCCCAATGGGCCGTGTCAACGTTGATTTCCTTTTCCCGCCCGTCACGCCACGCCTGCTCGTTAAGTGCCGCGCGTTTGCCGCCGCCACCGTCCGCACGCAAGGTATGCGGGACAAACGAGGATCTGCGAAGCCGTCTCACGCAAGTTCCTTGGGCGACGAGGGGGGTGATGGCGTTTCTTGCAGCGATTTGGCCAATTCATCCAAATGCGCGCGTTCTTCGCGAGCGTCCGCTTCGCTGACCGTAGGCGATTGCGCAAGAATTTGAGCCATCTCCGCGCCGCTCATCGTGTCCTGAAGTTCTTCGAGAGCATCGCTGTAGGGCTCGATGCCCATGAGGTATTCGTAGACTTCGTCAGCAGAGAAGCCGAGGATTTGCCGATCGATCGATTTCTGCTTCGGCCCCTGAGGTCCTTGTTCGAGCAGAACAATTTCGCGCCGGTCGAAACTCGCCACGACGAGCGGCGAGTGCGTCGTGACGATCCATTGCACGTGCGGCAGCGCTTTTCGCAGCCGAGGAACGATTGTTCGTTGCAGCTTGGCGTGCAAATACAAATCAATCTCGTCAATGAGCACGATTCCCCGTATCTTGGAGGGATCGCCATCTTTGGCCTCATCGCCGGCTTTCGCGAACCACGTCGCGCAAAGATCTGCTAACCACGTCACGGTGGCGCGAAAACCATCGGGGAGCTCTGTCGCATCAACAGAGGAGGCTCCGACCCGAAAACGAAGTTTTTCATGCTCGAGGTCGAGCGCAAAGTCGGTGTCGCGCAGCAGCGGTTCGAGCAAGCGCTTCAACATCGCCAGAATCGGACCGGCGGTTTCGCTTTGGTTGAGCAAGACGTCGACCGCCGCAACCTGGGTCATGGGATCGAACAGCGTCATTTGTCGTCGCACTTCGACGTGCTTGTCCCGATCGCCTTCTTGCGGGCGCCCCGAGAGATTGCGGCCTGCACCATAGGCGAGCAGCAGATGGCCTTGCTCGCGTGCCTCCCAGAACGCTTGCATTTTTTTAAGATGTGGCTCCTCCGCGTCGAGTCGTCGGGTGTCGATACCCGCCGCCCCTCCAAGCGGCAGTGCGAGATCGAGCATTTCTTCGCCCCAACGCACACGAGCACGAATCGATGCCGGTTGTGGCTCTGCATTTTCCGTGCGTTGTGCGCGTTTCAGCCATTCACTGCCAATGTTCAGCGCGAATTGCTGCCCGAGTAGCACAAGAACAACAGCTTGCAGAATCGCGGTTTTGCCGGCGCCATTCAGCCCGGCGATACACGTCCAATGGCCTGAAAGCTCAGATTGCGTGGCAAAGGGAATTTCGAGGTGCTGGATGTTTTTGAAATTGTGGATCGTGATGTGGTCAATCGAAACATCGCGATACGCCGTCACATTGCTGATAGACGGCCTTTGAATGGGTCGGATGACTTTACGCAGGAGTGATAAGAGGGTTTCCGCAGCGGCACGTGCACCCCATGCGTGCATGCGGTCGTTCTTATCGTGACCAACCACATCTACGACCGTCTTGACAATGATGAGGTGGCGATCCGATTGCCGGGCGATTTCCGCCAATGCCGCGGATTCCGTATCTGCCGCGAGAACATGTTCAACTTCTTCCAGCGCCTCGACTGCATCGAAAACGGATTTGTAATCCACTGGAACCGTGGATGACCCCATCGGCCCGGTGTGGATTCGAGGCGGCGGATCCACGGGCAAACCTTCGGGATAAAGCAGGCGTTCGTCCGCAACTTTGCGCTTGCCAGATTTGCTCAAAACGAGCTGACCCGGCACATCTTCCAGATCCCCCGTGCCTCCCCACTCTCCATAGCGCAGATCCGTGATGACCCGTGCCCAATCCGGGCAAAAACGACGACGATCGGGATGCGAAACGGGGGCCGGTCCGCTCTTCATTTCGTGGTCATAGACGGCATGAAGCAGCCAACGCTTTTGCGCATCCATTGAGATGGGACGGTCGGACAGTAGCGTATCCGAAAACGATAATGCCCGCGCCTTGTATGCTGCCTCAATGATCCAATTCTTGCCTAAATCGTGAGAATCCAACGAAACAATGGCGACGTCGTCGCGGATGGGATTGCCATTGAAATCCTCATCAAACCTGTACTCAAACGAAAATACTTGATTCGCGATCACCACGTCGCCCACGCGGACGCGGCCCGGATTTCCCGTACAGATCCCCGAAGTTGCCAAGTACGTCGGCGCGATCTCTTGCATGAGCCGCGCCGTACGCTTTATGACGCCCCCAGAGCCAGACTGACCCGACCATGCGGCTGCCACTCGGAATGGCTCGCCCGCTTCCGTCGTGAATTCCCGCACGTGGTACGTCGTGCCGCTCCGATCCACCGTTTCTTTCCAGCCAAGCTCGCCCTCCGCGCCGAGCGCCAAGATTGCGCTGAGTTCGCTGGCAAGTGCAGTCACGATGAGGACATCGACAGAACCGACAACCATTGGCGCGACCCTAACACCGGCACCCCGCACTTGGCAACAACGTTTGCGTTTTCCCTTCCCCCAAACCCCCCCCCCCCCCCCCCCCCCC
>WBZU01001347.1_pt1 | contig 18562 bp, 23 predicted proteins | sample 5204311 | NCBI WGS metagenome assembly WBZU01 (sample SAMN12344359, study PRJNA552823) | activated sludge metagenome | biome: Activated sludge suspended growth; feature: Nitrification reactor; material: Wastewater; isolation source: activated sludge from nitrification reactor of wastewater... | reverse complement strand
CACAAGGATTTCTTATTATGATGGTACGGTACTGAGCACTCTGCCGAATCGACGTTCCCGGCGTTGATATTCGATCAGCGCGAGGAGGAACTCTCGTCGCCGAAAATCCGGCCACAGAGTCGGGGTAAAGCAGAGCTCGGTGTACGCCAGCTGCCATAAGAGAAAATTGCTGATCCTGGCTTCTCCGCTTGTCCGGATCAGGAGATCCGGGTCGGGGAGTGGATGGGTTGAGAGGTGCCGCTGGACCGTGGGTTCATCGATCTGCTCGGCTTGAATGGTTCCAGCTTGCACGTCCCTCACCAACGCCTTCACTGCATCGACGATTTCTGCGCGCCCTCCATAGCTGAGCGCGACGGTCAGGACTAACTTCTCGAGATGGGCCGTTTCTTTCTCGGTTGTGCGAACCCAGTGCTGCGCGGAGGGGGGAAGCAGCTCGTGGCGCCCGACGGCGCGAAAGCGGACGCCTTGCTCAATGAGACTTGCCCGTTCTGTGGAGAGGTAATGTTCCAAGAGTCCCATCAAGGCGCTGATTTCTTGAGTCGGACGATTCCAGTTCTCCTGGGAAAAGGCGTAGATGGTCAGGGCATGAATGCCGAGCTCCAGGCAGAGCGTGATCATCTCTCGGACGGAGTTGATGCCTTCACGATGGCCGGCAATGCGAGGGAGGCCGCGTAGTTCCGCCCAGCGCCCATTACCATCCATGATGACGGCCACGTGCTTGGGGAGCAGGTCAGCCTCCAACTTGGCACTCAATTCGCTTTCAGACGGGTGGTCGATGTCTCCGGTAGGACTGCGAGTCATAATGTCCTGAGCAAGCGTGTGATGATCGTCATCAGCAGGTAGAATCGTGTCCAGAGTCTACTGACGGGAACCGGGAATGTCAAACGATCTCCTGGGAAATATGAGGTTTCACCGATTGTTACGTTGCGTGGTCAGAAACGAATGGGCTATACTCTCCCCGTACTAGTCGACTCTGACAAAGGAGCAAGAGGCCTGTATGCCGGAGCCGGTTCAATTGATGACGTTCGGTGTCACGGAGATCGAAGCACAGCAAGCGCTCGATCGGGTGAAGGTTCGAGATGTTGATTACGCGGATCTCTATTTCGAATCTCGCACGTCCGAATCAGTCTCGATGGAGGAAGGCATCGTCAAACGGGCGGCCAAGAGCGTGTCACAGGGGGTGGGGGTTCGAGCCACCGCAGGAGAAAAGACGGGTTTTGCCTATTCGGATGAGTTGACGAAGCGGGATCTTGAGATTGCCGCCGACACTGCTCGGTATATCGCCAACTCCCCCAAAGGCCATTCCACGGTTCCGGTGCCCACACAGCGACGACCAACCCGTGATCTCTATCCGATCGAGAGGGCAAAGGCCGAGGTGGCGACAGCTGAGCGCGTGGCGCTCCTGAACGAAATCGACGCTGAAGCCAGGCGCTATGATCCTCGGATCAAGAACGTGATGGCTTCATTTAACACAGAATATAAGGTTGTGCTGGTGGCGACTTCGGATGGGACGCTCGTCAGTGATATCCAGCCGTTGTCACGCCTGCAGATTACGTGTATCGCTGAAGATCGGGATAATCGCCAGGTTGGCAGTTTCGGCGGCGGTGGCCGGGTTGCCTTTGCCTATTATCGCGAAGAGAATCGTCATTTAAGTTATGCCAGGGAAGCCGCGCGGGAAGCGATTCTCAATTTATCCGCCGTTGACGCGCCGGCCGGAGTGATGCCGGTCGTGTTGGCCGGTGGGTGGCCCGGGATCTTGTTACACGAAGCGATCGGACATGGGCTCGAAGCCGACTTCAATCGAAAGAAGACCTCCGCGTTTTCCAGCCTGATCGGCAAACGGGTCGCGTCCGACGTCTGTACGATCGTGGATGACGGCACCCTTCCCTTTCGGCGTGGCTCCCTGAACATGGATGATGAAGGGACACCGACCGGCTGTACGACACTTATCGAGAAGGGCATCCTCCGTGGCTATATCACAGACAAGCTCAATGCACGCCTCATGGGGATTCCCCTCACCGGTAACGGACGACGCGAGAATTATCAAAGCGTGGTGCTCCCACGCATGACGAATACGTTCATGCTGGCCGGGGAGTCTGATCCGCAAGACATCATTCGATCCGTCAAGAAGGGTCTCTATGCCGTCTCGTTTGGTGGGGGACAGGTCGATATCACGAACGGGAAATTTGTGTTTTCCGCCAGCGAAGCCTACCTCATTGAGGATGGCCAGATCACCAAGCCGGTGAAGGGGGCGACGCTGATCGGCAATGGCCCGGAAATTCTGACGAAAGTATCAATGGTGGGGCACGATCTCAAGCTTGATAACGGGATTGGGACGTGCGGGAAGGATGGCCAATCGGTGCCGGTCGGGGTCGGCTTACCGACCATCAAGGTGGACGAAATTACAGTCGGTGGTACACAGCGATAACCGGTCTGCTCGTGCCAGCTGCGCTTCCTCACAATCGGTCAGGATGTGGTTGACGGATAATTTTTGGGAAGAAGTGTGTGATGCTCGAAAAAATGACTGCCTCAAATAGTGCCAACGGCTATGCTCAGCTGGCGGCCGATGTGTTGGCTCAGGCGAAGGCTTGTGGGGCGACCGAAGCGGATATTGTCGTTGCCGACGGAGAGACCTTTTCGGTTCAGGTACGAGTCGGGACGGTTGACCGACTGACCAAGGCGAGAGAGAAGCGTTTGGGCTTACGCGTCTTCATCGGGAAGCGGTCTGCCACAACGTCTACGTCCGATTTCTCACGATCCTCTCTTGATCGGCTGGTGGCCGACACTTGTACCTTGGCCGGTGCCGTTGTCGAAGACGATGTCTCGGGACTGCCGGATGCTGGTCACATGGCCACTGAGCAGCCCGACCTTGATCTCTATGATGACACGGTGCTCGATACGGATACCCAGATCGATTGGGCCAAGCGTGGAGAGGCTGCTGCGTTCGCGACAGACTCACGGGTGACGAATTCCGAAGGTGCGGAGTTCGATTCTTCATCGGGCCGAGTCGTGCTGGCCAATAGTCATGGATTTGTGGGGTCGTATAAAAGCTCGAACTTTTCCCTGTCTGTGTCTCCGATCGCAACCGAGTCTGCGACAGGCGGTATGCAGCGGGATGCCTGGTATCAGGTACAACGAAAGTTTGCTCGACTGGCATCTGCGGAATCGATCGGACAGGAAGCGGCGCGTCGTGCGATTCGCCGATTGGGTGCGCGCAAGGTGGCGACGAAACGTGTGCCGGTGGTGTTCGATCAAGAGACAGCCGGGAGCCTTCTGGCAAACCTCTGCAGCGCGGTCTCTGGCTATGGACTCTACAAGCGCGCCTCATTTCTGCTGGATCAATTAGGCCAGACGATTGCTTCGGACCTGATGACTATCTACGACGACGGCCGTATGGTCGGCGGCCTGGGGTCACGTCCGTTCGATGGTGAAGGGCTGGCGACACGCAAGAATACCATCGTCGAGCGAGGGGTGTTAAAGAGCTATTTGCTCGATACCTATTCGGGGAAAAAGTTGGGTTTGCCGTCGACGGGCAACGCCTCACGGAGTGTGGGGGAGAGTCCCTCCGTTGGTCCCACCAATTTTTATCTGGTCCCTGGAGTGAAGAGTCAGCAAGAGATCATTGGCTCCATTCAAGAAGGCCTCTTTGTGACGGAGTTGATTGGGTTCGGCATTAATATGGTGACGGGGGATTACTCGCGCGGAGCCTGCGGGTTCTGGATTGAGAACGGCGAGCTGGCCTATCCGGTTGAAGAAATTACCATCGCGGGAAATTTGAAACACATGTTGAAAGACATCGACGTGGTTGGAAGCGATCTGGTGTTCCGAGGTCGGATCGCCAGCCCGACCGTCAAGATTGCCGAAATGATGGTGGCCGGTAATTGATGAAGTACTGAGTATTCATTTCTCTCTTTCCTTGATCGCTCGTCACTCACTCAGAACTCAGCACTTGCGGAAGCGCAGAGGTAGCTCATGGTGGCATCGATTCGAGAGACAACCGTTCAGTATCAAAGTGGAAAGGTGGGCATGAAGGCCTTCGTGGCGGCCCCGCAGACGAAGGACAAGCGTCCGGCTATTCTCATTGTCCAAGAATGGTGGGGACTCACGGAGCACATAAAAAATATCGCAAGACGTTATGCCGCGGAAGGCTATGTGGCGATTGCTCCGGACCTTTATTCACGTCTTGGGCATGCATTGACCACGGATGCCGGTGAAGCCGGGAAACTCATGAACACCCTGAAACAGGAAGACGGTCTTACTGATCTGAATGCCACGGTGGCCTACCTCAAGTCGGTCCCAGAAGTTGATGCGGCTAAGATCGGCATCACCGGCTTTTGCATGGGCGGCTCGTATGCGCTGATGTTGCCCTGTGTGAGTCTAGAAATCAAAGCCGCGGTGCCGTTCTATGGTCAGGTGCCGAATCCCGATACACCCATTCAGAAGCTGGCCTGCCCCGTACTGTACCTCTATGGTGAGGACGACGGTTGGATTACGAAGGCGGACGTTCAGCGGCTAGCGGCGGCCTTGAAAAAATACAACAAGGCCGGTGAGATCAAGACTTATCCCGGGGCTCCCCATGCATTTTTCCGAGATACGGACCCATCCGTGTATCGGCCGGAAGCGGCTAGAGACGCATGGGTGAGAACCAAGGCCTTCTTTAAACAACACCTCGGCTAAATTCTTGTTGAGTATGGATGCCGGAACGTCGCGCCGAGGGGAAATATTTGAGATGAAGAAGAAACTCGTGATGAGATCACTACGGACTAGCGCACTGTTGGCACTCGTGCTGATTCCCGGAATCAGTACGGCGGCGGAATTTCGCCTCACAAGTCCGACCATTAAGCCCGCCAGCACGATCAGTCAGAACCATGTTTTCGACGGATTCGGCTGTACCGGGAACAATGTGTCTCCTGAGCTGCGCTGGGCGAACGCTCCGAAGGGGACCAAGAGCTTTGCGGTGACCATGTATGACCCCGATGCACCGACTGGTAGCGGATGGTGGCATTGGGTCATGTTCAATATTCCTGAGGACATTTCGGCATTGGCTGCGGATGCGGGAAGACCTGGTGGGCCTGGTGTACCACAAGGCAGTGTCCAAAGCATGACGGATTTCGGCGAACCGGGGTACGGGGGACCCTGTCCCCCTGTAGGCCACAAACCACATCGCTATATCTTCACGATCTACGCGTTGAAGGTGGAACAGTTTTCGTTGAAGCCTGCAACTCCCGCCGCCATGGTCGGGTTCTATCTTAATCAGAATACTTTGGCCAAGGCCTCGCTCACCGGCTTGTATAGCCGCAAGTAACCCGGAGTCCGAATACACGCCATGCCACTTGATGCCATTCTCGGAAAACAGATGCTGCAGTTGATCACGTCGCGCTACGATGATCGGCATTGGCGAAAACGGATCGAGAAGACCTTGAGCCTGCCGCAGTCCGGCGTGACGGATCCGGTCCAGCAGCAGATCTTCATGTACCTAAAGCATGACCTCAAAGCGTATAAATCCAGAAGGGCCGATCCGGACTCCTGGATCATCGGCGGCTACGCGACGAAGGAAGTCATCAATCGAGCCAAGTTCCAACCGCAGCTCGTCGGTGCTAGCATCAAGAACGAGGATGTCGCGTTTCTGGGAACTGATCCAGGAGAGGACGTGACCGAAGCCTGGTGGGATGAGATGTTAGTGCAGTGGTTTGATGTGCCTGAAGAAGAGAAGCCTGCCGAAGAGAATGAAGATAGTCAGCCTGCCGATTCAGTATCGTCCTCAACCATGAAGTCGAAAATCTAGCTACTGTTCCTCCGGTAGGTTGGTCTGTTAGTTGTCGAGATCCCAAGGTTCTCGCTGGATAAGTCCGGGTAGGTTTCGTGCGCCATGTACGACGCGAAGGATGAGGACCTCGTCGTTCTGCACGAGATACACAATCCGGTATCCCCTAAAAATAACCTCCCGAAGGTCTTGGCGATTGAACTCGGGAACGACGCGTCCGATGTGAGGAGTCTTGAGGAGTGTTGCGGTAGACTCAACAATACAATCGACGAAGGTTACTGCATGAAAGACAGAATCGCGGGCGATGAAGTCTTCAATTTCCTGAAGATCTGTACTGGCAGTCAGCGACCAGCGGATTTGCGCCATCCGGCAATTCTTTCTTTCAACTCTTGATGGGTGAGAACTCGCCCTTCCTGCACGTCTTGAAGACCCCTTTCCACTTGCTGCTTAAAGAACAACTCTTCAATAATCCCGCCGGTGGTCACATCATCAGGCAACTGCTTAATCAGCTCTAATGCCTCGGCTTTAGCCTTTGCCATGTATGCCTCCTTTTTGCAGACGTTTCTTGACTAAGGCTATGCCCGGAAGTCAGAAAAATCAAGCTGAGGATGCGTCCTCAGCGAGAGTGGCAATACGCAGGAGGGTTCGACTGATGCGCTGATCCAAGTCCTGGTCGCAGCTGACTATCGCATCGAACTTTGGCTGAAGAAGACGGTGGCATAGTCGCTCGCCACTTAGCAGTCTGCGCAAACCCCCTTCGTTCATCCTTCGAGAGCCTCAGGACAAACGGGGCGATCATTGAAACTATTAGGGTTTTCCGTTCGTACTGAGCTTCTATGGTTCACGTCAAGGATTGTGTGATTCGGGCTGGATTAAAAGTTGTCTGGTAATGATGAATCGACCCTACGGCTCGGGCGATTTTGCGCGCGAGGATGACCAACGCGGCCGTCGTGCTCCAATCGTGCGTGCGGTACGATTCGTCGAGTGGTTTCCAGCCGGTGGTTTTGATGGCCGACATCGCGGCGTTAAACAGCAAGCGACGCGATTCGGCGGGACCGCGTTTGGATAAACGTCGGTGCCCGGCTTTCGGTCCCGAGTCATTTGTTCGCGGATCCAACCCGATGAAGGCGCCGAACGCATTTGCCTTACGGAATGGTACACGCTCCAACGTGGTGGTCAGGCTGAGGCCCACCAAGGGCCCGACTCCCCCAATGGTTTGCACGCGCTGTTGGGCCTCCTGGTGTTGGGGTGCCCCGGCCGCCTCAGTCGTGGCAAGCACCGCATCCAGGTTGCTTACCACGGCATTCAGGTCAGCGGCGAAGCCGCCCAGAGGGCGCATCGTCAGCTTGAGCGCGCCGTGACGCGGAGGATCGTCGCCCGCCGTCGAATCAGCCGATTCAGTCTGCATTGGTTGGCTGTCGGGGGCGTGTAGGCCCGCAAGCGCGTGTGCTCTTGGGCAATACGCCGCGCAATGAAGGCCGCATCCACTCGGTCGGTTTTCGCTCGAGTGCCCATGGCCTTGGCATCGGGCTGAGTATCCAAGGGGGTCAGCAGGAAGACGATATGCCCTTAGTGAGGAGGTGATGCATGGCCGCTCCCACCATTCCACGCGCTGTACAGTCCTGTCATGAGCTGCTGCTGGAAGTGGCGGGAAAATTCTCGATGAGTTCCCTAGGGTGTGAACATCTCCTGCAAGACTGTAAGAACGGTTGTGAGGGTACCTGGTGCGATTCGCCCAACCCTTCTGATCAGCCGTTCGCTATCGACTGTACGTAGTTGGTCTATTGCAATAAACCCACTTCGCTCGCGGAATCGGCAGCGAACACGCCAGGGATAGACTTTGCCTCCAGTAGTCATGGGTGCCACGATAACTGTCTGCAAATATTGATTGATCTCATCAGGGGAAATCACGAGGCAGGGTCGTGTCTTCCTGATCTCGCTTCCTCGGGTGTGGTCGAGTTCAATAAGATAAACGTCGCCACGGGTAGGGCTAGTTGGGACTACCGCCATTTCCAGTCGTCTGTGTCGAATCGAGTTGGTATTGGCTGATCAATGAGACGGTCTTCATCCTGTTCCCGCATGCGTCGGGCGGCATCGGCCCAGCCAGCTCTTGGTTGTGATGGCTTTGAGATGAGAATTCGGCCCGGTTCAGCCTGCAGCTCCACTTCACCTTCAAGCTGGGCTTCCTGAAGTAATGTTTTCGGGAGACGGACTCCTCTGGAGTTGCCGATTCTGACAATATGTGCTTTCATACAGCTCTCCTGCCTTATGGACCTACATTGTAATCACATTTACTGCTAGAAGCAAATGAAGACCCCTCGATGACCAAGTGATGCAAGGACCAGTGAGTCTGTCCGGGGGGCTTGGTACGAGTGATCCCTAGCCGAACAAATCCATCTGCGCCGGCTGAGGGGATTCGATATTCAGGACTGGGGCGGTTGGGGTCTGGGTTGTGTTGGCTGGTTCGGCTGGTTTCGTGTTCTTGTCGAGGAATTCTTTCAGCTTCTTAAAATCTTCCTTTAAGGTGGGAAGCAGATTGCCTTGGTGCAAGGCTGCAGCGGGATGCAGAAGCGGGAAGAGCACGAAGTCTTTCAGGTGGAAGGCTTGTGCCTTCACTTTCGTGATGCCAACCTTGCGTTCCAACAGCGTCTGCGTGGCCCAGTTGCCAAGCGTACAGACCAGTTTCGGCTGGATCAACTTGATCTGCTGTAGCAGGAACGGTTTGCAGGTCTCCACTTCATCCTGCTCTGGGTCTCGGTTGTTCGGTGGCCGACATTTGATCACATTCGCAATATAGATCTGGTCGCGCGACAGCCCAGCCGAGGCCAGAAGATCATTCAACAGTTTCCCCGCAGCACCGACGAACGGCTCGCCCTTCTGATCTTCGTTGAATCCTGGCGCTTCTCCCACGAACATAATGCTGGCCTGGGGATTCCCCACGCCGAAGACAACTTGGCTGCGCCCTAGCGTGGCGAGTTTACACCGCTCGCAGTTCACGAGCGATTGCGCGAGTTCTTGGAGTGGGGTGAGTGTCATGAATCAAGCGAGCGAAAGAAATCGTGGCGGTATCTTAGAAATGGACGAGTCTGTATGTCAATGAAGATCATGAGAGTTTTTTGGAAATCTGCATGCTGGGAGGGGTGAGCTAATTCAACTGGTACCCTTTGGCTGCGAGGCAAGTATCTCGCATGGCGTTGATGGTTGAAAGACCATGCAACGCCCGGGCATGATCGGCCGGACTCTGGGCACCGCCACTGAACGGGAAAGGCGAGCTCTGGCTATAGAAATGCTGTTCGTTTGCTAATCTCGCCTTATACTCGCACTCCATATAATCCCGCTCCACATCGTAACGGCTGTATCCGGATGGGTGGCCCCCACGCTCAAACGGATTGTGTGTGCAGCCTCCGACTGTTGCTATGAGTAGGAGTGCGAGAAGTGTGATCCATCCAGCCATTGGGTACTCGTACCATTCAGGCAGTCATAGGTCAAGGTTGGTGTCCGGTAACGATGTCGGCGCAGCGGCGGGCGCTGACAAGGGCGCTCTCAATGTTCGGAGGCCAGTTCGTGTCGGTCCAGGCTCCGGCGACCAGCAGATTCCGGACGGGGCTTTGTTGAAGCGGCCGGAGTCGAGCAGCTCCCGGGGCAAGCAGCAGCGTGGCGTGGTCAGCTCGAAAGACCTGGCGGGATGTGATGTCGCTCAGAGACAGGTCAGGAAACACGGTGGTGATCTTGACTTGCGCGACGTTGACCACCTGATCCTCGCCTAATTCCATCAGCGAGCTCTCGGTTTCTGCCAGCCGCACGACGACTTCACGTGTACCAATGGGAGATCTCGTGATGTGATGGAACGGCTTGCCGTCGAGCAGGAGCAGTCGCGGCTGCTGGTTGGCGGATTGAATGGTCAGCTGCACCACGATCTCACTGAGGCTTTGGAGTTCCGTCAGATGGGCAAAGTAGGCATAGCGAGTAAGAAACCGTTCGGGAAGCAGGCGGAGGAGGGCCTGATATGAGAGGGCGCTGATGTACCAGTCGGCTTGCAAGGTTGTGCCGTTGGGGAGTCGAATGTCGTGTATCCCTCCTTGTCCAAATCGGATGTGCGGCGGTTCTGCGAGGGGGATGAACCGAACGGTGTCTCCGCGAAGAACCTCTTTCAACGGGGTGAGCAATCGCTGGTTAATGGTTCCCGACCGGTATGTGAGCCTGGCGTCGGACGCCTCACGCAGGAACACGGTTGACAGGATGTACACAAAGGTTGCCGCGGACAGATGGGGCAGTGCGTTGCCGGTTAACCACTGAGCGAGTGGGGACCATATCCATTCCCTGGCTTCTGTGCTTTGGCCGGTGGCGTTGAGCCACTCATCTGCTGTGCGATTCTCTAAATCTGCCGGAAGGGTTTCGGCCTGTTCCCAAATCTGCTCGACATGGGAGAACAGTCTCCAACGGTCCTGCCAGGATAGGCCATGGAAATTGAAGACACTCATCATCCACTGCAAGGCGCCCGGCAGACTGGCAGACTGATAGGGCACGGTCTGTCCCGTGGGGAGTCGAAATTCGAGAGGAATGATCTGGTCAGAGCTCGGGTGTTGCGCGTGGGCGAGTTTCTGGAGTACCCGCGTTGTCTCATGATGGCATCCAAGGGTGATTGATGTGGGGTCGGACGGGTTGGTCCGGAATCCATCAAGCCAGTCTGAGTACTCGAGGAGGGTGACTCGGTAGCCTTGTTGGTGGAGCTGATAGGCTGTTGCCAGGCCGGCCAGGCCGGCACCCATAATCAAAACGGTTTGTGGAGACGGTGCAGTCACGAGAATCGTGAGCGGAGCCATACCCCTAGGGCGATCAGGACCCGTTGCGTGGTGGTGAGGCTGATCCGTGGCCCGAACACCTGATAGTTCGACCGTTCAATCCGTTCCAGAATCCGGCTGTAGATCCCGCGCATGATTTCTGCCACCGTGAGCGCACGTCGTTCACTCGGGGAGAGTCCGGAGAGGGCTGCTTCGGCTCGCTTATAGTAGTGATGCGCTTGTGACGCCTCATATTCCATCAAGACTCGGAATTCAGGAGAGTAGCTCTGGTTGAGCATCGCCTTCTCCGGATAGTTCCATTTCCGCAGGTCGTCTAACGGGAGGTAGATGCGTCCCGCGACAGCATCGGATCCCACATCACGCAGGATGTTCGTCAGTTGGAATGCCATGCCGAGAGCGACCGCATAGTCTTGCGCACGGGCGGACGTGACGCCGAAGATATGGAGACAGATGAGCCCGACGACGGACGCCACGCGATAGCAATAGAGCGAGAGTTCGTCGAATGTGACATAACGGTTGTTGAAGAGATCCATCTCGACGCCCTTGATGAGCTCCTCAAAGTAGGCCTTTGGAATACTCAACGCTTTCACATGGTGCGCGAGGCTCACCATGATGGGAGTCGTCGGAGTTCCGGAATACACGGCATCCAGTTCTTCACGCCAGTGCTTCAACTCATCCTTGGGATTGCTGCCGGCAGCGGGTTCATCGACAGCGCTGTCGACTGCCTTGCAGAAAGCATAGACTGTGTACATGGCATCGCGTTTGGCTTTTGGAAGAAACAGGAACGAATAGTAAAAATTGCTGCCGCTTTTCTTGGTGTAGGCGGTGCAATAGGCTTGAGCGTCCGAAGCCTTCATGAAGCACAGTCTCCAGCTAGTACGGATGTTTCACATTTGATCGCCCGAGAGTGATCGAGCGGGTGATCCTGATTTGGGTGGAGAATGTCGGCCAAGAGCTCCACCCCATCAATGAGTCGAGGGCCGGGACGGCTGAAATAGGAGCCGGCATCCACAAGATACATGTCTGACCAGGATGCCTGTGCCCGTTGCCATGCCGTTTGAACAGGCCCGGCCTGTCGCAATTCGTTGAGCGTTCGATCAACCGAGTACCCACAGGGCATCACGATGACCACATCAGGCTGTGCGGTCGCCACCTCATCCCATGTCGTCTGGTACGAGGGGCTGTTCTTGGAGCCCAGCACGTTGTAGCCCCCGGCTAAGTCTACCATTTCCGGGACCCAATGGCCGGCGACATACAGAGGATCGAGCCATTCAAGACATACCACTCGTGGACGGACGGCCACTTTCTCCGTCCGGAGGCGGACCCTCTCCAATCGATCTCGGAGCGTGGCTACAAGGGCTTCTCCTTTTGGAACGGCACCCACGGCGTCGGCAATCCGCTCGATGTCATGAATCATATCCTTTAGGGTCGTTGGACTAAGGATCAGCAGCTCTGGGTGGCGTTGAAGTGATTGCATGGCCCTGGTGAGTTGGTCTGGGGTCACTGAGCAGACGTGACAGAGGTCCTGCGTCAGGATGAGATCGGGCCGAGCCTGATGAAAGGCCTCTTCTCGCAGCTGGTAGAGTTGATGTCCTGCTCGGACCAAATCTTTGACTCGTTGGTCGATTCCACTGCTGGTGCTGTGCTCTGCTTCGACCAGTGATTGAATCATGACTGGGACCTGGTGGATCGAAGGGGGAAAGTCACATTCATGGCTGATGCCGACGAGCTGGTGCTCCAAGCCGAGCGCGGCGATCACCTCCGTTGCACCTGGGATGAGTGAGCAAATTCGCATAATGATGCTGAGCCTAGGTTGGCCACAATCGTGCGCGTATCTCGTCCAGGCGCGTTTCGCTTAAGCTCATCGTGATGGCATCAGCTTCGTGGAGATCTTGCGCGGTGTGGGTGTTGGCAACGGCTAACACTCGCATGCCCGCAGCTTTTGCGGCGCGAATACCCGGTCGAGAATCTTCAATGACTAGGCACGAGCTGGTTGGTATCACAGACGTCGACTGCTGGCGGTTCAACCCGGCCAGGGCCTGAAGAAACGGTTCCGGATGAGGCTTGCCATTCGCCACGTCCTCGGCGCTTGTGATGTGACCAAAGGCCTTGCGAAGGCCGATCTGCTCGAGCACGAGGTCGATTTCTGGTCGGAGCGCACCGGAGGCAATGGCGAGAGGATAGGTGGCAGCCGCTTCTTCAATGAAGGCTCTCACACCGGGAAAGATAACGAGGTGTTCTTTGATCGAGGCCATATAGGCGATGGCTTTCTTGGCCATCAGGTCTTGGACCAGCGAGCTTGAAACGGGACGGTGATTGATTCGAAGGGCTTCCAGGATGCATCCGCGATCATCAAACCCAAGATAGTCGGTGTAATAGTCTTGCTCGGTCAAGGTGATCTGGATCTCGGCCAGTGTACGGCGGAGGCCTTCAAAGTGGAGGGGTTCGGTGTCGGCAATCACACCGTCAAAGTCAAAGATCACAGCGCGCATGGAGTCCTACCAGTTGTGATGTCGTCGTTATGAAAGTGGACGGGCGGCATTATAGCACAGCGGGAGGGTAGCGGTAGGATTACCTACCCTCCCGCGGGAGATGAGCGGTGGACGATCAGGGTTTCAGTTTGAGCTGCTGTTCAGCCAGCCATCCCTTGGTGCCGAAGTCGGAGCGGATGGAGTAGACCCAGCCATTTCCCTGGAGTTCGCCGTCAAGAATTGTGAAGGCGGTTCCTGGGGGAATACTCGGCCCTGGCTTTGTCCCTTCGGCGTCTTGATGAAGCTGCACTTTCTGCCCGGGCGTGGCCGGATTCGGCATGACGCTGACTCGTTGCCCCTCACTAAAGAGTGGGGCCGGGGTTGCGACAACCGGTGCGGCCGGAGTCGGTGCTGGGGTTGAAGCCGTCGGCATCGGTGGTGCAGCCGGCGGTGTGGGAACCGGTGCAGGAGCCGGCATTGCTGCTTGCGGTGCCTCAACCGGTGCAATAGCTGGGGCTGGTGGCGGTGTCACGGCTTTTGGCGGTGCGGTTGGGGGAACAGGGGCCGGAGTCGGGGGTACCGGCTTTCGAGCGATCGGTGGTTGAGGTTGTTGGGCTGGTGCATCGCCGAGGAGCGGGCCAAGATACTCCATGATCAGGTCCGGCTCCATCGCGAGATAGGCGCCGCCACCGAGCAGAAGAACCACTAGCACCAGCAAGAGGGGACGCTTGTTCGATTGCTTGGGTGGCTTCACGGGTGACGGTGATCGAACGGTGGTCGTCTGCTCCAATTCCTCTTCGGTGAATTCGAGATCCGGTTCAGGTTGACGTGCGAAGAACAGGCTCCACGTGAGAGGATTGTCGGCAAACGACGGACCTCCAGCAGTAGCAAACATCGAGCACCTCCCTCTAGCAGACGGCATCGTCATCTCTTGAAAAGTACTTATCATCAAGCGCGTAGACTGTCAATTTTGTGTGAAGATTCAGCAGGATCTCGTTAACAGGATTGTACATGGGAACAGGAGAGCACCTGATGTTCTCGGCTCCCGGCTCGATACACTGTCACGCCTTTGCAGCCCAGTTCATAGGCCAGTGTGAAGGCAGCGGCCACATCCACGGTTGTCGCAGACGGAGGGAGATTGATCGTTTTAGATACCCCGCTGTCGCTGTGTCGCTGAAAGACGGCCTGCATTCGGACATGCTGTGCCGGAGCAATATCGTGTGCAGTCACAAACAGCCTGCGAAGGTCATCTGGAATCTGTGACAGATGTTGAATCGATTCGTGCCGACCGATCTCTTCACGTAACTCACAGAGGGGGAGGGCTCTGGCCCGAGCTCGGCGAAGGAACTCCGGATGAAGACGTTGGAGCCGGATGTCTTCCATGATCGTATGGGCGACACTGACGCCGTAGAGCGGCTCAATTCCAGCGGAACAGTCAGCCAGAATACTGATGGTCCCGGTTGGGGCGATGGTCGTAACCGTTGCATTCCGCCGGGGCGGACCCTCGGCTTCCAGCGGACTGCCCTTGTAGGCTGGGAACGGTCCTCGTTCTTGTGCCAGACGATGCGAGGCTTCGTGGGCCTGTCGGCGAACAAATCCCATCAACTGATCTGCGATGTGCAAGGCGTCATCGGAATCGTAAGGAATATCCAGCTGAATGAGAAGATCAGCAAACCCCATAATGCCCAACCCGATCTTTCTGGTGCGTTTCGTCCGGGCTTCGATCGATGCCAACGGGAAACGGGTTCGATCGAGTACATTGTCGAGAAAGCGAACCATCACCGGAATGAGGTTGCCGAGTCGTTCGTAGTCGATGCTGCTCGTACCTCGATGCGTGGTGAAGCATCGGGCGACATTGATCGATCCGAGGGTACATGATTCATAGGCCAAGAGGGGTTGTTCGCCACAAGGGTTCGTGGCTTCGATCGCCCCGAGATGAGGAGTGGGATTCGCCTTATTGATGGTATCAAGGAAGAGGACACCAGGCTCACCTGATTGCCAGGCGGCTTCGACCAGCCGATCAAAGACCATTTTGGCGGGGAGGCGTCGGACTGGTGTGGCGCTCCGTGGGTTGATGAGTGCATATGATCGGTTTTGGTTGACCGCCTTCATAAATCGGTCTGTGAGTCCCACCGAAAGATTAAAGTTTGCCATTTCATGCGGCTGCAGTTTCAGCGCGATAAAATCCAGAATGTCGGGATGGTCGACTCTCAGGATACCCATATTGGCGCCCCGCCTGGTGCCGCCCTGTTTGATGACATCGGTGGATAGATTGAACAGGCGCATGAACGAAATGGGGCCTGATGCGAGTCCATTGGTGGTGGCGACTCGGTCGGCATGAGGCCGAATATGGCTGAACGAAAACCCGGTTCCTCCGCCCGATCGATGAATAAGGGCTTGATACTTCACGGTGTCGAAGATCGATTCCAGGGAATCATCTATCGGCAGCACGAAGCAAGCCGAGAGTTGCTGAAGAGGACGTCCGGCGTTCATCAAGGTCGGTGAATTCGGGAGAAATGTCAGGGATGCCATGGCCTCGTAGAACTGGTTGGCCAGCCGGCGTCTGCGTGCGGGTGGTTCGATCGAGGCGACATCGTCGGCGACGCGGTGGAACAATGCAGAGGGAGACTCGATAACGACGCCCCGTTTGTTCCTGGCCAAGTACCGTTGGCGCAAGACCGTCAGTGCATTGGGAGACAGTCGTGGTGTGTGGTTCCTGATGCCCATGGGGAGACTGCCTCTATTATAGCTCCTTCCTAGAAGCTGGCACATTGGGCGAGAGGTTAAATGGGATGAGCCTCTTGCATGTCCCTTGCACCGGAAGGCAGAATGCGAGGGTGATTCATCATGAAATCCTATCGCGAAGAACTCTGGTTTGAGACGAAGACCAGGCGAGCCTACATCAACATCACACCGCAGATTGAAGCCTTGATCCGCAAGAGCGAGGTACGGGAAGGGCTGGTGTTGGTGAATGCCATGCACATTACGGCGAGCGTGTATATCAATGACGATGAACCGGGTCTTCTGCGGGACTATGACGACTTTCTCGAACGACTCGCTCCTCATGAGGCACGCTATCGGCACAATGAAACCGGTGAGGATAATGGGGATGCGCACATCAAACGGCAGGTGATGGGGCGAGAAGTGCTTGTTGCGATTACAGAGGGCCGGCTCGACTTCGGTCCATGGGAGCAAATCTTTTACGGGGAGTTCGATGGTTGCCGGCGCAAGCGCGTACTCGTCAAAATCATCGGGGAGTAAGGGGCCTTTGTGCATGGTCCTTCCGTCATGCCGACAATGCTGTTCGCGCTTGCGCGGGGTACAAAAGTTTGGCAACATGCAGTCTGAGTTATCGAGCCATCGGTCGTGGCTCGTGTCGTAAGGAACAACAATGCTAGCCTGGTCTCGTCCTGACCCACTCACACGTGATCTCATCCATCTCATCAACGCACGCCGTCATGAGCACGGGGATGCCGATGATGCCATCGATACCCTGCAGGCATTTCTGGAGCAGGGGCGTGAGCATGATCTGCTGACCGTTCTGGCCGCGCTCGATGAAGAAATGGCCGAGTGGCTGTTCGATCTGGTTGCCGAGGCGAGTTGTACGTTGCTCTTGGACGGGCCGCATGATGAAAAGCCGACCTATGCCACGATGGCCGCACTGGCGCTTCCGCTCCAGGCAAATTTGACCTCGCCGCTTAAGCTGAAGATCGATCCGATCGCAACCGCTGATTTGCTGCACAAACATCTGCAGCTTCCTCCAGGCACGGTCGTTCGCGTTGAATCGCGGCTGCTGACCGATGCCACGCTGGAGATGTTGAATCTCCAATTGTTCCATGATCATCTGGTGACGGTCGCTGATTCACGACGAGTCCAGTCCATCGTCGCTCGGTTGCTTCCACCGGTTGAGAACACCGCCTTTCTCTTGTTTGAGATGATGGGGGCGCCGGATCCAGGATTGCCGGACTCATGGGAAGATCACCAACGCCGTGAGATTCTTGAGGGACTCGTCAAGCAATGTCCGGAGCTCGCCTGCGCACCAGACATGATCGAAGCACCGGTGTATGCCGCCTATGCGATGTTTGATGCACAAAATGCCGTACGGCTTCACCATCTGGCGGATGAGACCGCTGCGGTGTGGCGAGAGTTGGACCCGCTCGTCAGGTCTCGCACCATCGTGCACCTTCACACGCAATGTGGGAATGGGGTCTACATGCCGGTGTGGACCGACTTGTTCGATCCTGAACTTCCAGAAGAGCATGGTCCGGTCTGGACCTCGCCGGATGTCTGGGTGTTCACGGCGGATCTTCCGATTGAATGGCCGGGAGAAATGCTGACCAACCGTCTGTTAGCCGAGGGCTGCACCAGGTTTGAAAATCATATCGTAGAAGCTCCGGAGAACTAGCAGGCTGTTGACAAAGTCCACCAGCGGCGTTCTCGCCTCGCTCAGAGGCTCACCGTACGGCAGAGAGTACGATTCGCCTCTTCGCTCGCTGCGGCCTTCCTGGATGGTCTTTCTGAACAGCCTGCGCGGTATTCTCCAGACGTTCGTGACCTCAGGCAGGGCTCCATTTCCGAGCTCGTTCTTGAGTTTGTCAACACACTGCTAGCTGTCCCCTTCCGGTTCAATGTCTCAAGATTTCTTCAGTGTGTGTGACATCACTCCATGTAATGGGTCTGCGCAAAACGCCTGTTTCGGTGATTTTCGAGCGGCTTTATTTTATTCTCACCTCGATGGTGCAACCAAAACAGACGAACCAATCTGCAAAGGCCACAGCGAGTCTCGTCACGGGAGGTGGGTTGATCCTCGTCTGGGCGATCATCTGGACGAATTTCCCGTCGAAGGACGAGCTCTTGTCCGCTCAATCTACAACAGTATCCGCAGAACGGCCACGCCAAGTTGAGCTCGACCTGACAATTCCCGGCGTGCCACGCCGGTCTCTGCAGGGCTCGACTGGAACTGAAGAGTCATCACGTGGCACAGCAGGTAGTGGGAACGTTGCTCCGAAAGACAGTCGTGCGAGACAAATTGCGGAAGTACGGTGCGATGCACACGTGCAGGAATTTTGTCCCGACTCACTCACCGTGGACGAGAGACGACGTTGTGTGACGCAGCGCATGCGACAGTTCGATCAGTCCTGTCAGCAAATCGTCCGACAGCGCATGATGCGGTGGAAAGCTGCCGATGGATATCGGTTGGCTTGTGCGGCAGATGTCACGCGCATGTGCCAGACCGTAGAGCCGGGGGAGGGCCGCATTCTCGCATGCTTACAAGAACACGAACAGGATCTCTCGGAAGCCTGCTACCAAAGCCTGCTGAAGGGTCGACTTCATTTCAGAAACTGAACACTCCACCCTGCGTGGTATTCTGATGTGAGCCCTGGCGTGTACGATACCGAGGGTTCACGGATTTCAGCTTTATGCCGCCAGCCCTTGGGTGCAAGAGCGAAGAGCTGTGGCGAACTCGCCGGCGCTGCGGTAGCGTTGGGCTGGGTCTTTCTGCAACGCGCGATCCATGACGTCCT
>WBZU01001344.1_pt1 | contig 18589 bp, 21 predicted proteins | sample 5204311 | NCBI WGS metagenome assembly WBZU01 (sample SAMN12344359, study PRJNA552823) | activated sludge metagenome | biome: Activated sludge suspended growth; feature: Nitrification reactor; material: Wastewater; isolation source: activated sludge from nitrification reactor of wastewater... | reverse complement strand
CCGATGAGGGCCTGGAAAAGAGCGCCATGCTGCTCCTTTCGCTGGGCGAGGACGAAGCCGCCGAGATCCTGAAGCATCTGGGTCCGAAGGAAGTCCAGAAGCTCGGCCACGCGATGGCGCAACTAAAGGCGGTGCCGCGCGATCGGATCGAGGGCGTGCTCGACGAACTGGAAGACCACACGTCCAAGGGCTCGCCCGTGCCGGTGGATGAGAGCGTGATCCGCGCCATGCTGACCAAGGCACTGGGCGACGACCGGGCGTCCAATCTGCTGTCGCGCATCCTGCAGGGCGGCGACACCGCCGGCATCGAAGGGCTGAAGTGGATGGACGCGCCGACCGTGGCGGACCTGATCAAGAACGAGCATCCGCAGATCATCGCCACCATCCTCGTCCATCTGGAATTCGACCACGCCGGCGAGATTCTCAAGCATTTCACCGAACGCCTGCGCAACGACGTGCTGCTGCGCATCGCCACGCTCGACGGCGTGCAGCCGGTGGCGCTGCAGGAACTCAACGACGCCATGAAGCGCTTGCTGGCAGGCGCCTCCGGCAACGTCAAGAAGGCATCGATGGGCGGCGTGCGCCATGCCGCCGAGATCCTCAACTTCGTCGGCCAGGCGGCGGAAACGGCCATCGTCGACAATGTCCGCGAATACGACCCGGACCTGGCGCAGAAGATACTCGACGAGATGTTCGTGTTCGAGAACCTGCTCGACATCGACGACCGCGGCATTCAGCTGCTGCTGCGCGAGATTCAGTCGGATTCGCTGATCCTGGCGCTCAAGGGCGCGTCGCCCGAATTGCGCGACAAGATTTTCAAGAACATGTCGCAGCGCGCCGCGGAAATGCTCAAGGAAGACCTGGAGGCCAAGGGGCCGGTGCGTCTGTCCGAGGTCGAAGGCGAGCAGAAGGAGATTCTCAAGATCGCCCGCCGCCTCGCCGACGAAGGCCAGATCGTCCTGGGCGGCAAGGGCGGCGAGGACCAGATGATATGAGCGGCCTGACCGCCTGGGAACGCTGGGAACTGGCCAGTCTCGACACGCTGGAAATGCCGGCCAACGAATCGGCCGGCGACGACGCGCTCGCGCAGCGACCGGATCCCACGGAGATCGAGCGCCTCCGCAGCCAAGCCGAAGCCGCGGGGCGGCAGGCCGGTTATGCCGCCGGGCAGGCCGCCGCCCGCGCCGAAGCCGAGCGCCTCGGCCGCGCCGCCGCCGGATTGGAACAGGCGCTGGCCGAGTTCAATCAGTCGGTCGCCGACGAGCTGCTGGCGCTGGCGACGGAGATCGCGCGTCAAGTCGTGCGCGAAACCATCTCCCTCCGCCCGGAAACCATACAAGCCGTGGTCAACGAGGCGCTCGCGCAGTTTCCTCATCAACACGCGACCATCTACCTTCATCCGCAGGACGCGTCCCTGGTGCGCTCCTATGCCGGCGATGTGCTGGCGCATGCCGGCCACCGGATTCTCGAGGAGCCCAACCTGAAGCCGGGCGATTGCCTGGTCGAATCGGGCAGCAGCCAGATCGACGGCACGCTCGCCACGCGCTGGCGCCGAGTCCTCGAAGGCATCGGTCTCCAGACACCCTGGAACGAGCCGGGAACATCATGACGCCGCAATGCCAGGCTTGGCGCAACCTGCTGGTCCAGTGCCGCGATCAGCTTGTCGATGTCATGCCCTTCCAGGCCGGCGGGCGCCTCACCCGCATCAACGGCCTGGTCATGGAGGCGTCCGGCCTGAAAGTGGCCCTGGGCGCATCCTGCCGGGTGCAGATTCCCGGCGACGGCACGGTCGAAGCCGAAGTCGTCGGGTTCGCCGGTGAAAGATTGTTCATGATGCCCACGGAAGATGTTTACGGATTGGCGCCGGGATCGAGCGTCATTCCGATCGAACCGCCGTCGGCCACGCCGCGCCTGGGCCGCGCCACGCCGATGTTCCGCCGCGCCTTCGACCGGTCGAAACGCCTGCCGGTCGGCAACCAGTTGCTGGGTCGGGTCGTCGACGGCAACGGCCGGCCGCTCGACCAGCTCGGACCGCTCGACGCCAAGCACGTCCGCTCGCTCAACAGTCGTCCGTTCAATCCCCTGCAGCGCGCGCCGATTTCGCAGACGCTGGACGTCGGCATCCGCGCGCTCAACGGCCTGCTGACCGTCGGCCGCGGCCAGCGCCTGGGTTTGTTCGCCGGCTCCGGCGTCGGCAAGAGCGTGCTGCTGGGCATGATGGCGCGCTATACGGCCGCCGAGTTGATCGTCGTCGGCCTGATCGGCGAACGCGGCCGCGAAGTGAAGGAGTTCATCGAGCACAACCTGGGCGACGCAGGACTGGCGCGCTCGGTGGTCGTCGCCTGCCCGGCCGACGTCAGCCCGCTGATGCGCCTGCAGGGCGCCTCCTACGCCACATCCATCGCCGAGCATTTCCGCGACCAGGGGCGCCATGTGCTGCTGATCATGGACTCGCTCACCCGCTATGCCATGGCTCAGCGCGAAGTGGCGCTGGCCGTCGGCGAACCGCCGGTCACGCGCGGCTACCCGCCTTCGGTGTTCGCCCGACTGCCGCAGCTGGTGGAACGCGCCGGCAACGGCCCCGAAGGCGGCGGCTCGATCACGGCCTTCTACACCGTGCTGGCGGAAGGCGACGACCAGCAGGATCCGATCGCCGATTCGGCGCGCGCCATTCTCGACGGTCACGTCGTGCTGTCGCGCTCGCTGGCCGATGCCGGGCACTACCCCGCCGTCGACATCGAGCAGTCGATTTCACGCGCCATGACCAACCTGATCGACCCGGCTCACCTCGACCTGGTGCGGCGCTTCAAGCAGCTTTACTCGCGCTACCAGCGGGCGCGCGACCTGCTCGCGGTCGGCGCCTACGCCCGCGGCTCCGACCCGATGCTCGACCAGGCCATCACCTTGTACCCGAGCATGGAGCATTTCCTCCAGCAGGGGATCGAAGAGCGCGCCAGTACGGAGGACAGCCTGCGCGCCCTGGCCGCGCTGTTCGGGTGAACTAGAATGAAGAAGCTTCGTAGTGACTAGGATCTGGACCAAGCCCGTGACCAAGAATTTCCCGCTGCAGTCGATACTCGACCTGTCCCAGATGCGGCTCGACGAAGCCACCCGTCGCCTCGGCGAGTTGCTCGCCGACCAGGAGAAGGCGTCAGGACAAATGGCATTGCTCGTTCAATACCGGGAGGAATACTACGGCCGCTTCATGGCGGCGGCGCGCGAGGGCCTGAGTCCGGAGCAATGGCGGAATTACCAGACTTTCCTGGACCGGCTGGACTCGGCCATCGGCCAGGCCGAGCAGATGATGGCCCAGTCGAAACAGATGACCGCCGCCGGCCAGCAGGACTGGCTGAGCAAGCGCGGCAAGGTCAAGGCTTTCGACACGCTGGCGCAACGCCACCAGGCCAGGACGGATCAAGACGCGTCGCGCCAGGAACAGAAGAGCCTCGACGAACATAGCACTCGCGTCCATCTCGCCAAGTTCAAGGAAGACGACTGACTGCGGCAAAGCGTGGAACGAACATTACTGGCACAAGCCTTGCATCTCTTTCCGGCAGAATTGCTTTCGAGGATTGCCCGATGTCTGGAGTAAGCGCCGCCCATCGTCCGACGACCTTCGCCGTCGGCGCCAAGCCTGCCACCGAGGCCGGCGCCGTTGCCAATGAAGGCGGCATGTCCTTTGTCGACATCCTGAGCGGTCAGATGGCGATCGATGTCGCGGGGCTGCTCGGCGGCGTCCTGGATCCTAAGCAGGCCGACACCGACGTCTCCGCCGGTTCCGGGCCGCTGGATCCCGCCTTTCTGGCATCGCTTGGATTGACGGAGGGGCAGACCGCACTACCGGTCAGCATCCCGGCCTTGGCCAATGCCGCGGGGGCCAGCGCCCTCCCGCGCGAAGACCTGCTTCCCGGCGGAGCCCCGGCGAACGGGCTCGCCGGAGCCACCCAGGCCTTGGCGCGTGGCCCGGGCCGCCAGGAGCTCAGTGCCCCCAGTCAAGGGGAAGGGGAAGCCGCTGCCGCGCCGGTCGGCAAGTCCGGCAAGGACTCGGCAAGCGCCGCTGCCCCGACGGCAATACTTGCCGCCGACGCGGCTTCGGCGAAGACCGAAGCAAAGTCAGCCGTGGCGATACGCCCATCGGAAGTCTTGGCTGCGGCCCACGACCCGAACGACGCGGCAACCCTGGCGTTGCAGACGGCCGCCGCCGTCGCGCCTGCGCACGCGGCAGCCGCCCAGACCGGCTCGGCCACCGCATTCCGCATCGTTGCGCCGCTGGGCGATCATCGTTGGCAGGATGCGATCGGCGACAGTCTGGTGCTCATGACCGGACAACAGCAGAACCGGGCCGAACTGGTCCTGACGCCGCCGCAACTCGGCCGCGTGGAGGTATCGCTCACCATGACGGGCGACCAGGCCAACGCCTTGTTCGTCTCGGCCAACCCGGCGGTTCGCGAGGCGCTCGAAAGCGCTCTGCCGCGCCTGCGCGAATTGTTGGCGGATGCCGGAATCGTGCTGAATTCACAGGTCGGTTCGGAATTGCCGCGCAACGCGGATAGCGGCGATGCCCGCGGCGAGCTCGCGGGGCGCCCCGCGCCCGGCGACGCAGCGTCGGGCAGGACGCTCGGCCTCGCCGTCGCCACCGGTGCCGCCGGAGTCGCGCTGACGACAAGCAGCGGCCGGGGATTGGTGGACGTGTTCGCCTGACATCCGGTCACGGCGTTCCAGTTTCAGGGAGATGAGGTATGGCGGAAGCCAAGAAGGCTGAAAACAGCGAAGTCGAAGAACAAGCCCCCAACAAGAAGAAGAAACTGATGATGATCGTCATCGGCGTGGTCGTGCTCGCCCTGATCGGCGCCGGCGCGGCATTCTTCCTCATGAAGAAAAACGCTGCGCCAACCGATGAAGAGGAAGGCGACGAGCCGCCGGCCAAGACCGAGAAGGCCAAGAAGGCGGCCAAGGGTCACGACGACGCGCCGCCGGTCTTCGTCAAGCTGGAGGCTTTCACCGTCAAGCTGCAGTCGGAAGGCCAGGAGGCCTACCTCCAGGCCGTACCCGAGCTGCGGGTTCTGGATGCCCACCTCGGCGACAAGATCAAGCAATACACACCGGAAATCCGGCACAAGGTGCTGCTCATTCTTTCCGGCAAGACGGCATCGGAATTGAGCACGCCGCAAGGCGTGCAGAAGCTGTCGAACGAAATGCGCGTTACCATCAACGCGATCATCGAACCACCGCCCATGCGCAAGAAAGGCAAGGACAAGGCCCACGAGGAGCCCGGCGATCTTGCAGGTCCGGACGATCCGGTGCAAGCGGTGTTGTTCACCTCGTTCATCGTCCAGTAGCGTCGAACAAAGCCGCGCATGAGCCAGGATTTTCTCTCCCAGGAAGAGGTCGATGCCCTGCTGAAAGGCGTTACCGGCGAAACCGAGGAGGCGCCGGCCGAAGAAGCCGCGGGCGACGTCAAGAATTACGATCTCGGCCGCCAGGAGCGCATCGTCCGCGGTCGCATGCCGACCCTGGAACTGATCAACGAGCGCTTCGCCCGCCTGCTGCGCATCGGCCTGTTCAACTACATGCACAAAGGCAGCGAAGTGTCGGTCGGGCCGATCAAGGTTCAGAAGTACAGCGAATTCATCCGCAACCTGGTGGTGCCGACCAACCTGAACCTGGTGACCGTCAAGCCGCTGCGCGGCACGGCGCTGGTGGTGTTCGACCCGAACCTGGTGTTCCTGGTGGTCGACAGCATGTTCGGCGGCGACGGGCGCTTCCATACCCGCGTCGAGGGCCGCGATTTCACGCCGACCGAGCAACGCATCATCCAGGGTTTGCTGTCGGTCTTCTTTTCCGAGTACGAGAAGGCCTGGAAGCCGGTGTTCGAAATCAAGTTCGACTACGTCCGCTCGGAAATGAACACCCAGTTCGCCAACATCGCCACGCCGTCGGAAATCGTGGTGGCGGTGACCTTCACCATCGAACTGAACAGCAACACGGCCGAAATGCACCTGTGCCTGCCCTACGCGATGATCGAACCGATCCGCGACGTGCTCTACAGCACCATGCACAGCGAACAGGCCGGCTCGGACAAGCGCTGGACCGGCACTCTGACCCGCCAACTGCAACTCGCCGAGGTCGAGCTGGTGGTGCCGCTGGGATCGAGCGAAGTGACCCTGGGCGACATCATCGCCATGAAGGTCGGCGATGTCGTGCCGATCCAGATGAACGAACGGGTCCAGGCCATGGTCGATGGCGTCCCGGTAATGAACTGCCGCTACGGCATTCGTAATGGCCAATATGCGCTCAAGGTCGAAAGTTTCCTGGCGCAGCAAGAAGCCGAACAGGCATAGGAGCAGATCATGAACGATCAGGTCGAAGAGAATCAGGTCACCGACGACGACTGGGCCGCGGCCATGAGCGAGCAGGCGGTCGCCGAGCCGTCGGCCGAATCCGCGGCGGCACCAACAGCGGCGCCCGTGTTCGAGCAGTTCGGCGGCGGGGAGCAGCGATCGGGCACACCGCAGGGATTCGACATGATCCTCGATATCCCCGTGCGCATCACGGTGGAACTCGGCCGCACGAAGATTTCGATCCGCAATCTCCTCCAGCTTGCCCACGGTTCGGTGGTCGAACTCGACGGCCTTGCCGGCGAACCCATGGACGTTCTGGTCAACGGCACGCTGATCGCCCAGGGCGAGGTCGTGGTCGTCAATGACAAGTTCGGCATTCGCCTCACCGACATCATCACGCCACAGGAACGCGTCCGCAAGCTGAATCACTGAGAGACGGCGGAAAGCCCGTTCTTTTCCCTTCTGCTCGGGCCTATTGGCACGCGCGCGCATCCGTATGCTGGCGGAACCATGGTTCCCGCCATCCGCATCACGCTTGCCGCCGCTCCGTCGCGCCTCGCCGTCCTGCCGGCCGGTCTCCTGCCGATGCTCGCCCATGCCCAGGCAGCGCCGGCACAGGACATCGGCGGTAGCCTCGTCCAACTCGTGCTTGGCCTGGGCCTGGTGCTCGCCCTGCTGTTCGCCAGTCTCTGGCTGTTGAAGCGCCTATCCGCGCCCCGGGGCGAAGCCGCCGGCACGATGCGCGTGATCTCGGGCATCGCGGTGGGCGCGCGCGAGCGCGTCGTGGTGGTCGAAGTCGGCGGCAACTGGCTGGTGCTGGGCGTGGCGCCAGGCCGGGTGACGGCGCTGGCGGAAATGCCGCGCGGGCAGCTTCCGCCAACCCCGGCCGCGAACGGAACGCCGGCCGTCGCGCGCGATTTCGCGAGCCGCCTGCGTCAGATGCTCGATCGCCGCAATGCGCCTTAACAGAGCGATCGCCGTCTTCCTCCTGTTGCTGCCGGCGCTGGCCTTCGGCCAGGCGATGCCGGCAGTCACGGGCACGCCGACCGCCGGCGGCGGCACGCAGTGGTCGCTATCCATCCAGACCTTGCTGCTGCTGACCAGCCTGAGTTTCCTGCCTGCGCTACTGCTGATGATGACGAGCTTCACGCGCATCATCATCGTCCTGTCCCTGCTGCGCCATGCGCTGGGCACCCAGACCGCGCCGCCCAACCAGGTGCTGATCGGCTTGGCGCTGTTCCTGACTTTCTTCGTCATGGCGCCGGTCGGCGAACGCATTTATGTCCAGGCCTACCTGCCGCTGTCGGAGAACCGGATCGCCTTTACCGAGGCCGTCGAGCGCGGCGCGGCGCCGCTGCGCACTTTCATGTTGAAGCAGGTCCGGGAAGGCGACCTGGCGCTATTCACCAAGATCGCCAACCAACCCAAGCCGGCGAGCGTGGACGAGATTCCGATGCGCGTGCTGATCCCCGCCTTCGTCACCTCGGAACTCAAGACGGCTTTCCAGATCGGCTTCATCGTGTATCTGCCGTTCCTGATCATCGATATGGTGGTGGCTTCGGTGCTCATGTCGATGGGCATGATGATGATGTCGCCGGTGATGGTGGCGTTGCCATTCAAGATCATGCTGTTCGTGCTGGTGGACGGCTGGAATCTGCTGATCGCCTCGCTCGTCAACAGCTTCGGGTAGGCCAGCGACCATGACGCCCACTTCCGTCGTCGAACTGGGCCGGCAGGCGCTCGAAGTCACCTTGCTGGTCTCGGCGCCGCTTTTCATCGCCGCGCTGGTCACCGGCCTGGTGATCAGCATTTTCCAGGCGGCGACGCAGATCAACGAGACGACGCTGTCGTTCGTGCCGAAGCTGGTGGCGATCTTCCTCACGCTGGTCGTCGCCGGCCCCTGGATGCTTTCGGTGCTGATCGGCTACATCCAGCAACTCTATGAAGCCATTCCCACCATGATCGGCTGATGATCGCGTTTTCCTCGGCGCAACTCGATGCCTGGCTGGCGGCCTTCATGTTCCCGCTGGCGAGAATTCTCGGCCTGATGGCGAGCGCGCCGGTCTTCAACAACGCCGGCATGCCGCGACGCGTCCGCGTGGCGGCGGGATTGGTCGTCACCGTCGCCATGGTCCCCGCCCTGCCGCCGATGCCTGCCATCGCCGCCGGCTCCTGGCAGGGCCTGCTCATCCTGGCCGAACAGGCGGCGATCGGCGTGCTGATGGGCCTGACTTTGCGCATCGTCTTCGCCGCCGTGGATGTCGCCGGCGAAATGATCGGCCTGCAGATGGGCCTGGCCTTCGCCGTGTTCTACGACCCGCAGAATGCGGCCCAGACGCCGGTGCTCAGCGAATTCCTCGGCCTGCTGGCCACGCTGATCTTCCTGGCCATGAACGGGCACCTGCTGTGCCTGGCCGTGCTGATGGAAAGCTTTCAGTGGCTGCCGGTCGGCGGCGCGACGATCGCTGCCGGCAGCTTTCGCGTCCTCGCGGCCTGGATGGCCACCATGTTTTCGGCGGGCGTATTGCTTTCCCTGCCCTTGGTCGCCGCGCTGCTCATCGCCAACATCGCCATGGGCGTGTTGTCGCGCGTGGCGCCGCAACTGAATCTTTTCGCCGTCGGCTTTCCGGTAACCATGACGGCGGGATTCGTCGTGCTGATGATCTCCGTGCCTTACTTCGGCGCCGCGATGGAACACCTTTTCGATCAGGGTTTCGCCGCGCTGCGGATGGTGCTGACGGCGGCCGGGGCCCCTTCCTGACGGCTCAGGTTCAACCGCCCCGGCGGGTGAGCAGGATGATCCCTTCGGCTGTCCGCTGCGATGCGAACATCGATGAATTCAGGCTTTCGCTGTATTCGACCACCCGGTAATCATCGCAATCGTTCAGCCGCGCCAGTTCGCGGGCGCGCTGATGGAACACCATGCGCGCCTCGCCTGCGCCGCCGGCATGAAAGCGTTTCATTTGCAGCGTCAGGTGGATCCGGTCGTCACCCATGGCCGTTTCGTCGACCTGCCAATTGGCCGACAGGGGATTGAGCGACCAGGAGGCGAGCTTGTGCGCCGTCGGCGATTCGGCGAGGGAACCGCAGGCGCCCAGCGTCAGCGCGAGCGCCAGGACCGGCCACGGTCTCATAGGTAATTGAACAGGCTCAATTGGGCGGTTTGGGCGAACGCCTTCTGGGCTGCCTGGAGACCGAGCTGCGTGCGCGCCAGGTCCGCGGTCGCCTTCGCGTTGTCGAGATCCTGCAAGTTGGACAGCGTCCGCGCATATTGCACCGCCATGTCGTCGGCGGTCGTGGTCAGGCTGTCGAGCTCGTTCAAGTGCGAACCGATGGCGGCGCGCACGCCCAGAACCTTGTCGAGTCCGCGATTGATGTTGCCGAGCGCAGTGGTAATGTCGGCGGAATAAGCGGCACCGACATTGCTCGGATCCTCGATCGCGCCCACCAGATCGGCGATGGTCTTGAAGAGGCTCTGGTTGCCGCCCGCGCCGTCGTCGACGCCCATGAATACGCTGGTGCCGGGATCGGCCACTTCGAGATAACGGTTAGCCGACACCTGCAGCCGACGCTGACCATCGTCGCCGGCATAGTTGACGTCGCCGCCGTTGGCAATCAGGTCGTCGACGGTGCGGGAAAATGGACGCGAGGCGCTCTGGTAGCCGGCGAACATGAACTGGCCCGTACCGTCGGTCGAGTTGGCGATGCCCATCAATTGATCGTACTTGGCGCGCAACTCGGTCGCCGCCGATTGCCGCTGGGCGAACGTCAGCGTCCCATTGCCCGCGGAAAGCGCGAGTTCCTTGGCGCGCGTCAACAATTCGGTGGCGCTGTCCAGTTGGGTTTCCTCGAGTTCCAGCGTCGACCGGGCACTGCCATGGTTTGTCCGAAACTGCGCCGAAATATCGGCGGCCTGCTGGACTTCCAGCGCCCGCGCCGCCGCCACCGGATCGTCGGACGGGGTCAGTACCCGTTGTTGGGCGGCGATCTGCTGTTGCAGATGCACGAGACTGGACAACTGGCGATTCATGGAAGCGATGCCAGAGTCGAATTGCATGTTGGTGCTGATGCGCATGATCTTTCTCCCGCGCTTAACCGAAGACCGCCAACAGATCGTCGAACAGACTGTTGGCGACCTGAATGACCTTGGCCGACGCCTGGTAAGCCTGCTGATAGCGCAGCAAGTTGGCGGCCTCCTCGTCGAGATTGACGCCGGACATCTGCTCGCGCTCCGCCGTGGCCTGGGTCACCAGGTTCGTCTGCGCCTGGCCGATGGTTTCCACCTGGCGGGTCTTGTTGCCCACTTCGGAGACGATTTGCGAATAGGCCGACTGATACCCGGCGGTGCCGCCGGCCATGGTGCTGGCGGTCTGGAGCGCGGCCAGCAGCAAGGCATTTCGATTGTCGGCAACGCCCGCCGCATTGGCCTCGACCGTGAACACGTCGCCCGCCGCCGGTGCGCCGGAAATCTGTATCGTCCAGCCGTTGTACTGGATATTCTGGCCGGCGGTGAAAGGCACGTTGACCGGATTGCCGGTGCCGACGCCGTTGACGTTGAATGTGGTCGGCGGATTGTTGAAGGTGATGCTGACCGTTTGCTGAAGATTGACATTGGGCGGTGGCGGCCCGTTGACGGTACCGGCGCTGATCGTCCCGGTACCCGTATTGGCCAAGGTCTTGGCGGTACGCATGGGCGCGGCGGCGGCGATGGCACGCGGGTCGGAAATCGCCACGGCAATGCTATGGGCGCCAGTACGCGTCGGCTGGATCAGAAAGCTGTCGCCATTGGCCGGTGCCCCCGCGTTCAGGGTCAAATCGAACCCTTGGGCGGCGGTGGTCGCCACGGCCGCCGCACTGCCGCCGGTCCAGCTCGTGCTGTCGGACAGGCGGGTGAGCGTATAGACACCGGCGGCATAGGACAAACGGTAATCGCTGGTGGTCAGGTCGCTCGCCGCCGTCGCCGAAAAACTGGCGCCGATACTGGCCGTGCCGGTGTTGTCGGCGTTGGCCACAGGCACCGGTGCCGCCACGTTGAAATAGGCGCCGCCCATGGCGCCGGTCAGGTCCATGCCGAGCCGGTGCTGGTCGTTGATATTCAGCGCCAGCGCGATGGCCACCCGGCCGAGCGCATTCTGGGCGTTGTCCAGCGAGTCCGCGCGAAACGCTACCAAGCCCCCCAGCGTGCCGCCGACGATTTGCGATTCCGGCAATTCGATGGCATTGCCGCCGCCCGTTTCCATGCCCACCACGATCCGCTGCGGATCTTGTGCCGACGCGATCGCCTTGAGCGTGTAATGCTGATTGCCGACCACCAGCGGCTGGCCGCTGCCGATGAAGATATTGATGGAACCGTCGTTCTGCTCGACCGTGGAGACGCGCACCGACTTGTTGAGTTCGGCGATCAATTGGTCGCGCTGATCGAGCAGGTCGTTCGGCTCCTGGCCCAAGCCACCGGCCCGGGAAAGCAGGATCGCCTGATTGAGCTTGGCGATCTGGTCGGATTGGGCGTTGATGAGCTTGACTTCGCTCATGACTTGCGAATTGACGCCGTCGCGAATCTCGGTAAGGCGCTGATCGAGCGCCTGGAAACGCGCCACCAGCGCATCCGATGCGGAAAGCATGGCCTGGCGTGCCGGGATCGACGTCGGGTAGGCGGCCAGTTCCTGGATGCCGGCAAAAAAACTCGACAGCGCCGGGCTGACACCCGAGCTCGCATCCGCCAGCAAATTGTCGACCTGCTGGATCTGGCTGAGATAGCTGTTCATTTCCGAGGCGCTGGCTTGCGCGGACAACACCTGGTGCGACAGAAACTGGTCGTAAACGCGACGCACGGTTTCGACGTGCGTGCCTTGGCCGATGAAGCCGGCCCCGGTAAGCATCGGCAGATTGGTTCCCTGCACCAGCACCTGGCGGTTGTAACCGACGGTCGAGGCGTTGGCGATGTTGTGGCTGGTCGTAGCCAAACCGATGTTGGCGGCGGTCAACCCTGAAATGCCGATGGAAAGGGTGCTCATGAAAGCTCCGGATCGATGTTCGTTTAACGGCAAAGGCTGCCGTTAGTTAAGGATCACCGACAAGCCGTGCAATAGTCGTGCCATGACAAGGCCCATCAGGCCAATATTGCCGATGCGAGGGCCTGGCCGCCGATGATGCGGGTCAGCTTGTCCGCGTAGGCCGGATCGGTGGCATAGCCGGCGCGTTGCAGGCCGCGGGCGAACGCGGCGGCATCGGTGGCGCCGAGCACGCCCGCATAGCGCGGGTTGGACGTCAGCAGGCTGGCGTAATCGCGCATCGCCTCGCCGTAGGAGCCATAGGCGCGGAAGCGTTCCACCTTTTGCTGGGCGACGCCCTCGACGTACTCGGTGGTGACGGCTTCGGCCACGTCGCCGTTCCAGTTTCGTCCGGCCTTGATGCCGAAAAGGTTATAGCTGGGCCGGCCGTCGGCGCGGCGCGGCTCCGAGCGGCCCCAACCGGTTTCGAGCGCCGCCTGGGCGACGATGAACTGCGTCGGGATGCCCGTGGCGCGCGATGCCTGCGCGGCATCGGCCCAGATCGCGTCGACGAAGCCGGCGGCGGTCGGCGACGGGGTGGCCGGCTTGGCGGCGCCGGGCACGCCATCCGTCGCTGGCGGCGCGGCAGGCACCGTCGACATCGGCAGTGCCGGAGACGTCGTCGCTGGCAGCGGCACGGGCGCGCGCGCCGGATCGAGCGCGCGCGGCGACGCGGGCGCCGATAGCGGCAGGCCCGCCGGAAAACCCTGCGGATCGGCATTGGCGGCGTTCCGCGACAGCTGACTTTCGATCAGGGCCGCCAGGCCGAGACCGCCGCTGCCATCGGCACCGCCGCGTCGCGCCAGCACCTGCCCCATCTGCTGGTCGAGCAAGGATTCGTAGAGGCGCGTCTGGTCGTTGTCAAACAAGCCGTCCTTGGGCGTGGCCTCGCGCATCGACTTCAGCACCATCTGCAGGAACAAGGCTTCGAACTGCTGTGCCGCGGCCTTGAGCGCAGCCGGATCGTTGCTCCGGGTCTGGCGTTTGATGGCGGCCAGTTGGCTACCGTCGAAAATCGAAGGGGTGGGTGTGGTGATCATGGGTGGCTCGAGGATCGCACCGAAGCCGACGGCTCGATCGACCGAACAGGCGCGAAAACCTCAAATGATTTCCAGCTCCGCGCGCAAGGCGCCGGCCGTCTTCATGGCCTGAAGGATCGCGATCAGGTCCTGCGGGTTGGCGCCGATGGAATTGAGCGCCTTCACCACGTCGGCCAGGCTGGCGCCGCTGCGCAGGTTGGCGAGAATGGCGCCATCCTGCTTGATGTCGATCTGGGCATTGCTGACGCCGGCGGTCTGACCGCCCGAGAGCGCGCCGGGCTGGCTGACCGTGTTCTCCGCGGTCACCGACACGGTCAGATTGCCGTGCGCAACCGCGCAGTTCTCGATCCGCACCATCTGGTTCATCACCACCGAGCCGGTACGCGAATTGACGATCACCTTGGCGGGCACTTGCCCGGGCTCGATCTCGATCTCGCCGAGGCGGCCGAGAAACGCCACCCGCTCGTTGGCATCCAGCGGCGCGCGCACGCGCACCTGGCGGCCGTCCATCGCCACTGCCGCGCCCGGCTGGGCAAGGTTGATGGCGTCGACGATCCTTTGCACGGTGCTGAAATCGGTTGCATTCAGTTCGTAATGGACGTACTCGCCCTGGCCCACCGGCGTCGGCACTTCGCGCTCCACGGTGGCGCCGCCGGCGATGCGCCCCACTGAAAGATGATTGACCGTCACTTTCGATCCGGCGCCGGACGCGCCGGCGCCCACCACCACCACGTTGCCCTGGGCCATGGCGTAAATATTGCCGTCGGCGCCCTTGAGCGGCGTCATGACCAGGGTACCGCCCCGCAGCGACTTGGCGTTGCCGATGGACGAGGCGGTGACATCGATCTGCTGGCCGGCGCGCGCAAACGGCGGCAGCGTGGCGGTCACCATGACGGCGGCGACGTTCTTCAGCTGTAGCGACTGTCCCGGCGGCAGGGTCACCCCCATGTTGGACAGCATGTTGATGATGCTCTGCACGGTGAAGGGCGTCTGCGTCGTCTGGTCGCCCGAGCCGTCGAGGCCGACCACCAGGCCGTAGCCGACCAACTGGTTGTTGCGTACGCCGGCGACCGAGGCCAGGTCCTTGATCCGCTCCGCGCGCGCGGCATCGGCGACCATCAGGCTGGCGAACAGCCACATCAGGGCAATGAGGATTTTCTGGGAAGCGCTCATGGATCGGTTCGCTTAGAAAGGCATGACGGTGAGGAAGAAGCGCGACAGCCAGCCCATGACCTGGGCGGTGTCGAGGAAGCCGTTGGCCTTGAATTCCATGCGGGCATCGGCCACCTGCGTGGACTGCACTGAGTTGGCGCCGGTGATGGTGGTCGGATTGACCACCCCCGAGAAGCGGATGAACTCCTCGCCTTCCTTGAGGCCGAGCAGTTTCTCGCCCGAAACGAGCAGGTTGCCGTTCGGCAGCACGTCGATGACCGTGACCGTGATGGTGCTGGTGAAATCGTTGCTCGATGTGTTTTCGCCCTTGCCGCTGAACTTGTTGCCGCTGTCGGCGCCCAGGGTCAGGCCCTGTACGCCCTTGAACGGCAGGCCGACGACCGTCGGCACGGAGACGTCGACGGCCTGGCTGCGCTCGGCCTTGGTGTCCGACTTCTTCGAGGCCTGGGTCTTCTCGACGATATTGATGGTCAGGGTATCGCCGACGTAGCGCGCGCGCCGGTCCTCGAACAATGGCCGGCTGCTGGCGGTGTTGAAGATGGCGCCATTGACGGGCATCGCAGCGGTCCTGGCCTCCGGCCGCACGGACATCGGCTGGTGCAGCGCCGTCGACGGCGTGGTGGTGACGCAACCGGCCAGCAGCGCCGCAACGGTGAGAAATGCCAAAGCCGCTTTCATCTCGGGGATCCTAGAGTTGGGTCAGCCGGCCCAGCATGTTGTCCGAGGTCTGGATGACTTTGGAATTGAGCTCGTAGGCACGCTGGGTCTGGATCATCGTCACCAGTTCCTCGGCGACGTTGACGTTGGAGGTCTCGACATAGCCTTGGTTGAGCAGGCCGGTACCGTTGGTGCCCGGCGTGTTCGGGGTTGGCGTGCCCGACGAACCGGTCTCGACGAACAGGTTCTCGCCGACGCTCTGCAGGCCGCCGACGTTGACGAAGTTGGCCAGCTGGATGTTGCCGAGCTGCGTCGGCGTGGCGTTGCCGGCGGTCACCACCGAGACGATGCCGTCGCGGCTGATGGTGATCGAGGTGGCGTTGTCGGGGATGGTGATTGCCGGCGACAACGGATAACCGCTGGCCGTCACTACCTGGCCGGTGCTGTCCTTTTGAAACGAGCCGTCGCGCGTGTAGGCCAGCGTGCCGTCGGGCATCTGGATCTGGAAGAAGCCGTTGCCGTTGACGGCGATGTCGAGCGCGTTTTCCGTTTTCTGCAGGCTGCCCTGAATGAAGATGTGCTCGGTCGCGATCGGCCGCACGCCGGTGCCGAGCATCAGGCCGGAAGGAATGTTGGTCTGTTGCGTCGACGCGGCACCCGGCTGGCGCAGGGTCTGGTAGAGCAGATCCTCGAACACGGCGCGCTGCCGCTTGAAGCCGTTGGTGCTAACGTTGGCGAGGTTGTTGGAGACCACGTCGAGCTGGGTCTGCTGGGCGTCGAGGCCGGTCTTGCCTATCCAGAGGGAGCGAATCATGGTTCGGGTTCCTAGCGGGCGGAAATCACCTGGGTGGCCGACTTGTCGTTCTGGTCGGCGGTTTGCAGCATCTTGATCTGCATTTCGAACTGGCGGCCCAGCGAAATCATGGTCACCATTTCGGCGACGGGATTGACGTTGCTGCCTTCGAGATAACCGGAGGCGAGCCGCGCCTGTTCGCTTGCCGGCGCGGCGTCGCCGGCGCGGGTGCGGAACAGGCCGTCGGCGCCGCGCACCAGGTCGACTTCGTCGGGGTTGACCAGCTTGATGCGGCCGATGGTATTGACCGTGTTCTGGGCGCCGGTTTCCGGCACCACGGAAACGGTGCCGTCCTTGCCGATGCTGATCTTGACGTCTGGCGGCACCGAGATGGGGCCGCCGTCGCCCTGCACCGGAATGCCGGCGCGGGTCTGTATGATGCCGTTGACGGACATTTCCAGGCTGCCGTTGCGCGTGTAGGCCTCGCTGCCGTCCGGCATGGTCAGCGCTATCCAGCCCGCGCCCTCGACCGCGACGTCGAGCGTCCGGCCGGTGTATTGCAGCGGCCCCGGCTCGAAGTTGGTATGCGTGCTGGCATCGACGACGAAAGCGCGCGTCGCCAGCGGCGCCGGCGCATTGGTCGACCGGACCGGCACCGCGCGTAGCCGATGCTCCTCGGCGCGATAGCCGGTCGACGTCGCATTGGCCAGATTGTGCGCGACCGCCGCCTGCCGCCCCAGCGTCTGGGAGGCCCCGGTCATCGCGGTATAGATCAGGCGATCCATCAGGCCGCTCCCTCCCGCCCTTCGCGCGCGGGGAGGTCACCGATATTCGCCGCGATGCGGCGTCGGCTGCTTGAAGGGCGGCGTGTCACCACGACTGACTTTCAGCGGTCATCAACGCAGATTCACCAGCGTCTGCAGGATGCTGTCCTGCGTCTTGATGGTCTGGGCATTGGCCTGATAGGCGCGCTGCTGGGTGATCATGTCCACCAGCTCCTTGGTCAGGTCGACGTTGGAGTCCTCCAGCGCCGCCGACTGGATCGGCCCGTACTGGCCGCTCGACCCCGGCGTGCCTTCCATCACCGGCCCGGACATCGAAGTCGACATCCAGACGTTGTTGCCGAGCGGTTGCAGGCCTTGCGGATTGCGGAAGCTGGCCAGCACCACCTGGCCGAGATTCTTCGACTGGCCGTTGGTGTAGCGGCCGAGGATGACGCCGTCGGAACCGATGTTGAAACCGGCGAGCTTGCCCGAGGCGAAACCGTCCTGGACAAGCGAGTTGATGGTGAACGAGGCGCCGTATTGCGTCGAGCCGCTGAAGTTCAACGGGAAGGACAGCGGATTGACGCCGCCTGCATAGCCGAGGGCGGTGTCGGAAACAGTCACGGTCGGCGGCGTATAGGATGCTGGCAAGGTGCCGTCGGCACCGAACGTCAGGGTGTCCACCAAGCCCAGCGCGGTGACGCCGACCGAAGCGCCGGCGGGGTTCGACACGGTGGCATAGACCTGCCACTGGTTGGTGGTGGCGGTCTTGACGAAATACAGGTTGTAGATGTGCGAATTGCCCAGGCTGTCGTAGATCGTGACCGCCGTCGACTTGTTGTAGGTGTCGGTCGCCGGCGACGTGTCGGTGGGATCGAAGGCGTTGGCGGGCAGGGCTTCGCGCGAGTCGAGGTTGACGTTGGCCTGGATACCGGTGGCGGACACGCTGGTGCCGGTCGCCTGCGGCGGCGCGTCGGAACTGGACGCGGGGTCGAACAGACGCAAGGACGTGGTCGGCGGCGTGATCGTTCCGTTGGCGTCGGCGCCGTAGCCCATCAGCCGCAGCCCTTGGGCATTGACGATGTAGCCGCTTTTGTCCAGTTGGAACTGGCCGTTGCGCGAGTACAGGATGTCGCCGTTGGCGTTGGTCAGTTCGTAGAAGCCGCTGCCGTTGATCGCCAGGTCGAGCGGATTGTTGGTCACCGAGATGTTGCCCTGGGTGAACTGCTGGGCCACGGTCGCAACCTTGGCGCCCAAGCCGATCGGCGCCGCGCCGGCACCCGACAGCGAGGCGGCAAAGACGTCGGCGAACACGGTGGTCGAGTCCTTGAAGCCGACCGTTCCCGAATTGGCGATGTTGTTGCCGATGGTATCGAGCGCCTTGGAAGAGGCGTTGAGCCCGCTCAGGCCTTGTTGAAAGCTCATCTATCTTCTCCCGTCACAAAATCTGTTTCACATCGTCCATGGTGGCCAGACCCGACGTTCCGAGGTCCAGCATGAAATCGGCGCCGCTGCGAACCAGGCTGCGCACGGTGGCGAAGCCCAGCGCGGTGGCGGACACGGGGGTCTGGGAGGTGGGCATGGTGGGGTCCTCCGACGGCGGTGGGGCTGGTGGTGACCGGGCGTAATCTACCGGTGTGGGGAAGCGGCGGGTATGGCGGCTGGGGCTTCCTTATGGAGGGAGGCTGTGCGCGCTTTCTCTACAATCTGTTCGGCGTGCGCGTCTTCACCGTTGAGACCGAACAGCCGGTCGGGGCGGGCGAGCACCAGG
>WBZU01001184.1_pt2 | contig 18590 bp, 13 predicted proteins | sample 5204311 | NCBI WGS metagenome assembly WBZU01 (sample SAMN12344359, study PRJNA552823) | activated sludge metagenome | biome: Activated sludge suspended growth; feature: Nitrification reactor; material: Wastewater; isolation source: activated sludge from nitrification reactor of wastewater... | reverse complement strand
GAGCAGCCCCGCCGCCGTTCCGATGTCAAACCCAAGAATTTTGGATGCCACTATCGCCGTCACCAAGCAGCTTACACATAGAACGACGGTCAAGGCGACTTGCGGCAGTGCATCCTTTCTCAATCCGCGAAAGAATTGCGGACCGACCTTGTATCCCGTACTGAACAAGAACAGGTCAAAGAACAACGACTTGACGATCGACGGAACCTTGATGTCGAGCTGGCCAATGACCACGCCAGCAAGAAGGCACCCGACGACAACGCCAAGGCTGAAGCTTCCGAACTTGATACGGCCAATCAAAAAGCCGATGGCGACCGACAGAAATACTGCCAGCTCCGGATTGTGGCGCAGAACTGTTGTGATGAATTCCATGAATTTGAATCCTGAGGATGCTGGCAAGCGTCAATCGTTCAGGCGTCCAGCTACGTGTTTTTGACGGCCGCACCCTCCTTGAGCAGCTTCAAACCTTTCTCCTTCTCGTAGCCGTGGATCTCCTTGACATCCAGTTTGCGCATGAAATCGATCGTCTCGGTCGTCAAGACCTGTCCGGGCACCATGATCGGGAAGCCTGGTGGATATGGAATAACAAAATTTGCAGACACCATTTCCGGACCGTCTTTGAGACGATTGTCGCATTCTGCGCTGAAGAGAGGCACATATTCGCAGCCGGCTGCATTGTAGGCACCGAAGAAGGCCGAGCGCATATCGCCTTCGTTCGTCGTTCTCCCGGCATTCGAACGGAACTCATCGTGGAAGCGGCTGAAATTTGGAAGATCCGGAACATCTTCCATGAGGCTCTTGACACGTGATGCCCAGGCGGCTCGGCCGCCTTCTCCTCCCGTCCTCAGCTTCTCGTCCAGCTCGGTACTGATCTCGATGAGAACGCGAACCAGATGGGCCACGTCGCTGCGTGTATTATTGATGTTTGATTGAAGCAGGACCGAATTGCGCGAAGTCTTGTTGACCTGAATATTGTACTGATTTGCCAGAATGCCTTTGAACTGAGTGCCATCGAAGCCGGCTGTTCCGCAGACCAGCGTCATGCGTGTGGGGTCCAGATAAAATTCGTCCTCACGCATTGCCTCGACCACGTGGCCCCAGGTTGTTCCCGGAACGAAATAGTCCTTGAAGCCGGATGTTCGATACTCGTCAGGTATCAGCTCATCAGGAGTGAGGACTCTGAAATACTTGGAAATCAATGGATGCGTATTGATGGCATTGCGTATTTTAAGTGCGATTGAAATGGCATTCATGACCAGGCTGTACCCTTCGAGCTCCATCTGCCGCCGAGCCACATCCAGGCTCGCGATCAGTTGCTGGTTGGGGCTCGTTGATGCGTGCGTGAAGACAGCCTCATGAAATTGACTTTCAACCTTCGGGAAGTGGACATCCTTTACCAGGACCATGGAGCCCTGACGGATGGCCGACATTGACTTGTGCGTCGAATTGGTCTGGTAAACCCGGAGACAAACCTTCCGCGGATCCGGAATGAGCCGCGCCTCCAGCAATTGCTCTGATGAAGGGTCCTGCCCGAACTCCGACTGCTGGTGCTCGTATGCCGCCACAGACGACGGGTCGGCGAGCCATTCTTCGAGTGCGGCTGCAGCCCCCATCGCGGTCCTGCTTCTCAGGAAAGGCGACCAACGCGCGAAGCCAGACCATGCTTCGTCCCACAGAAATATAAGGTCCGGCTTTATGGCGAGGCATTCCTCCATCACCCGCCGCGTATTGTACATATGGCCGTCAAATGTACAGTTCGTGAGATCAAGCATACGGACGCGGTCCAGTCGACCTTCGTCACGCAGATCAAGAAGGGCCTTCTTGATTGTCCTCAGGGGAACCGCGCCGTACATCGAATACTTCGTAAGCGGGAAGGCCTCCACATAAAGCGGTTGGCCACCGCCAAGCACGAGGCCATAGTGATGGGATTTATGACAGTTGCGATCGACTATTACGATATCACCCGGCGCGACGAGGGCTTGCACGACCATCTTGTTGCTTGTCGATGTTCCATTCGTGACGAAGAAGACGTGATCGGCTCCAAACGCGCGGGCCGCTAACTCTTGCGCCTTCTTGATGTTGCCTGTGGGCTCCAGGAGGCTGTCGAGCCCGCCCGTCGTCGCGCTGCTTTCCGCCAGAAACAGATTGATGCCGTAGAATTCGCCCATATCGCGAATCCACTCTGATTGAAAAACTGATTTTCCCCGTGCGATCGGCAGCGCGTGGAACGTTCCGATTGGGCGCTCTGCATAACGCTTCAAATTATCGAAGAATGGCGTTTGATAACGGTCTTGAATCCCCTCCAGTATCGCGAGATGCAATTCCAGCGGCTCTTCAACCGCGTAGAAGATGCGGCGCGCTTTAGAAGCCGCTTTATTTGCAGCAAGCACTTCTACGGCCCGATCCGTAGTAACATAGAGATCAAGATCGGGTCGCACCTTGCTTAATACGTCCGCCAAAGCCAACCCGGATGCCTCGCCGCTGAGTGCGCCGGCGAACGGTTCCAGGATCGAGCGCAGAACGGGAACTTCATGGTACGACTTTACTGCCACCCCATCACTGATGACAACGGCCGCGATCCGGGGATTGACGACAATCGCGGCAAACGCGTCTTCCGCGCTGCGCACCAAGACTGGTTCGTATATGAAGCCGTCCTCGGGACGACGAAGTCGCCTGATCTCGGCAATGACGGCGGGCCATCGGGCGGGTTGTTGGTTGGTTACGAAAAGCACTTCGAAATAGGGCCGGTGTATTCTCTTCTCGGCAATCGCCATCGGGACAATACTTGGCATTCGCTCGTCGTCGCCCGTAACCTCCCCATCAGAATCTCTTCCAATACTATGCGTCAAGATAGCGTCCGAGATCCGGCGAACCAGGCCAGCGGCGGCGCGCCCATCATTTTTGGCAATCGCAACCTCAAGATTGCGCATCCCGTGGATGCCCGGATAAGCGTAGAACTCTTCGACGATTTTCAGTTCCGCGAGACTCGTTTCAAGCTCGCCCCGTACCGGCTCACCGCGAGCCCATTTTTCTGCAACGGACAGAACATTGCGCCACTTGTCCGCACGGGCTGAATGTATGATGAAAAACTCATCGATCCTCGCAGGCTTGGACATCATTAATCTCCTTAAAAAAACTCGTTGTTTTGGAATAATTATATGATTCAGCTTGCGGCGAATTGCGTTGGCATTTTGCGACAAGGCGGCGGACGACTCTTGTCCAAGCGCAAAAAAAATGGTCATGCCTTCCGTCCGGCAGCCCGCCATTAGTATAGAATAGAAGTTATTGCTGGTCCTCCATCGGCAGTTTCGCCCTTGGATGGTTCGAGAGATTGGCCAGCCCGCCATATCGCGGGAGGCGCACCAATGGCATTCTTGAATGCACGGATAAATGTGCTGATTTCGGAATATCCAAGAGTTTCGGCGATTGTCGCGGATGTCAGCGACGTGTCTCTCAGCAACTGACGTGCCATTTCCATGCGGGTTTGCAGGACGAGTGCACGTAACGATGTTCCGCGTTCCTTAAGACGCCGGTTCAATGTTCGCGGATTTAGCGACAAGGCCTTGCTGACCAGTTCCATATGGCCACGATCAAGTGCAATGACTGACGGCAAGAAGCGTCGCGTCCGGTCGACAAGATCGGGTTCAACCATATGCCAGTAGTCGGTCGCCGATTGCTCGAGCCTTTTGCGCTGCGCCGGATCGTGGGGAAGCCTACGATCCAACACATGATCTCTATAAATCAAGGCGTAATGGCTTTGATCGAACAGCACATCGACCGAGGAGAACGCCTTCTCGATGTCTTCGGCCATCTCATCACGCTTGTGTGCGACAAGTACTTTTGACGGCCGCTTCCCGGACACTTCGAAAAATAAGCTGTTGCCGAAGCTAAGGGCCGCCAGCAGGAACTGCCGAAACCCGGGCATTGGAACCGTGAATCGATACCCCACCATGATGCCACCATTGCTACCGATCAGGTATGGTGCTCCCCCACGCGCATATTTGTGATGGTTATCGACAAGATCCCGGATTGCTTGCCTCAAGGTCGGTGCGCAACTCATGAGTTGCCCGACAAGTCCCAGATGCCTTAATCGCCCCCTTGCTCCCAAGAGAATGCCGAGGCTGGCACAGCTCGTAGACTGCGCGCAGTACTCAAGAAGCGCAACGGCGTGAGCGAACGGCAGAGAGTTATCGATACTGTCAAAGTCACTCTCCCTGAAGCCAAATTTCGAGAACGCCGACTTCGGGTCTGCTCCAAGATCACGCAGAAGCTGAGGGAGCTCGGTCAGAACTCCGCATCTTTGGACGCTCGTTTCGTCTGTAAAATGCATGATGCTCAATTGTTTTTCCCGATTGGCAATCGGCAAAGCCTCGGCCAAACGAGGAGGTCGTCACGAAATCCCAACATAATACACTACGCTCAGGCAGTATCTCCAGCTGCAATCCCCCGAAAACGATGACATGCGAGGTCAGACTGGAGATATCCGAGGGTATGCAATCTTTAGTTCCGCGATTGGGCTTCTTGCAGCTTGGAGAGCAGATGGTGGCTTTCCAAAAACCACATGAGCATGTAGCTTCATTGCTTCAATGGCGTTGGAAGCGGCAAACGAAATATGCAACCTCGATATAAGCTAGAGGCGCCATGAAAGTCGTTTCTCTTGCCCACGCCGTGGCGATGATTCCCGACGGATCTTCGGTCATGATCGGTGGGTTCATGGGTGTCGGTACTCCCGACCGGCTGGTGGACGAGCTCGTTCGTCAAGGCAAGCGGCATCTGAAGGTGATTACCAACGATACATGTTCGCCGGGGCGGGGCATTGCCAAGCTCATCACTGCAGGACTTGTTGAAAGTGCTGTCGCAAGCCACATCGGACTTAATCCCGAAGCGCAGAAGAAAATGCTCGCGGGCGAGCTTGCAGTCGAACTCGTGCCGCAAGGCACGCTGATCGAGCGCATTCGCGCAGGCGGTTTTGGCCTTGGCGGAATATTGACGGCAACCGGTCTTGGAACGATCGCAGAAGAAGGCAAAGCTAGAATAGAAGTCGCGGGCAAGGACTACCTGGTTGAACCTGCAATTCGCGCCGATTTCGCACTCGTGCAGGCGTTCCTGGCCGACTACACTGGAAACCTGACCTATGCCTTGACCGCACGCAATTTCAATCCGGTGATGGCCATGGCAGCCGAAACAGTCATCGTTTCAGCAGACCACATCGTGCCCATCGGCGTGATCGCTCCGGACCATGTCGTAACGCCAGGACCTCTGGTCGACTTCATCGTAGCCAATGAGTAGGCCATGGATCCCCAGACGATTATTGCAAAACGCATCGCGCGCGAACTGAAGTCGGGGATGCTGGTCAACCTTGGAATTGGCATACCCACGCTCGTTGCGAAGTTTGTCCCGTCAAACGTCCATGTCATGTTCCAGTCCGAGAATGGCCTGATCGGAACGGGTCAGCTTCCGGAAGACGGCCTCGCCCACCCATTGCTCACGGATGCGGGCGGACGCCCGGTCGGCGCGCTTCCTGGCGCGAGTACCTTTGATAGCGCCACGTCATTCGGACTGATCCGCGGCGGACATATCGATATGACCGTTCTTGGCGGTCTTCAGGTGGATCAGAGTGGGCGGCTGGCCAACTGGATGATTCCCGGCAAAATGATTCCCGGCATGGGCGGCGCTATGGACCTCGTCAATGGAGCCAAGCGCGTCGTCGTAGCCATGCAGCATACCGCAAAGGGACAATCGAAAGTTGTGCGCGCCTGCACGTTTCCCCTCACGTCCGTTCGCCCAATATCGTTGCTTGTTACTGAACTCGCTGTCTTCGACTTTTCTGACGGCGTTGCCCGCTTGGTCGAAACGGCACCCGGCGTAACGACCGAGCAGGTCATAAGTTGCACGCAAGCGGACGTCGCGCTCGGCGACAACATCGTGCCCATGAGCTTCTAGGCGATGGAAAGTTCGCGTCACAAATTTCAAGGATGGATTCAGTCCAGGGGTGGCCGGAACAGAATGGTGTAGTCGGCGATAAGACGAAACTCCGGCTGGCTATCCCGCTCGTTATCCGATTGCCACAGATCGGAATATTGCGCCTTCAGCCGAAGGCCTTTGAACTGTCCCTGAGAAGGCCGGTACTGCACCCAGATATCCAGCTCCCTGCGGTCCGGGATCTCCTCTTGTGTAATTGCGTCAATCGCATCAGAGCCGAGGGTGTACCAGGCTCCCGCGCTAAGCCCAGGGACATCGAACGAATAACCAAAGTCATAGGCTAGGCTCGCGCCAATGGCTTTTTCTCCGGCATTGTCGAACGAGGACTGCTGCATGTCGGTGTAGTTGGGCTTGGATCCGTACGGGGAACGTATGTTCGAACCATCGCCAGTGATCGACCCCGCAACAAAGACTGTCCATCCGACATAGGTCGCCTGCGCCTTGGCCGAAGCTTGATACGTGTTGAAATCGTCGCCGGTCAAGAGGTCGGATCCCGCGCTTCTCTGGTCGATCAAATTCGCACCGACGATCCAATTCAGCTGGTCCTTGCCATTTTTGGTTCCGTACTCTCCCTGAACGAATCCGGAATTGAGGAGGTCCTGCGTGTAATAATCCATCGCGACCAAGGTGAGACCGTCGAATGGCCGGTATTTCACCATTCCGAATACGGTGCCGTCGTCAAGTTCGTCGTCCCCGGCCAGCACCTCTGACATCGATATAAAATCGTTCGAATCCCGCTGCTTCATGTCCCATAGATAGCCGACGGTATAGTCGTAGGATCGATCTTTGTCGGGCAGCGACACCACCGTGGCGCCCGTGAACGTATTTGGCACCATTCGGTTGTCTTGCGCGTTGATCAATGGCGTGTCGACGAGCTGGCGGCCACCGCGAAATTCCTGATCACCGACCTGCACGCGCGCGTAGAGCTGTCCAAGCATGCTGAGCGGCTCTTGGCCGGGTGCGAGCAGTTTTGTGCCGTCTTCGTCCAACGGACCATAGAGTTTCTGTGACGTGTAATAGGCCGCATGAACGCCGAAGGTATTAAGAATCAGGCCTGATCGGAAGGCCACCCATCCGCCAGCCGCCCATGCTTCCGATTGCGAACCGTTGAAGTTATCGCGCCCCAGATCGTAAGTGCGCGTGACGATCTGGAACATAGAGTCGCGGAAGAACGCGGGTGTCGTGCTGGGGAAGTCCCAGTAGCGCTCCGCCATGTAGGGCTGCGAAGGAAACTTCTTCAGCGTCCAGCCGGCATAGCCTTCCTCGGCAATCCCTTCTTGAGACGGCGGCAGTAGCTGTGACGATTGCGCGTGAGCACTGGGCGCCATAACGGCGCCTGCCATGCTCAATCCACATACGATACTTGCAGCCCTCATCAGCGAACCCAGCCGCTGCTCAAAATCCAGTGCGCTCATATTGCCCCCAAATACTCTGCGCTATTTAGTTGTTCGAGCTTCGCCAAGTCGCTGGAACAGTCAAGCTTGGCTATATCCAACGACTGGGATTTGTATGGTGTGCTATAATTAGTGTGATAATCTTATCTCTAATTTACGACTGAGCCACGCCCTCGGCTATGCAATCCCGTTACTCATTCTCGCTCAGCTTGGCGAACTCGGAGTCCTTTTGCGTTTTTTGGATATTTATTGCGATTAAAACTATCGGCCGAATCGAATTCTCACTCGACTGGTCTAATATACCTGTTTTCTTCGAATGTGAGGAGAGACCGAAAATCCATGAGGAGACGCAGTGCAATGGCACAAATCCTCTCAACAGCCAGCCTCCGGTTCAGATTGTCTCCGGTTGCGCGAGCATCTCAGCGCCTGGACAGCTCGGCGCCACCGAACTGCCCAGAGCCAGGAAATAAGGTCAGGATATAGGAGTGCCGCGGACGACCGCGGCCGTCACACGGGGCGCACACGAATTTCAGGTTTTCCGCGCGGCCTTCGATGCTTCGAACGCATCGCGGTAGCCACGAGCGACGGTGCGAACGCCACGTCCGATATTTTCGTAGGCCTCATCAGGCAGATTGGCCAAGGATACCCGCAGCGACCAGTCCGGCGCTGCAAATCCTCCGCCGTTGAGCAGCACGATTCCGTGATCCTCGGCCAACCTGAACGCGAGATCCAACGGGTGAACATGCTTTTTCAGGTACTCTACGGCTTCATCGCCGATGTTTTTGCGCGCCCAGAACTCGAAGTCGATCAGCCCATAGTAGGCATCGTAATTCGTGTTGGGCGATAGTTGCAGTCCAAGACTTTCGATCATCGACCACACGCGGCGATTGACGATCTCGACGCACGCTTTTTGATAGGCCTTTTCCGCGTCCATCAATTCGGCAAGGGAGAACAGGCTCATCATGACCTGCTGAGGCAACGAGAGACCTGCGGTATGATTGAGTGCAACGTCCCGGCTGTCCGCCACGATGCGGTCTATGAACTTGATCTTGCGTGGTTCCAGCGTGAGCGCGCCATAGCGCTTGTCGAGCGTCGCCAGGGTTGCATCAGGAAGTTTGGCGATCATCTTGTCGAAGATATTATCTTCGTGAACTGCAATGACGCCGAGCCGCCAACCGGTGCACCCGAAGTACTTCGAGTAGGAATAAACACCGATGGTGTTTTGCGGAAGTTCACCCAGCAGCGAGCGGAAGTCGTCGACAAACGTGCCATACACGTCGTCGGTCAACAGCATCAGATCGGGACGCTTCGTCTTCACCAGGTTCGTGATTTTGGCGATTGTCTCCCGGCTCATGGCCATGCCGGTCGGATTTCCGGGATTGACGATAAAGAATGCTTTGATCTTTGGATCTTCGAGCTTCTTGATCTCCTCGCCGGTGAATTGGAATTTATTTTCCTGTGGCGCTTTGATTTGAACGACGTTGAGGTCGTAATCTTCAAGATGCGTCATCTCCAGGTACGGCGTGAAGATCGGCGTCCCGAGCGCAATGGTATCGCCAGGCAGAAGCAATCTATTGGCCTTGAGCGTTTTGAAGAGATAGCACATTGCGGCCGTACCGCCTTCCACCGCGTACAGATCGAACTTTCCGGATGGACGCGGGTTGCCGCACATGGCCCACATCAGGTATTCGTGAACAATTTTTTCGTTATGCACCAGCATTCGATCCGGCACCGGATAATTATCGCCGATGATCGAATCGACCAGTTCGTGAACGAACACGTCCGGGTTGAATTCGAACTTGGTCTTCGCGAATTGAAGCATCGAGGAAAGGAATTTGGCGCCCGGCGCATCCGTGTGCTGGCCTAGCCAGGATTCCATGCGTGCAGCAATTCCGTTGGGCTGGGGCATTCCGCCAACGCCGGCTGGATGCTCGAAAGCCCGCTTGCTCTCCGTTATGGCGAACTGCCCTAACAAGAAGAACGCTTCGCGCGGCGCGGTCGCGATCCAATTCGGATTTCCTCGTCCCGCGTTGAGAAAGGCCGACTGTGACGTTCGAGAGGTCGATTTCGCCAGCTTGATCAGCTCGTCCTTGATCTCGAACGGGCTCAAAGCTTCAAATTTGCGCAGCGTAAGAAGATCGGCCATGTTTCTCTCCTGCCCGGTGGTATTTTGCGCCACGCTCTATCGGATGGCTTCGGTCGTGTGATGCTAGGTCAGCAGCATCACGATAATCATTCCCCACAGCGTCAGCAGCGTATTGCCAACCGCATAAGTTACGGTGTAGCCGAGCCCAGGAATATGGCTCTTGGCGGTTTCATTGACCATTCCCAGAGCGGCAGTGGTTGTTCGCGCTCCGGCACAGCAACCCAGCACGATCGCGTCATGAAAGCGAAAGACGTATTTGCCGAGGTACATTCCGATGATCAACGGAACCGTCGTTACCAGCGCTCCCCAAAGGAACAGACTGAAGCCGAGTTGCTTGAGGCCCAGGACAAATCCCGGCCCCGATGAGATGCCCACCACCGCGATAAAGACGTTCAATCCGACGGAGTTCATGAACCAGACGGTCGATGATGGGATACGTCCGAACATCGGGCGCACGGATCGCAGCCATCCGAAAAAGAGACCTGCGAGCAGAACTCCGCCCGCAGTTGAAAGAGTGAGCGGAACGCTGCCGACCTTATAGACGAGCGCGCCAAGCAACGCGCCGATCGTAATAGCGCCGCCGATAAAGGCAACGTCAGCAACGTCGGTCGCACGGTCGGGGTAACCCAGAACTTTTGTAGCCATCGCGATATCTGGAGTGCGGCCGGCAATCGTGAGGATGTCGCCGCGCTGCACCTGCGTATCCGCCAGAATTGGGATATCCGTCGCGGTAGCGCCCCGCGTAATCTTGCGCAGGAAGACACCTCTGGTCTGGGGAAGACTGGCGAGTTCCGCCAACGTCTTTCCGTCGACTTCCCCGCTTGTCACATAAACATCGACGCCCTCGATCGGCACTGCCAGCAATTCACGATCGTCAACCTCATCCGCTTCGCTTCCGATGAGGTTCACGAGAACCTCGCGGCGCCCGGCTACAGCAACGACGTCGCCAGGCTGAATGACCACATCAGTCGTGGCTTCCATGATCGTGCCATTGTGGCGGAGGCGCTGAATGAATACCCGCTGCCCGGGAACGAGCGCTTCCGCCTCCAGGACCGTCTTGCCAACCGCGCGTCCACCCTCTTTAACCCGGAACGCTCGCAAGTCGAATTGATGCCACGCAGTGCCAGGCCCCCCTAGGGCCTTCTTGCCTCCGTGCTCCTCCTCGTAACGTTTGCAGGCAGCCTCGAGGTTTATGCCGAGCAAAGCCGGGCCGATCATCGCTAGAATGATCGCAGATCCAACTGTGCCGAAGATATATGTGACAGCGTAGGCGACAGGCATCGCGTCCAGCAATTTCTTGGCCTCATCGGCGGGCAGTCCAAGCCTGTTGATGGCATCGGTCGCAAGGCCCATTGACGCAGAGATCGTCTGCGATCCGGCATACAGCCCTGCCGCGGAGCCGACGTCATAGCCTGCAATTTTTGCTCCCAGATAGGCTGAAAGCAGGCAAAGCACGGTCACAACAACGGCGAACACCGCCTGAGGCAAGCCGTCGGATGCAATACCGCGGACAAATTGCGGGCCGACGCCGTACCCAATGGCAAATAGAAACAGCAGAAAGAATGTGGGTTTGAGCGGGCCGGTGACTGTAATGCCTATCTGTCCAATGATGACGGCCGCGAGGAGAGTCGCGGTCACGGCACCAAGGCCTATTCCTTTGTAGGTGAAGGACCCGAAATAATACCCTAGGGCCAGAGAAAGGAAGACTGCAATTTCAGGATACGTCCTGAGTGTTTGAAAAAACCATTCGATCATCTAATGATTTCACCAACAGGCCGGCTCATCATTCAAATCTATGACGGTTCCTGCTGGCCCTCCCGTCGGTATGGTTGCTCTTTCTGCAAGCTATAATGTAGTAGAATATAACTTAGTTGACTGGTCCCGTCGAGATTATAAATTTCGCTTATACGAAATAATCTGGCATTCTGTCATTCCGATCGCGTAACCTGGAACGTCGTGTATTTTCAAAGTCGCCATATACAAAAAACGCATAAACTAGCGTTGGGGCGCCATCGCCTCGGTTCAAGCCCTGCACCGATTGATCCATCATCCAAAGGCGCGTAAAGAATAGAAGTGCTATCCGCGCAGAGGCGTACAAAGAATAACAACAAAGAATAATGGGACTGAACGATGATGAGCCGTGTCGTTTACCCACTTGAGCGCTTCAACGTCCTGCGCACGCGCCATCCTGATGAACTGTGCCAGCGGCTTTCACCCCTCTACGCCGTCAGTAAATTCGAATTGCCACGCAGCAAGGTCCCTTTCGACGCAACACTCAATCACTTCTGGCTTCAGGATGTCGGCGTCAGCTTTGCCCGCTATGGCGCACCGGTGCAAATAACGCTGTCGAACACCGACTTCTTTACGCAGGGATTCGGAGTGCGGGGGCAGGGGGAAGCAAGAAGTGGCGGCAAACTATTCGTCGTGGGGTCAGGCAGGGGGGGATCGGCCGGGCCTGGTGCCACCGCGCACCTCGATTATCGCGCCGGATTGGAGCACATTTTTATAAGGATCACTCCGGAGGCTATTGATCGAAAGCTGTCGGCGTTGCTCGGCAATCCGGCCAACCGGCCTCTGAAGCTCGACGGCATATACGATCAAGCGGTGCTGGCTGCACAATTCCGCTTGTTGCAGTTTGTGATAACCGAACTCGATCGCGGCGCAGATGCGCTCCCTGCTGCCTGCATGACGGAATTCAGCCAGTCCTTGATCGTGGCCTATCTCTATGCAAATCGGAACAACTATAGCGAATTGCTCGAAGCGGCGATGCCGAGCACAGCGCCCTGGCAGGTACAGCGCGCAATGGAGTATATCGAGGCGAACTGGGATCAGCCCATCTCCATTGAAGCGCTGGCCGAGGTGACGCAAAGCAGTGCACGAAGCCTCTTTCTGACATTCAGGAAATCGAGAGGGTGCTCGCCGATGGCGTTCGTCCGGCATGTTCGCTTGAAGCGCGCCAAGGAGATGCTTTCCCAACCCACCCCGGAAACGACCGTCAGTTCGGTGGTGGCAAGTTGCCGGTTCAGCAATCCCGGTCACTTTTCAAAAATGTATTTCGAAGCTTTCGGCGAGTTACCCTCGGAGACATTGAACAAAGGAAGACGGCGGTACAGCTGATCGGCAGGTTCAGCACGCATACCGCCGCTGCCTCTCACCGCTGCGAACGGCCGGTGCCACGCGAGTCAACTCTATCTGATAAGGCAAAGCTATGTTGAGAGCGATTTATGGTTGGGTCGTGTTGCTTCTTCTGATCCCGCTTGCGACCGTTACAGCCTCTGCGGCCAACGACGATAAACTCGGCCAGGAAGAACTTGCGCAGCTTCTGGCGCCGATCGCGCTCTATCCCGACGACCTTCTCACGAACGTGCTGATGGCGTCGACCTACCCGCTCGATGTCGTCCAAGCATCGCGGTGGCGGGCCGAGCCTGCCAACGCCAAGCTCAAAGGCGACGGGCTCACAAAGGCGCTCGAGACAAAAGCCTGGGATCCGAGCGTCAAGGCGCTCGTCCAGTTTCCGGACGTGCTCAAGATGATGAGCGAAAAGCTCGACTGGACCCAAAAGCTGGGGGACACCTTCCTTGCCCAGCAAGACGACGTGATGAGCGGCATCCAATTGCTGCGCAAAAAGGCGGATGAGGCCGGTCATCTGAAAAGCAACAAGCAGCAGAAGGTCGTGCGGGAGACCTCGAGTTCGGGACAGCCTGTTTACGTCATACAGCCTGCAAGTCCCGAAACGGTGTATGTGCCGGTCTATCAACCGACGGTCGTCTACGGGTCCTGGCCCTACCCGAGCTATCCACCCTACTATTGGCCTTATCCCGGCGCTTCATACGTGAACGGATACTATTGGGGAGCGGGTGTGGCGATCGCGGCCGGCATATGGGGCTGGAATCACTTCAACTGGCACGACCACGACATCGATATCGACGTCAATAAGTGGAACAACATCAATATCGACCGCGACAAGATCAATAACGGCAAATGGGAACATCGCGTCGATCACCGTGGAAACGTGCCGTACCGCAACAAGGACGTGCGGGAAAAATTCAAACAGGGTGCTCGCAGCAAGATCGGCAACAAAGACTATCGCGGCTTCGACAAGGACCGGGCACGGTCCGAGATGGACCGCTCGAAGATCGAAGGCAAGCTGAAGGATGGCGGTGCCAACGCGATAAAGGACAAGGCCGGCAATATTGGTGACGGAAAACGTAAGGATAAGGTCGGGAGTGGCCCCAAAGCCAGCACACGCCCGGCTACCAAGGGCGGAAAGCGTGACGCAGCTCGCCCGAAAGCCAAACAACCCCCCGCCGCCTTCGATGTAAAGCGCGGGTCCGATGTGCGCAAGGCATCAAATCGCGGTCATACAAGCCGTGCCGCGAGTCGAGCGGGTGGCGGAATGCCAAGCGTCCACCGGGCGCCGCCGAGCCGCTCATTTGGGGGCGGCGGGGGTGGCTTTCGTGGCGGTGGTGGCTTTCGTGGCGGCGGTGGCCGTGGTGGTCGCCGATAATGGCCCGCGCTAATGGATCGATATCTAGGAGAAGCGTGATGACGAGAATAATTCACTTGGGTCGAAAGCTAAGATTGTCCCCCCCGCTTCTCGCCGTCATCGTGATGTGCGCCGCGTCAGGCGCCGCACTGGCGCAGCGCGCAACCTTCCCCTCCCCCGAGGCAGCAGCCGACGCACTTGTTGCGGCTGTCAAGAGCGGCAAGCCGGATGCCATCGTCGGCGTTCTTGGGGAGAGTGGCCGTGATATTGCAAGCTCTGGCGATGCTGTCATCGACTCCAAAGCGCGCGAACGGTTTCTCGCTGCCTATGACGAGACTCATACGCTGCAGAACGCCGATGGCCGTACCACCCTGGTGCTCGGAAAAGACGAATTCCCGTTCCCGATTCCAATCGTAGCCGACGGAAGTAAATGGCGCTTCGATACCGAGGCGGGACTCGAAGAAATCCTCAACCGTCGCATCGGCGAGGACGAGCTCGCTGCAATTGAGACGATGCGGGCCTATGTCGGCGCTCAATATGAATACGCCGAAACCGACCGTGACGGCAAAGGCCCACAGTATGCGCGCCGGCTCGTCAGCACGGACGGCAAGACCGATGGTCTATACTGGCCGGCGGCAGAAGGAGAGGCTGAGAGCCCGCTTGGTCCGCTCGTCGCCAGTGCGCAGAGTAAAGGCTACCGCAAGAAAGATAGCGGCCCGACGCCGTATCACGGCTATCTGTTCCGCATCCTCACGCGCCAGGGCGAGCATGCCAAGGGTGGGGCGAAGGATTTCATCGTCGGCGGCCGCATGATCGGCGGCTTTGGTCTCGTTGCCTCGCCCGCAGACTACGGCAACTCCGGCATCATGACCTTCATTGTCGATCAGACCGGCAACGTCTTTCAGAAGGACATGGGAGCCAAGACAGGCGAAATCGCGGCCGGGATGACGACCTTCGATCCAGACTCGTCGTGGACAGCAGTACCGAACGAGTGAAGCAAGGCAGCCGGCGTTTGGGCCGGCACCCTGCTCTCATCTGCTTGGGCAGAACTCAAACCGATGCCTTACCCGACAGATCCCGGATTGCCTGGCGCAACGTCGGAAACAGACGTATGCGATGCCCCTCAAATCCTCGGCGTTCCGCCCAAAGTCCCCATTCCGTCGCCCGGCCTGCTGTGTTGAGGCTAATAGCACGCGCATCGAGGGTATCCGCGGTTTCAATAATGGTCATGAGCCCCGTTGCATCGATGGTCGTCACCGGAAGCATGTCAACCACAACATGACGCAGCCCTGGGTCTGCGGCATCGACGGCACGTAGCAGCTCACGCTTGAAATAGGATGCGTTGAAGAATGTAATCGGCGCATTGAAGCGAAATAAAGCAGACCCGGTACGGCCTGTGCTGTTTCATGGCGCTCGAGAGAGTGCAGCCCTGGGAAGCCCGCGACTTCGCCGAGTATCTCGACACCGCGCATGTCTACCGGCCTGTCTCGTTCATGCCTCTCGCTGTTCAAATAGCGCATCCATTGTTCGCCCACTCCCATGAGCAGGCCGCAACGCGCAACCAATATGTGTGTTACGCTATGGCTCACTTTCTGATATCTAAAACAGATGCGGTGGCCGCATAGGGATTACACATGCCTCTCATCCAATGCGTGCTCGAGGACGCGATTGCAACAATCACACTGGACCAGCCGGCCAAATGCAATGCCTTGTCGGAGGCGCTCATCAATGAGCTCATCGAGGCCTTGGGACGCTGCGGACAGGAAGAAGCTCGCGCTGTCATTCTGAGAGCAAGCCGGGGCGTGCGCGTATGGTCGGCCGGACATGACGTGCGCGAGTTGCCAAAAGGCGGGCGCGACCCCCTCGGTTGGGATGATCCCCTCCGTCAGCTCATCCGTTCTATCGAAGAACTGCCAGCACCGGTGATAGCGCTTGTCGAGGGCGGCGTGTGGGGTGGTGCGTGCGAGGTGGTCTTTGCTTGCGATCTCATCGTCGCCGCACCCACTGCGACATTTGCCGTGACGCCCGCACGACTTGGCGTTCCTTATAATGTTTCCGGCATGCAGACGTTCATGAATGCGTGCTCGCTCCGCATCGTGAAAGAGATGGTCTTCACGGCCCAGCCGATCGGTGCTGAGCGTGCCGAAAGGCTCGGCATGATCAATCACGTCGTGCCGGCCGATGACATCGATGCATTCGTCGACACCCTTGCAAGACATATCAGCGCAAATGCTCCGCTTTCCATCTCCGTCATGAAGGAGCAGATGCGTATGCTGTCCGGGGCCAATCCCATGAGTCCGCGGCGCTTCGAGCGCGTTCAGGGCCTCAGGCGCATCGTCTACGACAGCGAGGATTACGCCGAAGGAATCAACGCATTTCTCGAAAAGAGAAAACCGAACTTCGTGGGACGCTGACAATGAAGCGGGGCAGCTTGAGAGCGCTCTGCCGGCCGGGCTACGCACACGAATCCAACCGAGCCCGTGCTCACCGTGCAGATCCCGGCCAAGCTGCCCAGTCCGGCAAGGGCAAGCGCATGATTATCGGTGACACCCTACAAACACGATCGAACCGAGCCTTGTCCGGCTCATCCACGAGGCCCTTGCTGTTCGATGCGTCGTCCTGGCCGATGCTCGCGAGACCCTCAACGAGATCACAGCCCGCCGGAAGAAGAGCAAGGGCAACCTGACGTCGTTGATGCGGATGTCCTACCTCGCGCCGCAAATCATCGATGACATTCTCAATGGCCGCCAGCCGCCGGAACTGAGCGTCAAGCGTCTGCTGCGGACGTCGAGCACCTGCCCCTGCCGCTCTCATGGGACGCGCATCGTGCTCACCTGCGGTTCGTCTGACGGCTCCCGGCCAGACAGTCGCCTTTCAGAGAAAATCCGCCCGCCTCAAATCCGCGAATTTTCCCTGATACTCGGCCTGAACTACAGAGACTTGTTCGCGCCGGACTGCCTCATGATTTCGTTGAAACCGCGCATTGGTGTGCATGACGGTGGCTTCCGGCATAAAGGGCACGGAGGTGACGAAGGAGGCCGCCGGGATGATCCTTGCCGACGACAATTTCGCCTCCATTTCCGCGGCGGTGAAGGAGGGCCGCAGGGTCTACAATAACATCGAGAAGGCCATGCTCTTCCTGCTGCCGACGAATGTCGCGCAGGGTGCGGTCATAGCGGTCGCGATACTGTTTGCATTCACCCTGCCGATCACCGCGCCGCAGGTGCTCTGGGTGAACATGGTCACATCCGTCGCGCTCGGCCTCGCAATTTCCTTCGAACCGCACGAGGCGGACGTGATGCAGCGCCTACCGCGCGCTGTCAACCGGCCTATTATCACCTGCTTTGGGATCTGGCGCATACTGTTCGTCGGCGCAGCGCTCGTGCTCTATACTCTTTCGGCGTTCTTCTGGATGAAGGCACATGGAGCTTCTGACCCGCTGGCACGCACGGCCGCCGTCAACGCCATCACAATGGGGCAGGTGTTCTACCTTCTCAACAGTCGCTACTTGCTCGACTCTTCCCTGTCGGTCCGCGCCCACATGGGCAATCCCTATCTCTGGTACGGAATAGCGGCGGTCGTGGTGCTGCAACTTCTCTTCACCTACGCGCCGCCGTTCAACGCCATCTTCGACACCGAAGCATGCCCTTATGGGCTTGGTTGTGGCTCATTGCCGGGGGATTAGCATTCTTTCTGGTGGTGGAGATCGAGAAACTCGTCATCCGGTCCATTCCCTCATTGAGAAGTGCTGCGACCGCTCGGCAGGAAGAACCTTCCAAGAGCGCTGGATGAGAAAATCGTAACGATGGGTGGGGGGGAGTGTCGCACTTTACTCGATGGCTTGGTGAGAGCGACTGATTTGGCTCTGTTCTTCTTCGTTCCAATCCCGATGCGTTAACGAGTTTAGGTTCACTGAAAAGGTCGGGCATATCGCTGTTCCGGTCGCAGCCTACAGCCTACGTAAGCGTCCATTTCTGACACGTGGCGTCAGGCAGAGGCTGCGGCGGCCTTCCAGTTCCAGGGCAGGAGGTCGTCGAGGGAGGCCATGGAATGGCCGCCCGCCATGCGCTCCAGAACGTCCTTCAAGTAGGCGTAAGTCTCGACGTCGTTGAGCTTCGCCGTCGTAAGGATTGTTGCGACGACGGCCCAGCGATCGGCGCCGCCGTCCGAGCCGGCGAAGAGATGGTTCTTGCGCCCGAGCGTGATCGGGCGGATGGCACGCTCGACCGTGTTGGTATTGAGTTCGATGCGGCCGTCGTCGAGGAAGCGGCAGAGAGCCTCCTACCGAGCGAGTGCGTATCGGATTGCTTCGGCCAGACCGCTGCGCCCTGGCACGCGGTGCAGCTGGCGTTCGAGCCACGGGCGCATGGCGTCAGTCAAGCGCTCGTACGTCTCGGGTGCAGTCGCATCTCCGCAAATCAGTCGGTGCGGGCCGATGTCCCAGATGTCGCCGAGCCGTGTGACGGCAGGCCCCTCGATTGCCGGCACCTCGTCCGCCGGATCGGACTTGCTGGGCTTTGCTTCCAAGCCCTCGATCAAAACGTCGATCTCGGGCATATCATCGAAATGAACGGCGACAGCT
>WBZU01001012.1_pt1 | contig 18598 bp, 18 predicted proteins | sample 5204311 | NCBI WGS metagenome assembly WBZU01 (sample SAMN12344359, study PRJNA552823) | activated sludge metagenome | biome: Activated sludge suspended growth; feature: Nitrification reactor; material: Wastewater; isolation source: activated sludge from nitrification reactor of wastewater... | reverse complement strand
CTGGACACCCTGGATGCGGCACGTCTTGCGGCCATCACGCGGCGCGACCAATACGACTTGGTCCTGCAGAATGTGCAAAAGGCCCTCGAAATGGGATTTCACGTCAAGCTGAACATGGTCGTGATGCGCGGCGAGAACGACGACGAACTGGTGGACTTCGTGGAAATGGGCCGCGACCAGGATTTGCACCTGCGTTTCATCGAGTTTATGCCCTTTGATGGAAATGCCTGGCAATGGGACAAGGTTTTCCCCTATGCCGAGATGCTGGCGGGGATCGAGGACGTCCACGATCTGGCCCTCACCACCAACGGCTACCTGCTGGAGCGCGACGCCGACAAGCTCGTCGCGGCCGGCATCGATCGCTTCAACGTCTCGATCGACTCGCTGCAGCGCGACCGCTTCTTCGCCATGACGCGCCGCGATGCGCTTCCCCGCGTGCTGCGCGGCGTGGAGACCCTGGCCGCCCACCCGCGGGCCCACCCGATCAAGATCAACGCGGTCGCGGTGCGCGGGTTCACCGAGACCGAGGTGCTGCCGTTCGCCGCCTTCGCCCGCGAGCACCCGTACGAGGTGCGGTTCATCGAGTTCATGCCGCTGGACGGCGATCGCTCGTGGAAGCCGGGCGACGTGCTCACCGGCGCGGAGATCCGCGAGGCCATCCACGCGGTCCATCCGCTCGAGGAGGTCCCGCGCGACCCGTCGGCGACGGCCCAGGTGTACCGCTTCGCCGACGGCCGCGGCCAGGTGGGCTTCATCAACCCGGTCAGCGAGCCCTTCTGCGACGACTGCAACCGGATCCGTCTCACCGCCGAGGGGAAGCTGCGCACCTGCCTGTTCTCGATCGGCGAGACCGACCTGCGCGCCCCACTGCGGGCCGGGGCGACCGACGACGACCTCGAGGAGCTGCTGCGCGACGCCGTGTGGCGCAAGGAAGCCAAGCACCGGGTCAACGAGCCCGGCTTCGTGCCCCCGCCGCGCACCATGAGCGCCATCGGCGGATAGCCCTTCTCCTATTTTCTCTTCGGCGCCTTCAGGGTGATCGAGGTGGCGGCGACGCGGGAGGTGCAGGGCGGCAGCACCTTGGTGGCCTGCACCGTGCGCCGGGCCACCCGGGCGGTGACGGTCACCGTGGTCTTCTTCCCCGTGCGGCTCAGCGGCACCGTGACCTTGCCGGTCCGCAGCTTCAGCTTCATGGTGCGGCCGCCGGCGGCGCGGGCGGTGACCGCCACCCGGCCGGCCCCGCGGGGCAGGCGCACCGCGACGCGGACCGACGTGGTCCGGCACGCCGGGATCATCGGCGGGGTGACGGGCGTCGTGACCGGCGGCGGGTCAGCGGGCGTCGTGGGGGTCTCCTGCTTGGGCGGGTCGGGGATCGCCTCGTACGGGTTGGACAGCGGGTCGACGGGCTCTGACACGGGCGGATCGTCCGGGCAGGGGGCCCCGTCGGCGCCTGTGCCGGTGCGGAACGTCCACGTCCTGGGGGTGAACGGCGCCCCCACCGCGTCGCGCAGGGCCGCGGTCACGCGCACGCGGTACGTGGTGCAGGTGAGCAGGTTCCCGGCGGGCTGGAGGTCGATCATGTGCTCGCCGGCGTCCGGGCCGTAGGGCACGAAGCGCGGATACCCGGAGCGGACGGGCACCGGGGTCTCGGTGTCCCCCGGCCCGACCTGCGCCAGGGTCATGGCGCCCGCGGGCACGTCCCCCACTGGCGCGGTGTCGGTGACGGTGCGATGGAACGGGGGCGAGTCCGACAGCGCCGCCACGATGCGGTTGCGGGCGAGCCCGGTGCGCGTCCCCGGGGCGACGTCGCCCGTCCAGCCGGTGGCCGCCACGGCGATCTGGCCGTCGGCCGGGAAGGTGTTGGACACGCGCGCCGCCAGCGGCTGGGCGGTCAGGCGCCCCCAGATGGCGTCGAGGTAGGCGGCGATGGCCCGGGCCGACCAGGTCACGCCGCCGGGCCCGACCATCATGTGGGTGGCCGACCACGGCATCGCCACGGCCACCGGCTCGGCGTGCACGGCGGCCAGGCCGGCCTCCACCGACAGCTGGGCGGTGCTGAAGGCGTTGCCGGTCGGCTGGGCGCCGGCGAGGAGGTCGGTGCGCCCCACGGCCGTGTAGGCGGCCATGAGGTCGGCGACCGAGGGCAGCGCCGGGACGGGGCCGGTGGGCCGGTGGTGCCGGCCCACCGCGATCATGTCCATCTGCGACTCGGTGCCGCCCGTCCCGAAGATCGAGCCCAGGCCGGCCGGCGTGTAGGTCTCCCCGTGGTCGACCGACGCGGGCTCCATGAGCCAGTCCCACGCCTCGTCGCCCATCCCGTGGGCGGCCGCGCCCATGAGGTGGGCGATGCCGGCCGCGCAGGGGCCGGCGGGGTCGGCGAGATCGCCGCAGTCGGTGCGTGCGCGCAGCGCGGCCAGGTAGGCCTCGACGAACCGCGGCCAGTGCGCCTCCTCGCCGTAGTCGCCGCCCGGCAGGTTCACCGCGCGCAGGCCGTACCCGCTGTCGGGGTACGCCGCGCCCGAGCGCAGCTGGGCGCGGTTGGCGTCCAGGAGCGCCTTCAGCGCGGGGGTCTGCACGTAGGCCCGGGCGTCGTCGGCCATCCACGCGTGCGTGATGATCCCGGCGCCCGAGGCGCACGAGCACCACACGGCCAGCGCCGCGCCGCACACCGCCACCATCCCCACCAGCTTGCCCACGTTCGTCTCCCCCGCCTTGGACATCGACCGTCCCTGAAGCGCATAGTGGACCAGATCCGGCGCCCGGATGTGGGAATCCCGTGATGCGCGCGCCCGCGGGCGTCGCCGCCGATGTTCGCGGCGCGTAATCCAACGGGCCGCCGGGATGCGCACAATGGACGAATGCTGCTGCTCCTCCTCTTCGCCGTGCTCGCCGGCGCCGGCACCGCGCTCAGCCCCTGTGTGCTGCCCGTGCTCCCCGCGCTGCTGTCGGCGGGCGCCACCGGCGGGCGACGCAGGCCCTTCGGCCTGGCGCTGGGGCTGGCCCTCACGTTCACCATCACGATCGTCGGCCTGGCCACCGTGGTCGACGGCGTCGGCCTGGGCAGCGACGTCCTGCGCGGCGTGGCGATCGCCGTGCTCCTGGCCTTCGGCGTGGCCCTGCTCGTGCCGTCGCTCGTGCAGCGCCTGGAGGAGCCGCTGGCCGCGCTGTCGCGCTTCGGGCCGCGCGACCGGGGCGACGGCTTCCTGTCGGGGATGCTCGTCGGCGGCGCCCTGGGCTTCGTGTACGCGCCCTGCGCGGGGCCGATCCTCGCCGCCGTCGTCACCGTCAGCGCCGCATCGGGGAGCACGGTCGCGATCGCCCTGGCCTACGCGGCCGGCTCCGCCGCCGTGCTGCTCCTGCTCTCCCTCGGCGGTCAGAAGCTCATGGACCGCGTGCGGGCGGCCGGGCGCGGCCCGGCCGTGCAGCGGGTGCTCGGCCTGATCCTCATCGTCACCGGCCTGGCCATGGCGGGCAACCTGGACGTCCGGCTGGAGACCGAGATCGCCCGGCACGCCCCCGACCTGTCCCTCACCGCCGGCCTGGAGGACTCCGGGGCCGTCCGGCAGCGGCTGCGCGACCTGCGGGGCGCACCGAAGTTCGACTCCGCCGCCGCGCCCGCGGCCCGCACCACCACCACGGCGGGGGTGCGCTCGGGCCTGCCCGTCCTCGGCGTGGCGCCGGAGTTCACCGGTACGCAGCGGTGGTGGAACACGCCGGGGGACCGCCCGCTCACGCTGGCAGGGCTGCGCGGCAAGGTCGTCCTCATCGACTTCTGGACGTACAGCTGCATCAACTGCCTGCGCACCCTCCCCTATCTGAAGGCGTGGGACGCCAAGTACCGCAAGGACGGCCTGGTCATCGTCGGGGTGCACGCGCCCGAGTTCGGCTTCGAGAAGGACGCGGGCAACGTGGCCGAGGCGATCCGCAGCAATGGCATCCGCTACCCGGTCGTCCAGGACAACGACCTGGCCACCTGGAACGCCTGGGGCAACCAGTACTGGCCGGCCGAGTACCTCGTCGACGCCCAGGGCAGGGTGCGGGCGACGAAGTTCGGCGAGGGCAAGTACGACGAGAGCGAGGCGGACATCCGTGCGCTGCTGGCCGAGGCGGGCCGCGCCGCGCCGGACGGGTACGTCCAGCCCAAGGGCGCGATCGTCCCGTCCGAGCAGACCTCGCCGGAGACGTACCTGGGCTCCGAGCGGGCCCAGGGCTGGGTCGACCCGCCCATCGACGGCGTGCACTCCTACGGCCGGCCGCCAGCGACGCTGGCCCTCAACGCCTTCGCCTTCGGCGGCACCTGGAAGGGCGCCCCGCAGAACGCCACCGCCGTCTCCGGCGCGACCATCGACGCGCAGGTGCAGGCCAAGGACGTGTACCTCGTGCTGGGGCGCGGCCGCGCCGGCGGCTCGCGCGTGCGCGTGCTGCTCGACGGCCGGCCCATCACCGCGCGCCAGGCGGGCGACGACGCCCCGGGCGGCGTGGTGACCGTCCGCGGCCACCGCCTCTACCACCTGGTGTCACTGGCGGACGTGCAGCGCCACCGCCTGACCCTGCGCATGGACCCGGGCGTCGCCGGCTACGCCTTCACCTTCGGCTAGGCGAGATCCTCCGGCCGGTTGACGTTGCGCAGGTCGGCCGCCGGGCAGGACACCAGCACGGGGTCGAGCGCCAGCACCGCGGGGGTCAGGGGGGCGTCGGGGTCCAGCGCCTCCAGCGCGGCCAGGACGGAGGCCGGATAGCGGCCCAGCAGGGGCTGCACGCGCCCGTCCGGGCCGACCGCCACGGCCGGCCCCTCCCCCGGCGCGGCGCGCAGGGCGCGCACCGTGGCGGGCGTGAGCCCGGGCAGGTCGACGGCGCTGACGATCACCGGCGCCCCGCCGGCCTCGCGCAGCGCGTGGACGATGCCGTTGCGCGGGTGGCGCGGCCCGTCCGGCTCCCGCCACACGGGCACGCCCAGGTCGGCCGGCAGCACGGTGTCGGCGCGGGCGACGACCGCCACCCGCGCGCCGAGCACCGCACGCAGCGCGTCCAGCGGCCAGGCGATGAGCGGGCGGCCGTCCAGCACCGCGATCGCCTTGTCGCCGCCCAGGCGGCGCCCGGCGCCGCCGGCCAGCACCACGCCGACCGGGAGCCCGCGCGACTCAGACGTGGCCGTCCCCCTGGCCGTAGTCGCCGAAGGGCGCGTCGCGTTCGCGCACGGCCGCGCCGATGTCGGTGAGAGCGTCCTGGGAGAAGCGCATGCCCTCCGGGGTGTGACGGGCGGCGCCGTCCAGCAGCGTCCCCACCAGCTGGCTGCCGGAGAGGCCCATCGCCTCGAAGGCCTGGTTGACCAGGAGCTTCATCATCTGCAGCTGGTTGGCGGGGAGCCGGGCCACGCGCTCGGCCAGGGCCATCCCCGCCGCATCGAGGTCGGCCTCCGGATGGCATTCGCTGGCCAGGCCCCAGTCGACCGCGGTGTGGCCGTCGACGGCGTCGCCGGTGAGCAGCAGCCGCTTGGAGCGCTCCAGCCCGACCCGGTACATCCACATCGCGGTGGTCGGTGAGCCCCAAACCCGGGCGGGCGGGTAGCCCAGCCGGCAGTCCTGCGCGCACACGACGAGGTCCGAGCAGAGGGCGAAGTCGGTCCCCCCGCCGACGCAGAACCCGTGCACCTGGGCGATCACCGGCTTGGGCGAGCGCCACAGGCGCATGTAGGTGTCCACGAAGCGGCGCATCACCCGCTGGTCGGCCATCGGGTCCCACGGGGCGTCGCCCTCGCTGTCGCGCATGACCTCGGCGCCGAAGCCGATGTCGTACCCGGCGCAGAAGGTGCGGCCGGCTCCGCGCAGGCGCATCACGCGCACGGCGGGGTCGTCCTCGGCCCGGTCGAGCGCCGCGTTGAGGTCCGCGATGAGCTCCGGATCGATCGTGTTCAGGCGGTCGGGCCGGTTGAGCGTCAGCGTGGCCACACCCCCGGCTGTCTCGTAGAGCACCGTGGCGGTCATCGCCGGAGCATAGAATGGCGACATGGACAGCCCCATCGAAGCCCGTGCCTGGCTGCGCTGCTACCGCTGCTGGTCGACGAACCTCGAAGTCCAGGTGCATTACGAGGGCATCCATCGCATCGATCCGGACACGGGCGAGCGCGCCGACGTGGTCGACGAGCTGCAGGAGGCCGTAGTGCAGTGCCTGGACTGCATGCACGACCAGCCCCACCTCGCCTTCGCGGGCGGCCGCGTGGAGCCGATCGAGGATCGCTGGGAGCGGATGATCGCCGGCACCCCGTGGGTCGCGTCGTGCACCGTGCAGGTCGACGTCGACGAGGTCGAGACGTGCAGCGGCCCCGACGCCGGGGACGCCCTGTCCTACGCCGCCTTCGGCGACCCGGGCACCCGCGAGTTCTTCACCCACGTGCGCTTCCACACCCACGACGACGACGAGCACATCACCGTGCACCTGCTCGTCGAGCTCTACGCCCGCTCGGCCGAGGAGGCCACCGGCGTCCTGGAGGAAGCCGCCCGCGGCCTGCTCAGCATCACCTCGCTGGCCGAGGAGTCCCGCCCGCCGGCGTCCGCCGGCAGCGACCACCGCTGAGGCGCCGCCCGGCCCGGAGACGCGCTCGTGCTTGACGTGCGGGCTGGTGGGAGTACGGTCAGGCGGTGTCCGATACCCCGGCGTGCGCCCTGCTGATCCGTCTGATGCTCGGCGCGCTGGTGGCGTCGGCCTGCTGGGCGGGCTCCGCGCCGGCCGCCACGACCGTCATGCCGACGACATCCGTGTCGCCGCTCACGAGCCCGGGAGCCGCGCTGATGACCGGGCGCCTGAACCGCGACGGCGCTATCGCCGCGTGCGGCTCCAGCAAGCCGGTGCCGGCCCTCTTCAACGCGACGCCCCGGTATATCGCCGGGGTGTTCGCCGTGGCCAACGCGGGGACCTCGCCGGAGTGCCTGACGTACACGGCTGCGTCGGCGTGCGCCAAGCCCGTGATGCCGCTGCTCTACGGCTTCGGCCTGGACCAGGCCAACCCGCAGACCGGATACCTGGCGGACTCCGGGAACTCCACCGACGCGGGGACGCGGGTGTTCGGCCGCACCCTGACCCCGGGGGACTCGGCCATCTTCGTGGTGCAGGAGGTCGAACGCGCGGACCCGATCTGCGGCGCGATCAACGTGGGCGTCACCTCCGACATCCCCTATCCACGCGAATCGCCGACGGTGGCCGCCGGCACCGATCCGCTCACGCTCGCCGCCAGCGACATCTGGGCCGCCCCGCCGGCTCCCACGGTGTCCCGGCAGTGGCAGCGCTGCACCCCGGCCTGCGCGAACGTGGGCGCACCCGCGGATGCCTACACCGTCGGCCCCGCGGACGTCGGCGGCAGCCTGCGGGTGGTGAGCAACGCCTCGGTCAACGACGGAGGGATCAAGACCAACAGCGCGGTCGGGGAGCAGACGCCGCCGCTGGGGCCCCTGGCCCCGCGCGCGCTGGTGACGCCGTCGACCACCGAGGGGGCGGCCATCGTGCCGGCGGCCGACCGGCTGGACGGCAGCGACTGCGACGACTGCGCGATCGCGGTCACCCCGCCGTTCCCCATCGCCTACGACGGGCGCGACCTGACCACGAGCCTCAGAGCCGAGTCCAACGGCCGCCTCAGCATCAGCGACGGGGCCCGCTCCCCGTACGTCAACACCGCGCTGCCGGACGCCGAGACGACCAGCTCGCTGGCCCCGCTGTGGGACGACTTCCAGGCCCCCAACGACGCGACCCACGGCATCTTCACGGGCACGGTCGGCACCGCGCCCAACCGCCAGTGGGTGGTGGAGTGGCGCACCAACTTCCGCAGCACGGCCAACCCGGCCAACTTCGAGGTCATCTTCCGCGAGGGCGACCCGACCGTGAGCTACGTCTACGGGGCGATCACCGGCGCCGGGGCGAACGCGACCATCGGCGCGCAGTCCAACTTCGTCAGGCCGTTCGCCGACCAGATCGCCTTCAACACCGCGGGCGCGGCGCCCGCGGGCCGGCGCATCGACCTCGTCGCCTCCCGCCCGGCGGTGGCCGGCACGCCCAAGGTCGGCGACACCCTCACCGCCACGGACCCGGCCTGGGACGGCCCGGACGCGGGGTCCCTGGCGCTGTCGCGCCAGTGGGTCTCCTGCGATGCGGCCGGCGCCGGCTGCTCCCCCGTCGCCGGGGCCACGGGAACGAGCTTCATCCCGCCCGCCGCCCTGGCCGGCCGCACGGTGCGGCTGGACGCGACCGCCGACGCCGGCGCGCGCGGCACCACCACGGTGTCCTCACCCCTGACCGGGCCGGTGGCCGCCCTCCCGCCCCCGCCGGCCCTGAAGCTCACGGGGGTCAGGCTCTCAGGCCGCCTGACGGTGGACCGCAAGGGCAGGGCGAGCGGCAAGAAAGTGACGATCGCCGGCGTGCTGAGCCGGGCCGGCACGTTCCGGGTCGTGGTCGAGCGCCCGGCGACGGGCCGCCGCAAGGGGACCGCGTGCGTCAAGCCGACGACGAAGAACCGCAGGGCCAGGCGCTGCACCCGCTACGTGAAGGTGGGCACGCTGTTCCGGCCCAGCGACGCGGGCGGCCGGGTGACCATCACGATCACCGGCAAGGTGGAGGGCAAGCGGCTCGCGCCCGGCACGTACCGGCTGACGCCCGTCGCCATCGGGGTCGCCGGCGGGCTCGTTACGGGCAAGAAGCTCACGCTCACCGTGAAGGCCGCCAAGACGGCGAAGAAGGGCTGAGCGACCGCTCGGCCCCACCCCGTTCCGGGGCGGGGCCGAGCGCCGCGCCTCGCTAGGAGAGGCGCTCGCGCAGGGTGTCGAGCTGCGTGCGCAGCGCGACGGGCAGGTCGTCGCCGAAGCGGGCCAGGTGGGCCTCGACCTGCGGCAGCTCGGCCTTGACGGCCTCGTTGTCGACGGTCAGGAGCTGCTCGACGGCCTCGGGGCTGAGATCCAGCCCGTCCAGCTTGAGGTCGCCGGCGACCGGGACGCGGCCGATCGGCGTGTCCACCGTGGCGCCCTCGCCGTCGCAGCGGCGGAAGACCCACTCCAGGACGCGCGAGTTCTCGCCGTAGCCGGGCCACAGGAACTTGCCGTTCTCGTCCTTGCGGAACCAGTTGACGTAGAAGATCTTCGGGAGCACCGCGCCTTCGGTGTCGCCGATCGTCAGCCAGTGCGAGAAGTACTCGCCCATGTTGTAGCCGCAGAACGGCAGCATGGCCATGGGGTCGAAGCGCAGCGTGCCCACGGCGCCCTCGGCAGCCGCCGTCTGCTCGGAGCTCATCGTGGCGCCCAGGAAGGTGCCGTGCTCCCAGTCGTAGGCCTCGCGCACGAGCGGCAGCACCGTCGCGCGACGACCGCCGAACAGGAAGGCGTCGATCGGCACGCCGGCCGGGTCCTCCCACTCGGGGGCGATGGCCGGGTCCTGCGAGGCGGGCACCGCGAAGCGGGCGTTGGGGTGCGCGGACGGCTTGTCGCTGTCCGGCGTCCAGTCGTTGCCGTGCCAGTCGATGAGGTGCGCGGGCGCGTCGGGCGTCATGCCCTCCCACCACACGTCGCCGTCGTCGGTCAGCGCGCAGTTGGTGAACACCGTGTTCTCGCGGATCGAGGCCATGGCGTTGGGGTTGGTCTCCACGCCGGTGCCGGGAGCCACGCCGAAGAAGCCGGCCTCGGGGTTGATCGCGTACAGGCGACCGTCCGCGCCGAACTTCATCCAGGAGATGTCGTCGCCGACCGTCTCGACGGTCCACCCCTCGAGCGTCGGGATGAGCATCGCCAGGTTGGTCTTGCCGCACGCGGACGGGAAGGCCGCGGCGATGTACTTGACGCCGCCCTCGGGCGAGGTGAGCTTGAGGATCAGCATGTGCTCGGCCAGCCAGCCCTGGTCGCGGGCCATCACCGAGGCGATGCGCAGCGCGAAGCACTTCTTCCCGAGCAGGGCGTTGCCGCCGTAGCCCGAGCCGTGGGACCAGATCTCACGGGTCTCCGGGAAGTGGCAGATGTACTTGTCCGGGTTGCACGGCCACGGCACGTCCTCCTGGCCCTCGGCCAGCGGGGCGCCGACCGTGTGCACACAGGGGACGAAGGCGCCGTCGGTGCCGATCACGTCGAGCGCGCCCTGGCCCATGCGGGTCATCACGCGCATCGAGACGACGACGTAGGGGGAGTCGGTGAGCTGCACGCCGATGTGGGCGATGTCGGAGCCCAGCGGCCCCATCGAGAACGGCACCACGTACATGGTGCGGCCGCGCATCGCGCCCTTGAAGAGCCCGCTCAGCTTCGCCTTCATCTCCGCCGGGTCGGCCCAGTTGTTCGTCGGGCCGGCATCGTGCTCGTCGGCCGAGCAGATGAAGGTGCGGTCCTCGACGCGGGCCACGTCGCCCGGGTCGGAGAGGGCCAGGTACGAGTTGGGGCGCTTGGCCTCGGACAGGCGGGTGAACGTCCCCGCGTCGACGAGGCCCTGGGCGAGACGGTCGTATTCCTCGGCGGATCCGTCGCACCAGTGGATGGCGTCGGGCTCGGTCAGGGTGGCAATCTCCTCGACCCAGGCCGCGAGTTTCTCGTGCTGGGTGGGGGCGGTCATTGTGCTCACGTTGTCAGGTACTCCTGGGTCGCGTGGAACCGGCGGGGGACCGGATCATGGCGCTTCTGGCGGCGTCACGCCGTGCCCTATGGGTGCCCTGACGGCAGTCGAGCGTGTAGCGCTCATATGAGCAAACTCCGGTTTCCGGAGTGGGAAATGCCCCAGGCAGCGGGCGGGCGCCGGAAGCGGCGCCCGCCCGGTCGCCGCTAGGCCGCGGGCGCCTCGCCGGGAGTCTTGCGGGGCACCAGCACGATGCGCTTGAACTCGGCGACCAGGACGCCGTCCTGGTTGAACACCTTCGTGTGCACCTTGACCACGCCGCGGTCGGGCTTGGTCCTGGACTCCTTCTTCTCCAGCACCTCGGTCTCGACGAACAGCGTGTCGCCGTGGAAGACCGGGTTCGGGTGCGACAGCTCCTCGGTGGCGAGGTTGGCGATCGCCTTGCCGGAAACGTCCGACACGCTGAGGCCCAGGGCCAGCGAGTAGACGAGCGGCCCGACCACCACGTTGCGCTTCTGCTGCGACTGCGCCGCGTACACGTCGTTGAGGTGCAGCGGGTGGTGGTTCATCGTGATGAGGCAGAACAGATGGTCGTCCGACTCGGTCACGGTCTTGGCCGGCCAGTGCTTGTAGACGTCGCCGACCTCGAACTCCTCGAGGTAGCGCCCGTACTGATGGGCACCGGAGGCCTCGCGCTCGCGCTGGTCGGTGGTGAAGGCGGAATCAGGCATCGATTGGTCTCCTGCTGAAGGGGGAAGCGGCCCGGGAAGTCTGCCCGAGACTACGATTCGACGCGCGTTCCCCGTCCGACGTCCCCGAACAGGAGCACCCGTGCGCAATCCCCGCGACTTCCTCAAGCCCCTCGCCATCGGCGCCCCCGACCCGCTCACCGAGATTCCCTTCGGCCCGTCGCGGATGATCCACTTCCTCGATTTCTCCAACGAGAAGATGGTCGCCAAGGTCCCCCAGATCGCCCCGACCGTCGACATCCTCCTGGGCAACCTGGAGGACGCCGTCCCGGTCGACCGCAAGGAGGCGGCGCGCGCCGGCCTCATCAAGGCGGGCAAGGACATGGACGTCAGCAACACGGCGCTGTGGACGCGCATCAACAGCCTGGAGTCGCCGTGGGTGCTGGACGACCTCGAGCAGGTCGTCGGCGAGATCGGCGACAAGCTGTCGGTCGTGATGGTGCCCAAGGTCGAGGGCCCGTGGGACATCCACTACGTCGACCGCCTCCTGGCCCAGCTCGAGGCCAAGGCGGGCATCAACCGCCCGATCCTCATCCACGCGATCCTGGAGACCGCGCAGGGCGTGGCCAACCTCGAGGAGATCGCCTGCGCCTCACCGCGCATCCAGGGCATGTCCTTCGGCCCGGCCGACCTGGCCGCCAGCCGCCGCATGAAGACCACCCGCGTCGGTGGCGGGCACCCCGGCTACACCTCGATCGCCGACCCGGATCCGGAGAACCCGGACGCGCCGCGCGCCTCCTACCAGCAGGACCCGTGGCACTACTCGATCGCCCGCATGGTCGACGCGTGCACGTCGGTCGGCGCGCTGCCCTTCTACGGCCCGTTCGGCGACATCAAGGACGTCGCCGGCTGCGAGGCGCAGTTCCGCTCCGCCTTCCTCCTCGGCTGCGTCGGCGCCTGGTCGCTGCACCCGGTGCAGGTCGACATCGCCAAGAAGGTCTTCTCCCCCGATCCCGACGAGGTGCTCTTCGCCAAGAAGGTCATCGAGGCGATCCCGGACGGCCGCGGCGTGCACATGATCGACGGCAAGATGCAGGACGACGCCACCTGGAAGCAGTGCCAGGTGATGGTCGGCCTGGCCCGCATGCTCTCCGAGAAGGACCCGGAGCTGAAGGCGGCCTATGGCTTTTAGTCAGGGCGCCGTGTAGACGAGGCGGGTGCCGTCGCGCACGAGGGAGAGGTCGTTGCCCTCGAAGCCGGCGGCGACCTTGCCCCGCAACACCGCCGCGATCTCCTTCTCGAGCGCGGCGGCGTTGCCGCGGCAGGCCATGCGGGTCAGCGACAGGCGGCCGAAGACGATGAACCCGTCGTCGCGGACCTCCACGTCGGCCCCGCCGCGGTTGCAGCCCGTGTAGACGAGAGCGCGGCCGCTGCTGGTGAACTCCAGCGTGGGCGGGCTGGCCGCCGGGACGGCCGGCCCCGCCTTGCCATCCCCCTCGACGACCTGGCGCAGCTTCCACGCCGTGCCGACGATCGGCGGCGGGCCGCTGCGGCCCGCGCCGCCCTCCGGGCTGTCCTTGAGGTCGATCCGCACGTCGCCCTGGGTCAGCGTCAGCCCGCCGTCGGCGGCCGCCGCGATGTGGACGCCGTTCTTCAGGAGCGACCGCAGCCACTCCTCTTGTTGCTGCAGCGGCCCCACGCACGCCATCATCGTCGTGGCGCCGGTGGGGTTCATCCGCAGGATCCCGGACTTGATCTGGTAAATGCCCAGGATCGCGTTGCAGCCGGAGGACGCGCTGAGCTGCTCCGTGTCGTTGAACGACAGCGAGATCGTGCTGCCCGGCACCAGCGTGTGGCCGGTGACCTTCGTGGCGACGTAGTACCTGCCGGCCACGTCCGACGTGGTGAGGCCCGTGTCCTTCCCGCCGTCGTCGCCGCAGCCGGCGATGGCCGTGGCGCCGAGCGCGGTCAGGGTGATCAGGGTTGCGATGCGCCTCATGTGGCGCGCGAGCCTACAGGCCCTTGGGGTGACGGACCGTGAAGCCCGCCAGCGAGCGCGGGGCCGTCTGCCAGCGCGATCCGAGCGGTCCGGCGCGGCCGCTGGTGTCGAAGCGCAGGCCGCCCATGTACATGAAGGTGTGGGTGTCGTTGGCGAAGATGGTGATCCACTTGCCCTGGCCCGGCTCGCCCCAGTCCGCCAGCTCACCCGAGGTCATGGTGCGGCGCAGGATGCCGCCCGCCGCGAACGCGTAGCTCAGCGACCCGGAGCAGTCGTAGGCGCTGTCGATGAAGCTCGCGTGGCCGCCGCCGTAGACGTAGGGGAAGTGGGCGATCGCGTTGGCCCCGCTGACGATCCGCTGGACCACCTCGGGGGCGTCCGCCGGTGCCTGGGCCAGGCCGTCGGCGGTCAGGGACAGGCGCCCGCCGGAGGCCTTGGCCGCCTTCTGCTGCGCGGCCACCGCCTTGTCCATCAGCTCCAGTTCCTTCTTGATGTCGGCGTCGGAGGGGGCGCCGGGCGAGACGCCGTCGGTCGGCGACGCGCCGCCGGGGTCGGACACCGGCTTGACCTTGCCCGGGGCGGGCGCCTTGGCGGCGCCCTGCTCGCGTTCGGAGAGGGCGAAGCTCTGGGCCTCCTCGGTGTCGCGCGGCACGAGGGTGCCGGAGCTGCTCGTCACCGTGGCGGGCGGGGCGGTGGCCACCTGGGTCGCCGAGGCCGCCTCCGCGCCCGGCTCGGGGCCGCTGCTGGAGCCGCAGGCGCTCAGCGCGAGGATCGCGACGCCGGCGGCCAGGAGGCCGCCGCCGGTGCGGGGCAGGATTCGTCCGGGGACGCGGTGGGACATCTCCCCCATCGTCGCATGTGGGCGGCGCCAGGTCGCCGGTCGCCGCCCACGCACAACGTCAGCGCAACATTCAGACCGACGCGACCCGGCGGTAGCGCGAGACGGCGATCGGCGCGAAGACCGCGATGAGGCCCAGCGACCACACGAGGCTGAGCCAGATGTTGTCCCCCGCGGGGGCCCCGAGCCACAGCGCCCGCAGCGCGTCGACGGTGATCGTCACCGGGTTGACCGAGGCGAACGCCTCCAGCACCGGCGGCATGGTGGAGATCGGCACGAAGGCCGAGGAGATGAAGGTGAGCGGGAAGACCCAGATGAACCCGATCTGCTGGGCGGCCTCCACGTTCATGACGGCCAGGCCGACGATCGCCGAGATCCACGAGATCGCCAGGCCGAAGAGCAGCGCCAGCACCACGCCCGCCAGCACCTCGGGGACGGAGGTGTGGAAGGAGAAGCCGACGACGATGCCCACCAGGAGCAGCACCGCGACCTGGAAGACGTTGGTGACGGTGTCGGCCAGCGTGCGGCCGGCCAGGACCGCGGAGCGCGCCATCGGAAGCGAGCGGAACCGGTCGATGAGCCCCTTCTGCAGGTCGTCGGCCAGGCCCACGCCGGTCAGCGTCGCGCCGAAGGCGATCATCTGGATGAGGATGCCCGGGATGAGGAAGTCGACGTAGGAGTAGCCCGGCGTCTGGATGGCGCCGCCGAAGACGTAGACGAACAGCAGCACGAACATGATCGGCTGCACCGTGAAGCCGAGCAGCAGCTCGGGGCTGCGCGGGATGCGTCGCAGGTTGCGCTGCGTCAGCAGCAGCGCGTCGCCGATCGCCCTCATGCCCGCACCCCTTCGTCCTCGTAGTCGTCGTCGACGGCCTTCTCGCGCGCCTCGGCCGCGTGGCCGGTCAGCCCCAGGAAGACATCGTCGAGCGTGGGGCGCCGCACGGCGATGTCGTCGGCCTCGATCCCGGCGGCGTCCAGCGAGCGCACCGCCTCGGCCATCACGCCGGTGCGCGAGCGCAGGCTCACCGACACCTCCAGGCCGTCGACCACCGGCTCGCCGCTGGCCTGCGACAGCGCCGCCAGGGCGCGCGCGGCCGCGTCGACGGCGCCGTCGCCCTCCACCGCCACCACCAGGCGCTCGCCGCCGACCTGGTCCTTCAGCTCGTCGGACGTGCCCTCGGCGATCACGGTCCCGTGGTCGATCACGGCGATGCGGTCGGCCAGGCGGTCGGCCTCGTCGAGGTACTGGGTGGTGAGCAGGACGGTCGTCCCGTCGGAGACCAGCCCCTCGACGAGGTCCCACACCGACAGGCGGCTGCGGGGGTCCAGGCCGGTGGTGGGCTCGTCGAGGAAGAGCACGGGCGGGCTGGCCACCAGCGCGGCGGCCAGGTCCAGGCGCCGGCGCATGCCGCCCGAGTAGGTCTTGGCGGCGCGGCCGCCGGCCTCGACGAGGTCGAACCGCTCCAGCAGCTCCTTGGTGCGCTCCCGCGCCCGTGTGCGGCCCAGGTGGTAGAGGCGCCCCACCAGCTCGAGGTTCTCCACCCCGGTCAGGTTCTCGTCGACCGCCGCGTACTGGCCGGCCAGTCCGATGTGCTCGCGCACCGTGTTGGGGTCCTTGACCACGTCGATGCCGGCCACATGGGCCGTGCCCTCGTCGGGCTTCAGCAGGGTGGTGAGCACACGCACGGTGGTGGTCTTGCCGGCGCCGTTGGGGCCCAGGAGGCCCAGCACGGTGCCGGCGGGAACGGCGAGGTCCACCCCGGCGAGGGCCTGGACCTTGCCGTAGGCCTTGCGCAGGCCGCGGGCGTCGATGGCGTTGTCGTCGGGCACGAGCGGGCACGTTATCGAGCCGGGACCTCGTCCCAGCGGCAATGCGCGATCCGGGCACGACAGCGCTCCCGATGTGTGCCGCAGCGGCCATGAGACGTCCCGCCGGTCGTACTTCCCGTAGGGTTCCGCCCCGCTCTCTTCACCCCCACGCAAGGCAGAGCAATCTATGCGCTTCTTCGAATACGAGGCCAGGGCGATCGTCGGCAAGGCGGGCGTCCCGACCACCAACTACGGGTTCGCCACCACGGCGGAACAGGCCCGCAAGATCGCCGAGGACATCGGTGGCCCCACGGTCATCAAGTCCCAGGTCCTGACGGGCGGCCGGATGAAGGCCGGCGGCGTGAAGTTCGCCGACACGCCCGACGAGGCCGCCGCCTACGCGGCCGAGATCCTCGAGCTCGAGATCAACGGCCACATGCCGCGCGGTGTGCTCGTCGACCCCAAGGTCGAGGTCAAGCAGGAGTACTACGCCGGCGTCGTCTGGGACGGCACCCGCAAGCAGCCGGTGATGCTCTTCTCCGACATGGGCGGCATCGACATCGAGGAGGTCGCCGAGACCCACCCCGACCACGTCGGCCGCGGCCACTTCTCCAACATCCTGCCCTTCTCGGAGTTCCAGGCCAAACAGGTCATCGCCGCCACCGGCGTCACCGGCTCGCGCCTGAACAAGCTCGTCCCGATCCTCACGAAGCTCGCCAAGTGCTTCGTGGAGAACGACATGACCCTGGCGGAGATCAACCCGCTGGCCGAGATGGCGGACGGCTCGTTCGTCGCCGTCGACGCCCACATGGACATGGAGAACGAGGCCCGGGGCCGTCACAAGGCGCTGCTCAAGGAGCTCGGCGTCGGTGACGAGGAGACCCGCCAGGCCCGCGAGGCGACCCCGTTCGAGCTCGCCGGCGAGGCGGTCGACGCCGCCAGCCACCGCGGCGTGGCCGGCAACGTCACCGAGTTCGACGGCAACCTCGGCCTGGTCATCGGGGCCGGCGGCGGTTCGCTGACCCTGTTCGACGCGGTCCGCGCGCACGGCGGCAAGCCGGCCAACTACTGCGAGATCGGCGGCAACCCGTCGGTCGAGAAGGCGTGCGGCCTGGCCAAGCTGGTGCTGCAGAAGCCCGGCGTGGACAAGATCGCGGTGATGATGTCCATCGTCTCCAACACCCGCGTGGACATCGTCGCCCGCGGCGTCATCAAGGCCTGTCTGGAGCTGGGCTACGACCCGGCCGAGAAGATCACCATCTTCCGCATCCCGGGCGCCTGGGAGGACGAGGGCTTCCTCATCCTCGAGAAGTACGGCGTCGAGTACGCCGACCGCTCCGTGTCCATGCACGAGGCGGCGCGACGCGCCGTCGTCAAGATCAACGGGGAGGCCGCGGCCTGATGTCCATCCTCATCGACTCCGACACGACGTTCATCGTCCAGGGGATCACCGGCCGCGAGGCGGTCAACCTCACGCGGGAGTGCCTCGACTACGGCACCGGCGCGAAGATCGTCGGCGGCGTTACCCCCGGCCGCCTGGGCCGCGAGGTCCACGGCGTCCCCGTGTTCGACACGGTCGCCCAGGCCGTCGCCCACCACGGCGGGCCGATCGACGGCTCCGTCGTCACCGTCCCGCCCGCGTTCACCAAGGACGCGGTCTTCGAGGCGCTGGAGAACGGCATCAAGCTCATCGTCATCGTCACCGAGCGCATCCCGCGCCGCGACGTGGCGCAGATGGTCGAGCTGGCCGGCCTGCGCGGCGCCCGCATCATCGGGCCCAACTGCCTCGGGATCATCGTCCCCGACGTGATCAAGATGGGCGGCATCGGCGGCCCCGCCAAGGATGCGGCCAAGTCCTACTCCAAGGGAAGCATCGGGGTGATTTCGCGTTCGGGAGGGATGACGACTGAGATGTCTTCCACGCTCAGCGCCGCCGGCCTGGGCATCTCCACCGCCGTCTCCATCGGCGGCGACGCGATCATCGGCCAGTCCTACGCGGAACTGATGCCGCTGTTCGAGGCCGACGAGGAGACGCAGGGCATCGTGATCTACACCGAGCCTGGCGGCCGCATGGAGGCCGAGCTGGCCGCCTGGGTCACCGAGCACAACTCCCGCCTGCCGATCGTGGCCTTCATGGCGGGCCGGTTCATGGACGAGATGCCGGGCATGAGCTTCGGCCACGCCGGCACGATCGTCGAGGGCAAGGAGGACACGGCCACCGAGAAGATCGCGCGCCTGGCCGAGGCGGGGATCACCGTCGCCGAGGAGATCTCCGAGATCCCCACGATCATGAAGGCCAAGCTGGCCGAGAGGAGCGCTGCCTGATGAGGTCCGACGCCATCTTCATCGCCGTCGAGGTCGACGACGCCATCGCGCAGGATCCGTCCTACGCGGCCAAGCTGACGGAGGTCTGCACGGTCGACATCTTCGCGCAGGCCGGCGACGGCACGCTCGAGATCAAGGACGAGAACCTCGACGAGTGCGTGCTCTGCCGCCTGTGCCTGGACGCCACGCCGGCCGGCACCGTCAAGGTCCTGAAGCTGTACGACGACGGGGCCGAGCTCTAGGTTGCCCGAGCTCCCCGAGGTCGAGCGCGCCCGCGCCCTCATCGAGGAGCGGGCGCTGGGGCGGACGGTGGCCGCCGTGGACGACACGGACGGCTACGTCTGCCGCCCCCACGGCCCCGGGGAGATC